>ERZ808270.247-NODE-247-length-34080-cov-7.259133_pt1 | contig 34080 bp, 22 predicted proteins | sample MGYA00521082_ERZ808270 | MGnify/ENA primary metagenome ERZ808270 (study PRJEB31516, sample SAMN03275594) | gut metagenome | biome: mammalia-associated habitat; material: feces | host: Papio cynocephalus | place: Kenya | collected 2012-07-27 ... | reverse complement strand
CCTAGACCCACTGATTAAGAGTCAGTTGCTCTACCAACTGAGCTAAGGGTGCATCAGTTAATTTATATATTGTTTCAATGTGTTGTACACCCTTAGGGATTCGAACCCTAGACCCACTGATTAAGAGTCAGTTGCTCTACCAACTGAGCTAAGGGTGCATTCAACATTTGAAACCCTGCATTAGACAAGTACACCCTTAGGGATTCGAACCCTAGACCCACTGATTAAGAGTCAGTTGCTCTACCAACTGAGCTAAGGGTGCAAACTTTATCTTTCTGCAAGCAACCTCATTTCTGAATTGCGAGTGCAAAGGTACAGCATTTTTGTCAAACCGCCAAACATTCTCTACGTTTTTTTCTTAAAAACGCGTATAATTGTTTTATATCAAGTACCAACAACATTATAATTTAAATTTCGCATGTCTTATACATAATGTCAGTAAATGATTACAACAAAAAACGCGCAGCAAAATATGCTACGCGTCTATTTTTTAATGTCAATCGTTCTCTTAATGTTAATCGTTTTAATGTTAAGTGTTCTTGATACGCTTCATCACCTTCTCAAAATATCTCTGGGTACGCTTCACACTGTAATTATAGCCCCCATTCCAAGCTCTAATGGCTTTTTCGATATCATTATGAGGATTGAAGTATGACTGTATCAGAAGGAACATCTCTTTCGACTTTGCCAAACTGAAACGGTCTTTCAGAGTAAAACGCTTCTTGCTCTTGCGCTTCTTCAGAATATTGTTACATTCCGCCACCAAGACAGGAGTAATCTGCATAGCACCACATGAATTGCCACTAACGGCTTTTGTGTTGCCCTCACTCTCAACTGCAACAATAGCGTTGATAACCGGCTCCCAATCAAAACTGTCAACAACAGCGGTCTCACTCTCGGCTGACGACTCAGCCCCCATAACGGGATTCATCCCAAAAACACATAATACTAATACTACTAATCTAAAGATTTTAATCATTATTCATTTGTTTGTGGAGCCCGAACCGAAATCCTTAAACACATACAACCCCTCTTTCACCTCGAAAAAGACGTTATATCAATGTAAAGCTTTCTGTTTCTCTTCCAATCAACAAGAGAAAACCAAAACCGGAAAACGTATCCATGATAAGCGAAGAGCAACATCTCATCAAGCATATCAAAACTCCGTTAGCAACTTTCAGATAGCCCTGCAAATACAAAAAGAGGTAACTATCCTTTTCCATTATCGTTTGCAAAAATACACAAAATTCGCGAAATGTGCAAATTTTTCATATATAATGAAAGGATATTTAAGACTTTTTTGATTTATAACAACTTGAAAATCAACTACATATCAAAAGCTCTACAGAATACAGGCAAGCAGGCCGACACTATACAAAGACACAAGCAAATTGAACAAGAATAAAAACAAAAAGTGCATCAGCAATACAACTGATGCACTTTTCATATGTAAACTTTAAGAAATTACTTCTTGAAGAAATCCTTAACTGCCTCATTGGCAACCATACGCTCATCAAATACGTAAGCGCCAGTCTTCGGGCTTCTTACCATTTTAATAACCTTTGTGTATGCGCGACCATCCGTTGAGCCTTCATGGAGGGTAGCGACCGCTTTCTTTGCCATAGTCTATTTATTATTACTTAATCTCCTTGTGAAGAGTCATCTTCTTGAGGATCGGGTTATACTTCATTAATTCCATACGGTCAGGAGTATTCTTACGGTTCTTTGTCGTTACGTAACGACTTGTTCCTGGCAGACCGCTATTCTTCATCTCGGTGCATTCGAGGATAACCTGTACTCTATTGCCCTTTGCTTTCTTTGATGCCATTGACTTATTCTCCTATTACTTTAATGTCACTCCAGTCACAGTAGCCCTTAGACACAGCCTGCTTGAGGGCAGCGTCCAAGCCCACTTTATTAATAAGACGCAGACCGGCTGCGCTGATTTTAAGGCTAATCCAGCAACCTTCCTCTACATAGTAGAACTTCTTGCTGAACAAGTTCACATCAAAAGAACGCTTTGTGCGGTGCTTTGAGTGGGAAACATTGTTACCTATCTGGGCTTTCTTTCCCGTAATCTGACAAATTTTCGACATTTCTATCTTCTTTTTTGTATTCGTTTTTGATACCTATTCCAAACAGAGTGCAAAATTAGCTACTTTTTCTGAAAACGCAAAACATTCTTTTAAGAATTATTATTTATTTAATGTTTTTTTTGTTTTTGGCTAAATCAAACGGCTAAAATTGTGGAAATTACTCTGTTACAGGTATTACAGGAGCTTTCCCCTCTTCTTCTGTTACAGGCATATTCTCATGAAGATAACCTATAAACATCTGGAGAGCCTTGCTCGTGGCAATGGCAAGATTTATATCGCGTCCGAAATCTTCCGTGAGTTTCATTGTTACAATCTTGTCGGCGTTTCCGCAAGCGAGCCAAATTGTACCAACAGGTATTTCCGATGTGCCGCCTCCAGGACCTGCCGTACCAGTGGAAGCAATGGCAAAATCAACCCCGAGAGTCTTTATTGCGCCCTTTACCATTGCCTTGGCAACATCCTCACAAACAGCCGTCTGCTCCTCCAGGACTTCATGGCTGACACCAAGTAGCGACTCCTTCACCTCATTTGTGTACGAGATAACGCCACCCTTAAAGTAATTGGAAGCACCAGGAACGGCGATAATAGCCTCGGCGATGCGGCCACCGGTGCAGCTCTCCGCCGTGCCTACAGTAAGTCCCGACTCATAGAGCGACTGCTGTATCTCACGGCTTAGTATTTTCTTTTCAAATTCCATTTCGTTTTATCTTTTCGTTTATAAAGCTATTTGAATGTAACCTTGCTGAATGCAGGTTTGTCGATTGAGCAGAAGTCCTTGTCAAGGAACTTATAATAACCCGTCACACCAATCATAGCAGCGTTGTCTGTCGTGTAACTGAACTTAGGAATATAGATAGTCCATCCGAAGCGTTTGGCGTGGTCGTGGAAAGCATTGCGCAATCCGTTGTTTGCCGACACGCCTCCTGCCACTGCCACATGGGTTATACCCGTCTGCTTAACGGCAAGGCGAAGTTTCTTCATAAGAATATCCACTATGGTGTATTCAAGACTTGCGGCAAGGTCGTTCTTGTGGTGTTCAATGAAGTCCGGATCGTCCTGAATCCATTTGCGCAAGCTGTACAGGAACGATGTCTTGAGCCCGCTGAAGCTGTAGTCGAGTCCCGGAATATGCGGCTCCGAGAACTTGTATGCCTTCGGATTGCCTTGACGAGCCAACTTGTCTATAATAGGGCCTCCTGGGTAACCGAGCCCCATGACCTTTGAACATTTGTCAATAGCCTCTCCTGCAGCATCGTCAATGGTCTGTCCCAACACTTCCATGTCGTTGTAAGCGTTCACCTTTACAATCTGCGAATTACCACCCGACACGAGCAGGCAAATGAATGGGAAAGGAGGAGTGGTATCCTCTGGCTTCTCCTTTATAAAATGAGCCATTACATGTCCCTGGAGATGGTTGACATCAATCATCGGTATGCCAAGACTACGTGCAAAGCCTTTCGTGAAGCTTACTCCGACGAGCAAAGATCCCATAAGTCCCGGACCTCTCGTAAAAGCTACTGCAGACAGTTGTTCCTTAGTGATTCCTGCACGCTTCAAAGCAGCGCTTACTACCGGCACAATATTCTGCTGATGGGCACGCGACGCCAACTCAGGCACTACACCGCCATACTCACGATGAACATCCTGCGAAGCCGTCACATTGCTAAGCAATATATCGTCTTTGAGCACTGCGGCACTCGTATCGTCGCAACTGCTCTCAATTCCTAAGATATACATTATATTAATATAAAAATTTTAATGTTAAATGTTCAATTAGGAGAATAGAATCTTATGATTAATGCGTAAGAATCTCCACGCCATGCTCCGTCATCACGAAAGTATGTTCCCACTGGGCACTTGGCTTCTCATCACCAGTGATAACTTCCCATCCATATTCGTCATCAGCATCAATGAACACTTTCCATGTGCCCATGTTGACCATCGGCTCTATCGTAAACACCATTCCCGGCACAAGAAGCATTCCAGTGCCTTTATGGCCATAGTGCATAACGTCAGGCTTCTCATGGAACTGCAATCCGACGCCATGTCCGCAAAGGTCACGCACGATTCCATAATGATATTTGTCTGCATGCTTCTGTATGGCATGACCGATGTCTCCTACAAAGCTGTAAGGCTTTGCAGCCTCAGCGCCAATCTCAAGACACTCCTTGGCTACGCGCACGAGCTGCTCCTTCTCCGGGGTAGTCTTTCCGATGATGAACATTCGGGAGGCGTCGGCATAATAGCCATCAAGAATAGTAGTGAAATCCACATTCACGATGTCGCCCTCTTCAAGGATATCCTCTTCTTTAGGGATGCCATGACACACTACCTCATTGATACTTGTGCAGACGCTCTTGGGGAAGCCCTCATAATTGAGGCAGGCTGGTATGGCGCCATGCGACGTGCAGTAGTCATAACAAATCTGGTCAATCTCAAGAGTGCTCATACCAGCATGGATATTCTTTGCCACCTCGTCAAGCACGCCCGTATTAACGACACCGCTTCGGCGTATGCCTTCTATCTGTTCAGGAGTCTTTATGAGGTCGCGCGACGGCACCTCCTTGCCTTTGCTCTCCCAATACATTACCTTTTTGTCAAGCTCCGTTGGCTCCTGCCCAGGAAGACAGTGCCAAACTCTTTTTCTTTTAAATACCATAACAGTTTTTATATTTAAAGCCCCACTGTTCTACGCATAAAACATTGTGGAACCTTTAGAACAATTCAAGTTTATTTTTTCTTGCCTCGTCCAATGACGAAAGTTTCTTCTGATGAGCGGCATATTCCTCACGCAGGCGAGCATAGCGCTCACGCAATTCAGCCTCGAAACGTGGTCTTTCGGAAGGATTCATCACACGCTGTGCAACGATAGGATTCTGAGCTGCATCCTTCACCCACACAACAATGCCGCTATATACCGGAGCAATCTTCAGAGCTACGTGCATCTCGGAAGTCGTGGCGCCACCCACCATAAGAGGCAAACGCAGTCCGGCTTTTTCAAATTCCATGGCAACATGCACCATTTCCTCAAGACTTGGCGTAATAAGTCCGCTCAGTCCAACCATGTCAACGTTCTCGGCGACAGCCTTCTTCAGGATCTGCTCAGCCGGCACCATCACTCCGAGGTCAATCACCTCATAATTGTTGCACGACATCACAACATCAACAATGTTCTTGCCGATGTCATGCACGTCGCCTTTCACAGTTGCCATAAGAATTTTTCCTGCCGACGAGCCACCCTCCTTTTTGTCTGCTTCAATATAAGGCTGAAGAATGGCGACAGCTTTCTTCATCGTGCGTGCTGTTTTCACCACCTGCGGGAGAAACATCTTTCCACAGCCGAACAGCTCGCCCACGATGTTCATGCCGTCCATCAACGGCCCCTCAATGATGTCCACCGCCTTCGGGTAAACAGAAAGAGCCTCATTAATGTCCTCCTCCATGTAGTCGCCGATACCTTTCTGCAAGGCAATGGCAAGGCGTTTTGCAACGTTCTCCTTACGCCATTCCGGCTCAGCGGAAGCCTCCTTAGAAGTTCCGCCAGCGGCATTTCCGTTCTTGAGTGCCTCCTGCTGCTGTTTTATCTCATCAGCAAGTTCGATAAGCTTCTCGGAAGCATCCTTATATCGGTTGAGCACCACGTCCTCTATTATTTTCAGTTGGTCAGCGGGAATGTCATTGTACGTCACCTTTGTAGCCGGATTGACAATTCCGAAGTCCATGCCTTTTGCTATGGCATGATAGAGAAACACGGAGTGCATAGCCTCACGAATATAGTTGTTGCCACGGAACGAGAATGAAAGATTGCTCACGCCTCCACTCACGTGTGCTCCTGGAAGATTTTTCTTTATCCATTCGACGGCACGTATAAAGTCAACAGCATAATTGTCGTGTTCCTCCATACCTGTGGCGATGGCAAGCACGTTAGGATCGAAGATAATGTCGAGCGGGTTCATTCCCACCTTCTCAGTCAACAGTTTGTAAGCGCGCCCCGCAATCTCTATGCGTCGTTCATAAGTCGTAGCCTGTCCGATCTCGTCAAAACACATCACTACTACCGCTGCGCCATAGCGCATAACGTCGCGTGCATGGCTGAGGAACACCTCCTCACCCTCCTTCAACGAGATGGAGTTGACAATACACTTGCCCTGAACGCATTGCAGGCCTGCCGTAATAACCTCCCATTTTGAAGAGTCTATCATCACCGGCACTTTGGCGATTTCTGGTTCAGATGCTATAATGTTGAGGAAATTCACCATTTCCGCCTTGGCATCAAGGAGTCCGTCGTCCATATTCACGTCAATCACCAACGCCCCGTCTGCCACCTGCTTTCGTGCGATGCTTACAGCTTCCTCGTAATTTTTCTCCTTTATCAGTCGTAGGAACTTTCGCGAACCAGCCACGTTGCAACGCTCGCCGACGTTCACGAATCTCACGTCGGGTGTCACGTCAAGCATCTCCAGTCCGCTGAGCCACATCGTCTTAGGCTTCGGCTGCGGCATATGAGGAGTCCCGTTCTCTGCAATAGGCACATATTTGGCAATGAACTCATCCGTTGTTCCACAGCAGCCTCCAATGATGTTCACCAGCCCTTCATCCACGAAAGTCTTTATAAGAGGTGCCATAGTATCGGCAGTCTGGTCGTATTGTCCAAGGCTGTTTGGGAGTCCGGCATTAGGATAAGCACTTATATAATAAGGTGCCTTGGCAGCCAATTCCTCAAGGAAGGGTTTCATCTGGTCGGCACCGAAAGAGCAGTTGAGTCCTATCGAGAACAACGGGAAGCTACTTACACTCGCCAGTACAGCGTCGAGTGTCTGTCCGCTCAGCGTGCGTCCGGCAAGGTCGCTCACCGTGATGCTGAGCATTATCGGCATGTCCCTTCCTGAGCGGCGTTCCACTTCCATTGTGGCATCAATTGCAGCCTTAGCATTAAGCGTGTCGAACACCGTTTCAATCAAGATGGCATCTGCCCCAGCCTCTTCAAAAGCCGACACCTGCTCAACGTAAGCTTCATAAAGTTCTTCATACGTTATGTCGCGAGCGGCAGGGTTACTGACATCGGGACTCATGGAGCAAGTTTTGTTGGTCGGACCAACGGAAGCCGCCACAAATCTTGGCTTTTCAGGCGTTGCAAACTCGTCGGCAGCCTGGCGGGCAAGCCGAACGCCTGCAAGTGCCATCTCGCGTGCGGAATCCTCCAAGTGGTAGTCAGCTTGGCTTATGCGTTGCGCACTGAATGTGTTGGATGAGATAATGTCGGCACCAGCACGCAAATACTTGCGGTGAATGTCCAATATAACATCTGGACGAGTGAGGCAGAGCATGTCATTGTTGCCCCTCATCAAGCCTGGTGTCTTGCGATAGCGGTAGCCACGGAAATCCTCTTCCGAAAGATTGTATTGCTGAATCATGGTGCCCATAGCACCGTCCAGTATCAGTATTTTGTTTTTTGCAGCTTCTCTTAAAGTCATATACATTCAGTTTCTAATAATGCTTCATCGCACGATCCATCTCTCGGCGGTCTTCCTTTTCTTTAAGAGTCTGACGTTTGTCGAATTCCTTTTTGCCTCGGCAAAGTGCGATGTCCACTTTTGCCCGTCCATGTTCGTCGATAAAGACGAGTGTCGGAACAATAGTGTAGCCAGGCTGCTTCGTAGCCGTTTCCAGTTTGTAAATCTCGCGCTTTGTAAGAAGCAACTTGCGGTCGCGTCGCGCCTCATGATTGCTGAATGAGCCATAAAAATATGGCGATATATTCATGCCCTTCACCCACACCTCATGGTTGTTTATATAGCAGAAAGTGTCCACCAGACTCGCCTTTCCGAGTCTGATAGACTTTATCTCTGTGCCCGTAAGCACAATGCCGGCAGTGTAAGTATCGACAAAGAAGTATTCGAACGAAGCTTTCTTGTTCTTTATCGTCACCGGGCTCTTCTTTCTCAAGAGTTCCTGTTCCTTGTTCATGTCAAAAAATTGAAGTATTTCTTTTACTCCTCCACTACAGCAAAATCACTGATATGCTCGTCTACATAGCGTGCAATAGCCTCTGTCCAAGCTTCCTCGTTCTCCACGAACTCGTCGTCGTAGTCGTCGAACTCCGGATACTGCTCAAACATCGCCATAAACTCCTCGTCGGTACAATCGCGTCTTATCTTACGCCCGTATTCCTTATAAAGTTTGCGCACGGAGAAAAGCATCTTTGCAAGATCGCGCAGTCCCCAATCGCGCAACACCTTGGCAAAAGGATTGTCGAAGATGAAACCGCCGTATCCGTTGTATATCAGTTGGACGAATCCGCCGTCCATCACTTCCTCATGCAGAATGTCATAAGCAAGCAGTGTTATCTGCGGCACGCTCAGCATCGACATATTGTCGGCATTGAGCTCGCCGCCGATAGCTGCCTTTATAGCGTCAACGAACACGCGCAGAAAGGCATCCATATCTTGCATCGCTGCCTCTCTAAGGGCAGCGTCTTTCACTTTCACTTCTATCATAATGTGCAAAGTTAGTGCAAAAAATCCAAGTAAGCGAAACAAATGGAATTTTATTTACTTTTTATAAGGTAAAGTAAACCACACTTATTGATTATAGAATTCAGTAAAAGCCTTCACACAATACTCATGATCGCGCACGCTGCCCGTTTCGCGGCAACTGTGCATGGCAAGTATGGCATTGCCCATGTCCACTCCGCGCAGTGGAATCGACGATGCGAGGATATTGCCGAGCGTGCTGCCACCTGCCACATCGCTGTGGTTGACAAACCGCTGACACGGCACACCTGCCTTCTCGCATATTCCGGCAAAGACAGCTGCCGAAGCGGCGTCGCTCGCATACTTCTGAGCGGCGTTGAACTTGATGACGGGTCCGCCGCCAAGCATAGGATGATTCGTGGGGTCGTACTTCTCTGGATAGTTCGGATGCCATGCGTGGGCATTGTCTGCCGAAATCATGAAGGCACGCTCCACAGCCTGATAATAAGCCTCCTCCGTGTGGCTCTGTGCAAAGGCTATGCGTCTGAGCATGAACGAGAGGAATGGGCTGCCGGCACCTTGCTTGGTCTGCGAGCCGGTCTCCTCGTTGTCGAAGATGGCAAGCACCTGCGTAGTGTCAGTCTCCGAAGAAGCGAGCAGGGCCTCCAGTCCGGCGAAACACATCGAGAGGTCGTCAAGACGGCCTGAAGATATAAACTCATCATGTGCGCCGAAGGTGCAAGACGGAGTAGCGTCGGCAAGATAGAGGTCGAAGTCGAGAATATCCTCACGGCGGATTGTGTTGTAGCCCTCGTTGTCGAGTTCTTCAAGGATGACATTCATGAGCAGGTTGCCAGCCTCAAGTTGGCTCGTTATCTGTCCGAGCAGCGGCAGCACGTCTTTCTGCCGACTCAGTGCCACGCCCTCGTTCACCTGACGGTTGAAGTGTATGGCAAGGTTGCTTATCTGCAGCAGAGTTCGCTTTATGTGCAGCAGTATGGTCTTTGGCTCCATCACGTCCTCGCCGCGCAGGATGACGCGTCCGGCAAGAGTGAGCGGGCGGTCAAACCATGTCGACATTATCGGTCCGCCGTACACCTCGGTGTTGAGTTTCACCATACCACCCTCCGTGAGCATCTCGGCATTTGGCTTAATGCGGAACGTGGGCGAGTCGCAGTGGGCGCATATCATGTGGAAGCCCGCGTCGGCAAGAGGCTTGCGTCCTATGCGGAAAGCATAGACCGAGGAGTCGTTCTTCGTGACAAATATCTTGTCGCCAGCCTTCAGTTCGCCAAGCGGCTGGCGTGGGTCTACACGGCGGAAGCCATCGGCCTCAAGCATATCGGAGATGTTCTTCGCTGCCAGGAAGTTCACTGGCGAGTCGTCGAGAAAGGTAAGGAGTCGTTGTATCATATCCATGTTGTTTTTTTATTTTTGAGTGTAAAGTTACGATTTTTATTTATTTTTTTTGCTTGCCTACTTAATTTTCTTGTACGTTTCTTCTTTTAAGTGATAAAAGACATTCAAAAGAAGTAACGACAAACAAAAACATTAAAATTATGAAACGAGTATTCAATCTTTTAGTAGTGGACGAGAGTGGCAGCATGGCAATAATTCAGAAGCAGGCTCTCATGGGCATCAACGAGACTCTTGAGACCATCGGCAAGATGCAGAAAGCGCACAACGACATGGAGCAGCACGTGACGCTCATCACGTTTGACAGTACACACAAGAAACTCATCTACGACAACGTGCTCGCATCCGATGCCCACGCTCTCGGCAGCAACGACTACCAACCGGGCGGCTGCACCCCTCTCTACGACGCCATAGGCATGGGCATTGCCAAAATCAACGCGCAGACCACCGACGCCGATTCTGTGCTCGTAACCATCATCACCGACGGCGAGGAGAATTGCAGTGAGGAGTACAATCTGAAGATGATAAAAAATCTCATCGAAAAGCTCAAGAAGCAGAACTGGACTTTCACCTTCATCGGCACCGATAACCTTGATGTTGAGGGTATTGCCTCTGACATGGGCATCGACAACCACCTGCAGTTCTGCGAGGACGCGGAAGGCACAAAGCAGATGTTCGCATGCGAACGTAGCGCAAGAGTGCGCTTCAATAAGTGCATGGCAGAAGGCTGCGCAATGCCAACGGGCAGCTACTTTGATGAAGACAAATAAAAAGAGGTTCATCCGACATTCCGAATGATGCCGTCGCAAATTGCTGCCCGTGGCGGAGGTCTCCGGCCTCCGCTGCACACAATAATTATGAATAATCTGATAACGGAATACAATTAAAGGAATTACACGAAAACGAAATTAACGGCATTATACGAAATACAATTAACGGCATTATACGAAATACAATTAACGGCATTATACGGAATGGAATTAACGATGATTATACGGCGACTATCGTTTGAGCTCGTGTAATTTTCGTTAATTCCGTTCCGTATAATTCCGTTAATTTTCAGGTTACCCGTGCAGGTCATTTCAAAACAAAAACCAAATAGGAGGTCAAGCGGATATTGCTCGACCTCCTAGAACTATATTCACACCAGCAAATTCCAGAAGCTCTTTGGCAAGCTGACGTTCTCCACGTCGCGAGCTTCCTCAAACAACGGTGCGATGTCCTCTGCCTCAAATCCTGCTATACCACATCCTATCGGTGTGACGAGAAACTGCTTCTCTGGGTGGTTTCTGGCAAATTCTATGAACTCATCCACATAAGGGCGTATCGTCTCCACTCCTCCCTGCATTGTGGGCAAGGCGTAACTCTGCCCTTGCAATCCCACGCCCTGTCCCATCTTGGCACCGAAGCGAAGGTATGCCACACGGGCTGCACCGCCACCATGCAACCCCTCGAGGTTGCTGCCAAACACAAACACCTCATTATCAGCGAGTGTATCAATCCAATCAGGAGTAACTCGTTTTTTATTGATTTCTTCCATATTGTTTTCTTTAAAGTTAGCCATTGACATATAATCGCACGTCGGCTCCATAATGCCCGTTGAGCATATTGCCGACTCGTATTCATTGGCCACGAAATAACGTTTGAAGTATGGCACCACCACATCGTGCATCATCTTGTTGTAGCGTTGCGTCACTGCCGATGCGCTCATGCCCAACTGCTCGGCTATTTCCTTGCCCTTGAAACCGTCGATAAACAACATCTGCAGTATGACGGAGTTCTTGCTGTCGCGCCCGTAAAACTTCAGACAAATGTCATTTATCGTGTCGCGAAATTCGGCATTGAATGTATTGTCTGACACGTCAAACCCGAGACGCGAGTGTTTCATTCGTTGCTCAAAGCTCTCCAAGCAATGCTCTTTCTCTACTGCCTTAAGTTTGTCGAGCAGAAGGAAGCGGAAGCCGTTGACCATCCATGTCTTGAGCGACATCGACGGTTTGCGTTCCTCAAGCTGACGGAAGTTGCTCTTGCACAGCGCAAGATAGTATTCATGTGCAAGCGAATAGAAGTCCATGCCCGGTTTGTCGCGTAGGGTGTAGCGCTTGTCGTATATGCAGTAAGCCACGCGGCAATAGCCGTAAAAGTATTCCTTCACGACATGCTCGTCGGCATCACGAAATCCTTGCAGTATTTCGTCGTCGCTTAAATCTTGATTTTCTTTATATCTCATAATTGACAACAACATCGGGGGCGAGGACGCCCCCTCTCCCAGTTAGGCGATGCCCAGCAGTTCTATTTCGAATATCAATGTCGACCCTCCCGGTATGCCCGGCTGCGAGAACTTGCCGTAGCCCATATTGGCAGGAATGTACACCTCCCACTTGTCGCCCACACACATATGCTGCATGGCAACGATCCATCCCTCTATCAGGTCGCAGAGCCGTATTGCCAATGGCGCTCCACCGCGACTTGAGTCGAACTTCTTGCCGTTGATGGTGCGTCCGGTGTAGTGGGCTGTCACTATGCTGCGCGGTGTCGGGTGCTTGCCGTCACCGTTGCCCTCTGCCAACACTTTATAATAAATACCACGCGGAAGAGCCTTCACGTCCTCTTCCTTGGCTTTCTCGGCAAGCCAATCGAGGTTTGCCTTTGCGTATTCGCGTTTGTTCATATTCTACTGTTTTATTTGTCTGTAAAGTTACTGTTTTTTCCCGAGCTAAGGAAATATATTGGTGAATTTTTAGCTCCTTCCCTTCTCAGCACACATTTCTCTTCAAGTCTCCGCAACCAACGCCGTGCCGTACTCGGGCGCAAGCCAAATTCCTGTTCCATGTTGCGCCGCGTGAGAAAAATGTGGTTCTCGAAGAAAGAACGCAATCCGGCAACAATATCATCCTCACTATATTGTCGCGATAGTGTCGAGAACTGCGCTCGCTCAAACCTCATGCCTTGCCCCACCTTCTTAACAAGTGAACGCTCGGGCTGAAACCTCACACTGCGCAACGTGATATAGTCGGCGCGTGCTTTGTCTGTAGGCAGACTGTCGGGCATATTGAGGTCTACCGACAGCGAGAAATATCCGACGCCTGGCAGATGAAACCTGTTGCCCGAGCGTAGCTCATGCAGCATGCAGTCGCTAAGGGCTACAAGTGCCGAGCGCACGTCGCTGCGTGTCAGCGAGCAGTTGTCCTGTATGAAGTTTTCCATCTGTTCTGCCGTCATTGGTTCATGCTCGAAAATGCGGGCGAAGCGCCGCTCTTTGCCGCTGCCTTCGGAATTTCTGATTGTCTGGATTTCGTACTTTATTGCCATAATCATTGTATTGTTTTTGTGTGTTTCGCCTGCAAAGTTAGCACATAGCGCAACCGTTGTCAAGAGTTTTGGGCAGAAAAAATGTAGTGTCACGCCCGTGGCAGGCATGAGTCACACCCGTGGCAGCCATGAGCCTCAACCGTGATGCGTGCATACCACGCACGTGGCACGACAACAAACCAGACTGTTTTAAAGAATCTTGAAGACTGCAACAATCAAGCGCAACGCAATATTGCATAAAAAGAGGTGTAAATTCAGTAAAAAAACGTAACTTTGCATATCATTCAATTCCCTACCCCTTAAACAAATTCAACAACCACATTATGCCTACATATTCATCCGGACAACGCATCACCGTCAGAGGCGAGGAATTTCGCATCACGCGAGTAGAACTCAACTACGACGGCAAGCAGATTATATATGCCGACGGCCTCAGCGAGCTTGTCGCCAACAAGCATTATATCTTCGATACTGACATTGAAGAGAAAAACCACAACACTATTAGTATTGTTTCTGCCACCAACACCCAACTGGTGGCAGACGACAGTCCGCAATGTCGTGCCACCCGATTGCTCATCGAGTCAACCATCCGTGGCAACGACTATTATTCCAAGAAAATATGCGTAGCCCAGAAAGGAGCTTTCAATGTGGCGGATTATCAGATGGAACCGACATTGAAAGCGCTCGACTTACCTCGCCCACGACTACTCATAGCCGATGGCGTAGGTCTGGGTAAGACGATAGAGGTTGGCATATTCCTTAGTGAGATGATACGCCGTGGCAGGGGTCGTCGTATTCTCGTTTGTGCATTGAAGAGCATCCTCGCCCAGTTCCAGGAAGAAATTTGGAATCGTTTCGCCATCCCGCTGATGCGTCTCGACAGCGTGGGTGTGGATAGAATCCGCATGGAAATCCCATTGAACAAGAATCCGTTCGACTATTACGACAAGACCATCATTTCCATTGATACACTCAAGAACAATGGTAAGTTCCGTGCTTGGCTTGAAAAGACTCGCTGGGACATCATCGTCATTGATGAATGTCATACCGTGGCCAACGACGGAAGTCTCCGTGGACAGCTGGCTCAATTCCTCGCCAATCATTGCGACAGCCTGATTCTCACCTCGGCTACACCGCACAATGGTTCAGCCGAGTCGTTTGCCAACCTGATGCGAATGTTGGAGCCTACCTCCATCCCTCGTAGCGGAGAATATACCAAGGACGATGTGGAGAAATACTATGTGCGCCGTTTCAAGAACGACATCGAGGACGATGCCATCCGAAAGAACTTCCAGGAGCGCAAGGTGGTATCGGTGGATGTAGAGTTGGCTCCACAAGAGGAGGTATTGTTAGTATTGCAGCAAAAGATAAAATTCCGTTCCTTGAAGGACGAGACCGATGAGGAGCACCGTGACCTGCTCTTCGCCTTCTCGCTCTTCAAGACTTTCCTCTCCAGCCCTGCAGCAGCGCTGAAAGCGGTCAACAACCGTATGGCGAAGGACCACAACAACACCGAGGAACTGGAGAATCTGAAGAATATCCTCGAAGAGATGACCTCGCTCCGTGTGGACTCCCGATACGAGGCGCTCAAGCAAAAACTGATAGAACTCAAGTGGAAAGGTACCAAGAAAGATGAGCGTATCGTAATCTTTACCGAGCGTATCGAGACTATGAACTATCTTGCCGCCCGACTGAAAGAAGACTTCAAGATGAAGGACGACCAGATAGCGCTCTTCAACGGCAGCCTTTCGGATACGGAGCAAGAGGAGCTGGTGGCCGACTTCGGCAAGGAGGACAGTAAGATACGAGTGTTCCTTTCTTCCGACTCTGGTTCGCAAGGTGTCAACCTTCATTACTATTGCCACTTGATGTTCAATTACGATATTCCTTGGAGCTTGATCACCTTGGAACAGCGCAACGGCCGCATCGACAGATATGGACAGAAGCAAACACCATACATCTACTACTTGATAGCCAAAAGTACGAGCGACAGCGTGCGCAGCGACATGGCTATCCTCAAAAAGTTGGTTGATAAGGAAGAGGAGGTACACAAGACATTGGGCGATGCGCTGAGCGTGATGAATCTCTACAGTGCAGAGAAAGAGGAAGCCGCTGTGAAGAAAGCCATCAAGGAGCATAATGCCGATTTCTTGGAATCGAACAAGGAGGGCGAGGAACAAAAGACCCGCCGTCGTCGTGGCGGTTTCTTCTCTCTGGGCAAGAACACGACCCCGGCAAAAGAGCACAAGGTGGTGTACGAGCCTCAACTCAGCCTGTACGACAACGACCTGCAATTTTATCGCGACCTCTTTGCCGAGTTGGAGAGCAAGGGGCGCAACGAGCATGGCGAGATAGAAGTGGTGGATGCCGACATTCCATACGTGGAGGCGACGGAGAGCAAGGACCTGAAAGAGGTGCTCTACGATGTACCTCGCGAAGCTTGGCCTGCCGACCACATCTTCCGCTTGTGCAACAATCGAGAGGTGGTGATGGATGCCATAGCCGACTCCCGAAAGGAAAACAGCAATACTTGGGCGAAGTTCCAGCCGCTTTACGACCTCCACCCCATCATCCAGTATCAGCTCACCAAGTTGGCTGCTTCCGTACCGAAGGAACAAGCCTTCGTGGTTAAGCACAAGATGTTCCGACAAGACATCGCCTATTATCTCATGTATGGCAGCGTGGCAAACGGATTGGGACAGACCTTGGTCAGCAAGTTCTTCGTTGTGCCGATGGATATCCAGAAAGGCACCCTTTGCGAGGAACCATTCTCGCTCGACGACCTGTTGCAGAAATACCCTGACATGATGGGCACTCTCTATCAAGAGACCGTAAGCACCGAAGAGCTGAGCCAACTGCAAGACTTGCTCGGCGAGGCCATCGACAATGGCGAGACGCAGTATATGTACAGCCGCCAAAACGAGGAAAGCCACAAGATGAGCCAGCAACTCGAAATCTATAGGCAGAAACTTACCGACTGGGCCAACAAAGCCAAGCAACAACTCAGCCTGCAATTCGGTGACGAGGTAATCCAACTGCGCCAAAAGGCTTACAACAAAGAAGAGGAAGAAATCGAGACCATCGTCAGCAAGCAGAACCAGTTTAGCAAAGACTTGTTCACGCTCGACAACAACGACCCGTACATCCGTGTGCTCGCCGTATTCTTCAACAATTGAGACATGTGACTTCCCACAGCGCCCAGACTATAAAAACGAAACAACCATGGCAGAAAACGTAAAATATAAGTTCATCCAGAATGTGGGTGACTACTTCCCTTCCGGTTACTTCTCGGAAGACTTCATCGACAAAGTGCAGAAAGCATCGGGGCTGAACTCAGACCATATGCTGGAGCTGTGCAAGCCCTACGTGAAACTGAAGGGCGAATACGAGAAGTACAAGAACTACATCCTCAACACGCATCCACGCACGAAAGATGCCATCAAGCATACCCACGACTTCCATACGCTCTTGCTCAACATCCTGGGCTACGACACCACCCAGGCATACCAGCAGTTCATCACCATCAACGAGGACGACCATTCGGTTGTTCCCGTTCGCCATATCCTGACCCGCAACGGCCGAACCTCCATGCTCGTGATGGAGATGCAGCATCTCATCAAGACCGGCGAGCAAGAGCCTGCCGGACTCTTCGAGCAACAGTACAACGTGGTGGAAGACGGACAGACCTCGTCGGTCACCATTCGCCATCAGCAATATTACGCCGGACAATGGAGCGAACTCTTCACCCTGCCCAAGGATGAGGAGACCCACATCTCCCCTGCCGTCATCAACAAGGCGATAGACGACCTTTTCCTCCTGCCAGAGGAACGCCGTCCTCACTTCATCCTGATGATGGCGGGCAACACGATGTTCCTGCTCGACTCCGACAAGTGGAACCGTGGCAGCTACCTGGAGTTCTCGATGGACGAGCTGTTCTCGCAGGCGAGCATCTCAGCCTTCCGCAAGTACTACGCCCTCTTCCACCTGCTCATCTGCAAGGACACCTTGGCTGCCGACAGCGAGACCGTATTGATGGACCAACTGGTGGAGGAAAGCTACAAGAGTGCCTACGAGGTGACCAAGGACTTGAAGGAGGGTGTCATCCTCTCCGTGGAGACGCTTGCCAACGAAGCCCTCTGGTACTGGGAGAAGGAATTGAGCAATCCGAACACTACGCTAAGGAACAATCCTCTAAGCAACATCGACTATACCGACGATAAGTTTGAGGGCGAGGTGAAGGACGACTGCCTTACCATCATCTACCGTCTACTCTTCATCTTCTATGCCGAGAGCCGTGACGAACTGGACATCCTGCCTACCAAGGACGAGGTGTATAAGGACGGTTACTCGCTCGACATGCTCCGCGACTTGGAGAAAGCGCCGATGAGAACGGAAGAGAGCCGCAATGGCTACTTTTTCAACGACAGCCTCAACGATCTCTTCTGGCTGTTAGCCAATGGCTATCGACAGGGACAGCAGGAGAACAAGAGTTTCTCCGTGCGCAAAATAGACTCACCGCTTTTCAACAACAACCGTCTGCACCACTTGAAGGATGTGAAGATTCGCAACATCGAGTGGCAGAAGATTATCCGTGCCCTCTCGCTCAGCAATCGTGACAAGCAGGTGGGCAGAATCAGCTATGCCAACCTGGGTGTGAACCAGTTGGGTAGCGTCTATGAGAGTCTGTTGGCCTATCGTGGTTTCTATGCCGAGCAAGACTATATCGAGGTATGCAAGGCGGGCAAGCCTGAGGAGGGTACCTTCCTTGTGCCTTACAGCCGCATGGACGACTTCGAGACAAACGAGATATTAAGCGACGAGAACGGGGAACCCAAGATTCTGCCGAAGGGCACCTTTGTGTATCGCCTGAACGGTCGTGACCGCCAGAAGTCTGCCAGCTACTATACCCCAGAGGTGCTCACTCGCAGTACCGTGAAATATACCCTCAAGAGCATCCTCGACGAGGTGGCAGCAGGCAAGCGCAAGGCGCAGGAACTGCTCGACCTCAAGATACTGGAGCCTGCCATGGGTGCCGCTGCTTTCCAAAACGAGGTCATCAACCAGTTGGCGGAGGCTTATCTCACCTATCAGCAGCAGCAACGCCATGAGGCAGGATTACAGAAATGGCGCATCGCCCCAGACCACTACCGTGACGAACTGCAAAAGGTGAAGGCATACATCGCCACACACAATGTTTATGGAGTCGATTTGAACCCAACTGCCATTGAGTTGGGTAAGCTATCGCTGTGGCTGAACGTCATCCATAAGGACATGGATACGCCTTTCTTCTCCAACCGTTTGGCACTGGGCAACGCCGTGATTGGTGCTTGGCTGAAGGTGTATGACAAGAAGGACATCATAGGCATCAAGGGCAAGAAAGGCAAGAAGGATGCATTGCTGCCAAACGAATGGTGGGCGAAGGCTCCGCATAAGATTCACTTCAACAAGGTGCAGTTAAACAATGGCTCCATCCGAAGTTCGGTAAAGCGCTCTGTCAATGAGATTTATCATTTCTTGTTGCCCGACAAGAATATGCTTGCCGTACGCAGCATCAAGGATGTTTTCATCCCTGCCGATGCCACCGAGGAGGAGCGTATCATGCTCAAGGAGACTCGCAAAAGATTGATAAAGGGTATGAAGGACAAGCTCGATGATTGGACGGCACCTATCAATGGAGACGAGTTCAAAATCTTGCAGCGCATCTCTGCCAAGATAGACAAGCGCCTCTTCGAATACTTCACCTTCCAATGGGACATAGAGCGACTGACCAACAACAAGACTGACCTTTGGGGTGTAACCTATGCAGGAGAAAAAGACCTCCAGTTTGGTACTTTGGCTGAAAACTATGCCGAGAAAGAGCGACTCAACGATACACGCTACCGCCACGACAACGCATACTTCCGTCTGAAGAATGTGATGGACTATTGGTGTGCCCTTTGGTTCTGGGAGTTTGACGATGCCAAGGATCTGCCAAGTCGCCGTGAATATTGGAGCGACATCGAGGCTATCCTGGACATCAAAGACTCCGAATTGGATGCCCGCACCGCCAAGGCTTTGAAAATATATGTTGAGAAGGACGGACAGTTGGGCTTCTTCGCACAAAACCACGAGAACGACTTGTTCGCTCAGAACCAATTCGACAATATGGTGCACGAGGATGCTCATCGTGATACAGACAAAGAAGATGAAGTAGAGATAGAAGAAAATGACGAGGTAAGCGAGCTCAAGGCAAAATCAAAGGAAGAGATTTTAGACGACACCCAAGGTGCCGTCCGCACCTTCTTTGACGATAGTCTGCGTTTCAAGACCGTGAAGAAGTATGCCGACCGCTATCACTTCTTCCACCCAATGCTGGAGTTTATCGAGGTGTTCTGGCTAAGAGATGGATTCGACATTATCTGCGGTAATCCGCCTTGGATTAAGCTCGAATTCAATGAGGCAAACATCATCTCGGATAAGTACCCTGAGGTGGCTATCCGTAAGGTGTCAGCCCCTGTTGTGCGCCAACGCATCAACGACTTCTTGGGCAATCCTGCTATGAGAGAACTTTATACTTCCGAACAATATGAGAACGTGGGCAGCACTGCGTTCTTGAATGCTTATTGCAACTATCCGTTGCTGGTTGGTCAGCAGACAAACCTGTATAAGTGTGTGTTGGAGAATACAATGGATTTAGCTTCTGAAGATCGAGGTTATATTGGAATACTTTGCCCTGAATCCATCTATTCTGATCCAAAAGGACAACCACTTAGACGTGAACTGTATAAGCGTTTGCGCTACCATTTTCAATATCAAAATGAACTTCGGCTTTTTGCCGAAGTTGATCACCATACAGTGTATGGTGATCAACTTCTCGGTCCTCGCCGAAGTTCATCACCGCGCTTCGCTTCGCTCAGCAATTTGTTCACACCAAACACTGTAGATGCTTGTTTTGCGCACGATGGGCATGGACTATGTGGTGGGATAAAAGATGGGAATGGAAATTGGAATACAGAAGGTCACAGAGACCGCATAGTAACATTTACAGATAAAGAGATTTCCCTTCTTTCTGACACATTTGAAGATGGGACTACAAGAGATTGTGCAAAATTAGTAAGTATTCATTCTCAAGAAATTATAGATATAATCGAGCGAATATCAAACTATCCACAACATGTAAGAGACAAAAGTCCTATTTATTCATTAGCAATTCATGAAACCCACGGTGTTGACGATGGCATCATGGAGCGTAAAACAGTTGTTCCAGATGTAGAGAACTACGGCATGATATACAGTGGCCCACACTTCCATGTAGCCAATCCATATTACAAGACTCCAAGAAAGGAATGTATTCTCAACTCAGACTATGACAACATTGACTTTGAGTCGATGAAAGCAAACTATGTTCCTCGCTCAAATTACCAACCAATTATGCCTTTAGCCCAATATAAGAAGCTATTTAAAGGCTTTGAGAATGGACAAGACGAGGAAGGCAAAACAACCTTCGATGATTGGCTTGATTATTATAAGGTAGGATTTAGAAGAATGATGGGGCCAACTTCAGAAAGAACGTTGATATGCGCTGTCTTGCGCAGCAAGACAGCGCATATCAACACAGTCATATCTGCTGCTTTTAGCAGCAGATATGACTGTGTGGATATGGCTGCACTTTGTTGTTCCTTACCTTTAGATTTCTATATTAAGACTGTTGGAGCCGTTGACTTATTCCCTTCAAGAATGGCATCTTTCCCATTAGGAGTCCCACAAAAGTACCAGTCCGCCATGTACTCTCGTACCCTCCTCCTCAACTGCCTCACGGTCCACTACGCCGACCTCTGGCAAAGCTGTTGGCGCCCAGAGTATGCCCAAGAAGCGTGGTCACTCTCCGATTCTCGCCTGAAGCCATTCACAGGCTTGACCGAGGAATGGGAATGGTCCACCCCGCTCCGCAACTATTTCGAGCGTCGCCAGGCATTGGTGGAAATCGACGTATTGGCAGCCATGGCATTGGGCTTGTCGTTGAAGGATTTGGAGCTGATATACACCATCCAGTTCCCTGTGCTCCAGCAGAACGAGAACGACACTTGGTATGATGCCAAGGGCAACATCGTATTCACCTGCTCCAAGGGACTGAACGGCGTGGGTTGCGAACGTAAGGAATGGGAAGCTATCCGTGGCAGCCTCAGCGAAGACGGCATGACCTACGAGGGCACCACCCCAACCTACGTCCACACCATCGACCCAAAGAAGAGCGAGATGTATGGCGGCCAGGAAGTAACCTATTATGCTCCATACAATAAGTGCGACCGCATCGCCAACTACCGCCGTGCCTGGGAGTTCTTCGAGAATAAGTTGAACAACAAGTAAACAATATGATAGGCATGAAACAATATATGAATGAACTCATTGCAGTTCTGAAAGAATATAAGCAGTTGGGCATCTCCGAGCAAATAGACTACCAAAAGTTCTATCTCTACTCCATCATCACCCACTCCACTGCCATCGAAGGCTCCACCGTGACCGAAATAGAGAACCAACTTCTCTTTGACGAGGGCATTGCGGCAAAGGGTAAGCCGATGGTAGAACAGCTCATGAACCTCGACTTGAAATACGCTTACGAGCAAGCCATCAAATGGGCAAAGGAACACAAGCCATTCAGCATAGATATGCTAAAAGCCCTGTCAGCATTGGTTATGCGCAACACGGGAAGCCTCTACAGTACATTGGCAGGAGAATTTGACTCTTCCAAAGGTGACCTGCGATTAGTGGGAGTTACAGCTGGAGCAGGCGGTCGATCCTATATGGACTATCGAAAAGTACCTATGAAACTGCAAGAGTTTTGCGAGCATATCAATCAACGGAGAGAGGCCCTCATCAAGAATCCTAACGATATGGATGCCTACCTCTTGAGTTTCGACGCCCACAATATCCTTGTTACCATTCACCCATGGGTAGATGGCAATGGTAGAATGTCTCGTCTCATCACGAACTATCTGCAATTTGAGTTTGGGCTCATACCTTCAAAGGTTGTCAAAGAAGATAAGGCTGCCTATATAGAAGCACTCAACAAGTCGAGAGAAGACGAAACAATAGTTCCTTTCCAAGAGTTTATGCTGCAAGAACATGCCAAGAACTTACGCGGTGAGATTGCAGAATACCAGAAGTCCATCAACGAAGAATTCGAGGTGGTCCAAAAAGGTGGTCCAAAAACAAAGAAGGTGGTCCAGAAAAGTGGTCCAGAAAACCGTTCTGCTATCTTACAACTTATCTCAGAGAATGAACGCATCACTTCAAGAGAGATGGCTAACAAGCTGAACATCAACAGAAGTGCCATCTTAAAACATCTCAAGAAAATGCAAGAAGAAAACATCATTCATCGTGAAGGTTCACAAAAATCAGGACGTTGGGTTATCATTTCTAAACAATAACACTTATGCTGCCATTACAACAAGCCTACGAGGTACGCTCCGCCGTGCTCGAATATATCAAAGCGACCTTCCACTTCAAGGACGCCGAAGTGGGACGGGCTTTCTACCAGCTGATTGAGGATTCCAAGAACGGACTCTTCAAGGGACCTTACATCTCCCTGAAAACACCTTTCGTCAAGGCCAAGGAAGACGAGGAGATTCCCTTGGACATCCGCCCACCATTCACCCCGCACCTGCACCAGATACAGGCATTCCGACGCCTCACCACCCACAAGGGGCATCAGCCTGAGCCTACCCTCTTGACCACAGGTACTGGTTCCGGTAAGACGGAATGTTTCCTCTATCCTGTGCTCGACTACGTATATCAGATGAACAAGGACGGAGTGCGCCCGGGAGTGAAGGTCATCATCCTCTACCCGATGAACGCCCTGGCAAGCGACCAAGCCAAGCGACTCGCCGAAGCCATCTGGGGAACGGAGGAAGACCATCCCCTTAGAGGCAAGGTTACCGCCGGACTCTTTATCGGCGAAGGAACCAACCCCAAGGAGCATCCTACCCAGATGGGACCCGACCATATCATCGAGAACCGAGATGCCATCGTCAACGGCACTGTGCCCGACATCTTGCTCACCAACTTCAAGATGCTCGACTATGGACTGATACAACAGAAATACATGCCCCTGTGGCGAGGCAACATGGGGAGCAAAGACCCGATGTTGAAGTTCATCGTGCTCGATGAGTTGCATACCTACGACGGTGCGCAAGGCACGGATGTAGCCAACCTGCTGCGTCGATTGAAGTTGAAGCTCAACCTGCCTGAGCATTGGCTCACCCCCATTGGAACCAGTGCCACCATCGGCAATAAGGAAGACTCCAAGCAACTACTCTGCGACTATGCCAGCAACGTTTTCGGCGAACCCTTCTCTGCCGAGAGTATCATCGAGGAGCATCGCATCAGCGTAGATGACTTCTTCACAGATGTTATAGAAAACGGACTGCCAGAGAGGAGCAACCTGAAGCGCTGCACCGTGAAAGAGGCTGGCAGTGTGGAAGCCTACATTCGCACCGTTAGACAGACCTGGTTGCCAAGATGCAAGGACGACAAGGCTGAGATAGGCGAAAGAATCAGACACCTGCAGATATTCAAAGACCTGCTGGCTGTAACCTCGCAAGGCATCGTCACCTTGGAACAACTCGAAAGAGAACTGGGCAAGAAAAACACGGATTACCAAAGGATGCTGCGCACCTACCCACTCTATGCCCAAATTGCCATCGAAAACATGCTGGCATTGATTTCGGAAGCCAAGATGCCGGGAGGTAAGTTTCCACTTCTGTACCTACAAGTGCAACTCTGGCAAAGAGAACTCAGCGGCATCCAACGATTCGTACAGGCTGAACCAGAATTCACTTGGCGTGACAGCATCCCGATGGACGACCGCATTTCCCTGCCTATCTACTTCTGTAGAGATTGCGGCAATAGCGGATGGCTAACCCTCAAGAGGGCAACCGACCATAAGTTTGCCACGGATGCATCTGCCATCAACACTGCCTTCATGAATGGCGACAAGGACGTGATTCTGCTGAATACAGAGATGACAAAACACAATGCCATCGACGATTACAATGGACAGAACACTATCAATGAGACTTACTATATCCATCCGGAGGACTTAACTTTTGGTGCCAAGACCGACCCAAACATACTCCGAGTGAGAGCATTGAGCAGAAGGATATTCGCACAGAATGGCAAATCTATGTTTTTGGACAAGAAATGCCCGCTCTGCATGAGCGACTCGCTGGCCATCGTAGGCGGTAGAACCACCACCCTTTCCTCCGTGGCAGTAAGCCAAATCATGGCGAGCGACTTCGACACAGAGGATGCCACCAAGCGCAAGATGCTGACTTTCAGCAACTCCGTGCAGGACGCTGCCTACCTCGCGGGTTACTACGAGGTAAGGACTTATCGTTTCCTATTCCGCCAGAGTATCCAGCAATATCTCAAGAGCGTAGGCAAGCCTATCAGCATGAAAGAACTGCAAGAGGGATTCAAGGCATATTGGAAAAAGCGACTGCCGGGCGATGAGTATTACTATCGCTTCATACCCGACGACCAAATCGAAAAGATAGACTTAGCCAAGAACTATCGCAATCCAACTACGGGCGAACTGACCGACAAGTTCAAGCAAGAGTTCGACCTGAGAGTGGATTGGGAAATCTGCTCGGAGTTTGGTATGATGTCAACACGAGGCAGGACACTGGAAAAGATGGGATCGAGTGCCACCTTCTTCAGCGAAAGCAGCTTGCGACTTGCCTTCCGGAAGATGCAGCCGTGGCTTGCCGAGAACCAATTGGAATTCGTAGGCAAGAATGAGCGCAACTTCCTCTGCTTTGCCAATGGCATCCTGCATCGCCTTCGCCAACGTGGAGGCATTGACCATGAGTTCTTGCGCCTCTATCGTACACAGCAACTTAAACCTGTCATGCTAAACTGGCCAAGACAGAGCAAAGTACATTTCCTATATAGAGGGTTTAGAGCCAACCGTGTGCCTCACATGATAGGCTATCAATTCACAAAGACGAAAGATGAAGTACTCGACGTGACGACGATTAGAAACAATCGCCGCAACTGGTTCTATAACTATTTCATCAAGAGTCTTGTGCCATCAGACTCGCTCCAGCTGTTTGACCAAGAGCGCATCAACGACTTCTATGTCCAGCTCTTGAACACCCTGACAGATGTCATGGTTCTCGACAAGCAAGAGGCTCATGGCATCACCAACTATGCCATACGCCCAAATGCTATCTTCGTAGAGACAGGTGTGAAGAACCTGAAATGCGAGGAATGCGAGTCGCACCTGTTTGTGGGCAAGAGCGACACACTGGGAGAAGGCACCCACTGCCTCGACTTCAAGTGCGACAGAGGCGTGTATCAAGAAAGCGAGTCGATGGCAGACAATTACTATCGCCAGGTATATGACCGAGAGTTCTCACCTCGTATCTATGCGCACGAGCATACAGGTCTTTTAGACCGTGAAGTAAGAGAAGAGATAGAGCAAGAATTCAAGACCCACACGGATGCCAATGGCAACCCACTCCACCATGCCTACAATGTGCTGACGGCAACATCCACCCTAGAAATGGGTATCGACATCGGCGACCTGAACGTGGTAGCCAACACAGGAATTCCACCCAAGCCAAGCAACTTCTTACAGCGCATCGGTCGTGCCGGACGTAAGGAAGGCTCTGCCCTGGTGCTCAACTATGCCAAGGCGGGCAAGCACGACATGTTTTACTTTGCCGACCCGAAGGAGATGATGGAAGGTGATGTGAGTACCCCAGGCTGTTTCTTGGAGGCAAGGGATATCCTGCGCCGCCACTTCCTCGCCTACTGCATCGACTCATGGATTAGTGAAGATGCCAGCCATGACATTCCTAACGTGATAGGAGAATTGCATCTCAACCATGCCTTGCTAACAGATAAAAGCTTCTTTATCAACAAGCTCAATGATTTCGTAAAAGGAAATATAGAGCAGCTGAAAGTGCGTTTCAGCAAGCAATATCCAGCAAGTACAAAGGAAGTATTAGAGGGCTTGTTCGAGACCTTGGACAACAACCTGTTCTTCAACAGAATCATCACCGAGTTTGAACAGCTGATAGAAAGGATGGACCTGTTGCGTTCGGAGAAGACAAACATAGGCAAACAGCTCAAGGAGATTCCGCTGAACGACCAGGCACGCAGAGAAGAACTTATGAACCAAAACAAGAGCTTGCGTGACCAAGAAAAGCAAATCAACGGCGAGGCAGTCATTGAATATATGACCAACGTGGGACTCCTACCAAACTATGCCTTCCCTGAGACTGGCGTCAAGCTGACTGCATCTGTCTTCGCCAAGCGAGCCTTGGGTGATGACGCCGAGAACACGCCCGAGCCTACCTCGCTGGAATTGGTAAGACCTGCCTCACAAGGCATCCGAGAGTTGGCACCAAACAACTATTTCTATACCCAAAAGTTGAAGTTGCCTATCAACGGACTGTCGCTCAAAGACCGAACCGATGCCCTGAAGATGGTAAGATATTGCAGCGACTGCGATGCACTCGCCGCAGAAGGCACAACTGAATACGGAATGAATACCTGCCCGAAATGCGGCAGCGACTCATGGCACTCCAACAAGCATCAGTTCTTGCGCTTCACCGCAGCCCTGTCAAGTTGCTACCGAGACAAGGCTGCCATCAACGACGGCAAAGAGGAACGAGAGGAAGAATACTATAAGACGATGAAACATTTCCAGTTCCATCACCAAGGTGCCGTTCACTCGTATGGATTGAAAAAGGTAGGCTTCGGCATCGAGTTCTGCAAGGATGTTACGCTGACAGAGGTAAACTATGGAGACAAGAAGCAGATGGCAGACCAAGTAACCATCAACAAGCAGCAGCACATCTCGGGACTGGGCTTCGTTACCTGCAAATATTGCGGGAAATCTACCTCCGTATTATATGGTACGATGGATGCCAAGGAGATGCACTATCCTTATTGCAACCACAAGGAGGTAGCCTATCCTGCCGACGAAGCTCATACTGATACTTTCGAGAATCTGTATCTTTACCGCAGTATGCAGACGGAAGCCATCAAGGTGCTGCTGCCGGTGCAACTCTTCGAAACTGAAGCCTCGTCGCAACTCTTCAAGGCTGGCATCGAACTGGGCATGCGCCATTACTACAAGAGCAACCCTGAGCACCTGCGCATCGACACCTATCAGGAATATAACAAGAATACGCAGAACTTCGACAACTACCTGGTCATCTACGACACGATACCGGGTGGCACGGGCTATTTGTCGAAGTTATATAATAAGGTGGAGTTCTCCAAACTGATACGCATCAGCTATGAGCATATCCGTGATTGCGGCTGTCAGCATGAAGGCAAGGATGGATGCTACAAGTGCATCCTTAGCTATGGCAACCAGTGGCAGCGCGAAAATCTGAGCCGAGCCAGAGCGGAAGAGCTATTCGAGAAAATCGCCAGCCAATTGGACAACTGGGAAGACATCAATGGTTCCGTGGGCAGCATCACCAGCAATGGTGTCATCGAGGATAGCGAGTTGGAAATCCTGTTCATCAAGGCAATGGAAGGAATTTGTAAAAAGAGACATTGGACTTGGAAGAAGGAGATTGACGCTATTGATGAGACCTATCATTATTCTCTCTTCATCAAAGAGGAGGACAAGGACATCAAATATACCGTGATACCCCAGTATAAACTGGGACCATCGCTGGGCGTGGAGATGACAACGACTCCAGACTTCCAATTCATCTGTGCATACTCCAAGATAGACGACCGGGAACTGGATGTGCAATCCATTCCGCAATGGTCGGTCTATATGGATGGCTATGACTTCCATGCCAGCAAGCAGAACCTACGCTTTTACAGCGACATACAGAAGAGAGAGGCTATCAGCAAATCTACTGGTTTGCCAAAGCTCTCATGGACACTCACCTGGGGAGACATCAAGCAGTATGTATCTACGGAGGAGAACTCTACAGAGCAAGAAGACAGTTTGTTCATCAGTTCTCCTAACAGAGACATGATGGCTGACTTCCAAAATGAATTATGGAGAATGAAAGATTCGGTAAACCGTTTCCTCTTCATGCTCAAGAATCCGAATCTGGAAGTTCTTCGCGAAGAAGTATTCTCCTATCTGGCATCATGCTGGACAGACGAAAACCAATATTCCGCATCGTATGACCATATCGACCAAGCCGTGGAAGAGAACGCACGTATCCAATACGCAGATTACTCTGAGGAAGAAGCCGACAACTGCCATTTCTTCGTCAAGACAACGTTCATTCCCCGAAACTCATTGATGGCTGGTTCTGCTTGGTATCCATACGATTGCGAAGAGGATTACCAAGACAGCGTAAGATACAAGTGGGACATCAAGGAGGGACAGAAGGAAATCAACAAAGATGACTGGATGGACTTCTGGAGAAGATTCAACCTCTTGCAGTTCTTCAGCAACAAGCCGCAGGAGGCGCAGACTGAGAAGATTGACTTGGACGAAATCCTGCTATACTTCCCTGGGCTGGAGAACATCGTGACAGAGCTGGTCAACAACCACATACCATTCGATACAGACGGAGGTTTCTCTGTGATGGACGACAATGGGCAAGTAACGGTGGAGGCTGCCATCAAGATAGACGGCAAGGATATCGTCATTGATGATTTCGCAGGCAGACAAGAAGCATTCGACTATTTCAAGTCGCATGGCTATCAAGTCTATACACCCGAGACTTTCAACATTACAGAACTTAAAAAGCAATTATAGATATGAGACTTTTTTTGAGTGATTCGTTTTTCGACAAATTCACGGATTTGCCACGAAATATCCAGCAACAAGTGAGAGAGTTTCAGAAGAAATTTCGCAAGAATTCTCAATCGTCTGCAATTCACCTGGAACCTATCTCGCAGTTTAAGGATTCCTCACTGAGAACCGCACGAGTAAACCAGGAATATCGTGCGGTAGTGGGCGCATTGGGCAAGGACAACTTTATGCTGCTCTATGTAGATAAGCATGACAAAGCATATAGTTGGGCTCAAAACAAGAAGTTCGTTTGGAACGAGCATACCCAAACATGCCAACTCATTCCGATAGAGATACAGAAGGAAGAAACACCAGTAGAAAATACTTTCGAAGAAAAGGAAGAGCCAACAAGCCCTCTTACCCATGTTAGCGACGAACAGCTCCTGGCTATTGGTGTGCCAGCGGAACAACTACCATTCGTCAGACAAATCAAGGACTTCGACGATCTCGACAAGGCAGAGAAATACTTGCCACAAGATGCCTTCGAAAACCTATTCGACGTGATGGATGGCAATGGCATCGACAATATCATCGCCAGCATAGAAGAAGGAAAAGCCAAGGAGGGCGAAGACTCTTTGCTTTCCAGCAACAACCGCCGCCGCTTTATCGAAATCACAACCGATGAGGAACTTGCACACATCATGGATGAGGGAACCGAGAAATGGCAACTGTTCTTACACCCATCACAACGCAAGTTGGTGGACACCGATTACAATGGATCAACCAAAGTCAGTGGTTCTGCCGGCACAGGCAAGACTATCGCTGCCATCCACCGCCTGAAATATCTCTGCCAAAACGATATGTTTGGCAAAGTACTCTTTACGACCTATACCACAGCACTGGTGGAGAACCTAAAAGTGCTCGTCGAGAAAATGGGCATTGACAAGCAGCGTTATACACTCAACAACATAGACAAGGTCTTGCTTGACATCGCCAAGGAGTACCATATCTTACCAGAAGGTTTCCATGTCTTGGACTATTCCGGTGATAAGGAATCAATCGCATTATGGTCGGAGGTCTTGGATAATAACATTTCAGAATTTGACGAGCAATTCCTCTATTCTGAATACATCGATGTAATTATCTACAATAACAACAAGGACTTAAAGTCATATTTACTGCAAGCAAGAACAGGAAGAACCAAGCCTATCTCCCGAAAGCAACGTGTGGAAATCTGGAAATTGAAAGAACAATATGAAACGTTGAAGCAAGAACGCAAAAAGGTGGATCGCTTGGAGCTATTCAATATGGCTGCCAATTACTTAAAGTACAACGACATCCACCCTTATAAGCATGTAATCGCGGATGAATTTCAAGATTTCTCCAATCCAGAGTTGCGCTTCCTGCGCCAATTGGTGGCGGAAGGCAGAAACGACTTGTTCTTGACAGGCGACCCATACCAGCGTATCTATAGCGGCAGAAAGATCAACTTCACGGCAGCAGGCATCAATATCCGGGGCAAAAAGAGCAAGAAGCTGAAAGTAAACTACCGCACAACGGAAGAAATCAAACGTATGGCTGTAGCCGTAGTAAAGGGCGAGAAGTACGACGACATGGATGGAGGCGAAGAAAACAACAAGGGCTATGTTTCGCTCGTTCATGGCGAGAAGCCTTCTTATCAGGTATTTGCTTCGAGTAAAGAAGAAGTAGAATATGTCCTACAAGCGATCACTGAAAGTGAGAACAATGGAATCAACTTAAACGATATCTGCATTGCCGCCCGCACGAAAGCATTATACAAAGATGTAGTAGATAGCTTGCACCATCGTGACATCAAATATCATGAGCTTAAAAGTGGAAGTTCTACTGGCGACAAAGATGGCATTTCACTTTGTACCTTCCATTCCCTAAAGGGATTGGAATTCAGAATCGTCATCCTCGTCGGGGTAACAGAGCGAAGCATGCCGTCAAAAGAAACTTCAGGCAAGCCTTTCTCCATGATGGATGCGCCTGAACGTAAAGAGTATCTGATGGGCATCCGTTCCCTACTCTATGTGGCCATCACTCGTGCCAGACAGATGGTATTCATCAGTGGATGGGGAGAGGCAACGGGATTGCTTGACAAATAACAAATAGACTTTACATGATGAACATCAACGATATAATACACACCAACGCCTCACTGCCCGCCTCACAGATAGCACTAAGGGTGAACGAGGCATTGGAGGACAACAACGCACTTGTGGTGACAGCACCTCCGGGAGCCGGCAAATCAACATTGCTGCCGCTCACTATATTGGCAGGTCTGTCTGGCAGCAACAACGGCAAAATTCTTATGCTTGAGCCACGCCGCTTGGCAGCGCGACAGATTGCAGAGCGCATGGCTCAGATGCTGGGCGAAACGGTGGGCGAAACGGTGGGCTACCGCGTAAGGTTTGAGAGCCGCGTGTCGAAGCAGACGCGGATAGAAGTGCTGACGGAGGGAATACTGACGCGTATGCTTGTCGACGACCCGACGCTCGACGGCGTGAGCATAGTAATCTTCGACGAGTTTCACGAGCGCAGCATCAACTCCGACCTCGCACTTGCCTTGACGCGCCAGGCACAGGACATCATACGCCCTGACCTGAAAACCGTCATCATGTCGGCAACCATTGATGCCTCGTATATCTGCACGGCTCTTAAAGCCCCGCTCATTGAGAGCGAGGGACGTATGTTCCCAGTAGATGTGACGTATTCAAAGGAGGATTTCGACCGTCGCGCCACTGCACAGGCTGTGGCTGAAGCTGTGGCTGAAGCACATCGCGAGCACAAGGGCGACATACTGGCTTTCTTACCAGGACAGGGCGAGATAGAGCGTTGCAGCGAACTGCTTGCCTCATCACTCGCGCCGACAGAGGTGTTGCCACTCTACGGCAATCTGTCGCCCGAAGAGCAACGCCGCGCCATAGCACCGTCGCGCGAGGGTGAGCGCAAGGTGGTGCTCGCCACGCCGATTGCCGAGACTTCAATCACAATTGAGGGTGTTCGCATTGTCATTGACTCCGGTCTTTGCCGCCAGATAGTGTTCGACACACGCACCGGACTGAGCCATCTTGAGACCGTGCGCATATCGCGCGACATGGCTACACAGCGCGCAGGACGCGCAGGACGTGTGGCAGAAGGCACGTGCTACCGCCTCTGGACTCTCGCCTCCGAACACCAGATGGAAGAGCAGCGCAAGCCGGAGATAGAGTATGCCGACCTCACACCATTAGTGCTCGACATTGCCGCATTTGGCGAGAGCGACGTGGAAAGCCTACCATGGCTGTCTTTGCCGCCTCACGGAAACATCATAAAAGCGCGTCAGTTGCTTATCAGCCTTGACGCCTTAAACGAGAGCGGCGAGATAACGGTTCTCGGCAAGCGGATGGCTGCTCTTCCTTGCCACCCGCGCATCGCGCGAATGATACTGAGCGCAACGAGCAAGCATCTGAAATGCCTTGCCTGCGACATTGCCGCCATGCTCGAAGAGAAAGATCCTATGGGCGACCAGGCTGGAGCCGACCTCGCCATGCGCCTCTCTGCCCTGCGCCGCGCACGACGCAACAAGCAATTGGGACGCTGGAAGCGCATGGCGCAGATTGCGGCAGAATACCGGCGCATGGCTCACGTCGATGAGGACAACAGCGATGTGGTGCCGGAAGAGGTTGGATTGCTCGTTGCTTATGCCTATCCTGAACGCATAGCAATGAGTATTGACGCCGTCGGCAATTACCGATTGGCTAATGGCGGCAACGTCAGACTGGAGCAATCCGACCTTCTCACGGCTCATTCATGGCTTGCCATAGCGTCACTCTACAATGCTCCGGGCGTGACGGGACGCGTGTTTCTCGCCACTCCACTCAATCCCGAAGACCTTGACGAAACGGTCGTTAAAGAACGCGACAACATTTCATGGGACACCAAGCAAGGGTGTGTCGTCATGCAAAGGGAGAAGCGAATAGGCAAGCTGACCATCGGTAGCAAACCTATCCATGACGCACCGAAAGAAGAGATTGTAAGCATCATTTGCGAGGCAATGAAGAAAAACGCTCTGAGCATGCTCTCTTGGAGCGACGAAGAAGTGGCAAGACTGCAACGGCGTGTGGCTCAAGTGGCGACATGGCACCCGGAGCTCAACATCCCCGACCTCTCTACGGAGTGTCTGGCGCAGACGGCTGCCGACTGGTTGCCTTTCTATCTTGACGACGGGGGGCACATAAAATCATCTGTTGCCGAACTGCGCAAACTGCATCTTGCCGATATTCTGTGGAATATGATTCCATACGAAATGCAGCAGACAATCGACCGACTGGCTCCGTCGCACATCCAAGTGCCCACTGGCTCACGCATACGCATCGACTATAGGCAAGGGGCTGAGGCTCCCGTGCTGAGCGTACGCCTGCAGGAATGTTTCGGAATGGAACAAACGCCCTGCATTGACGACGGACGACGCCCCGTGCTTATGGAACTGCTCTCTCCTGGATTCAAACCCGTGCAGCTCACGCAAGACCTCGCGAGTTTCTGGCAGACCACTTATTTTGAAGTGAGAAAAGAACTGCGCCGACGCTATCCCAAGCACTACTGGCCCGAAAATCCATTGGAAGCGGAAGCCGTGAGAGGTGTTAGGAGAGTGAAAAGATAGGCGGCATCTCGGAATAAGAAATGAATGAATTAATTTCGTTTTTCTCTCGATTTGCACTAACTTTGCATAAGATAAGCTGCACCTCTGCATAACATTCAAGCAAGCTTGATGTTCTGCTTTCGGTTTGCATAATCTTTGCATAAGATAAGCTGCACCTCTGCATAACATTCAAGCAAGCTTGATGTTCTGCTTTCGGTTTGCATAATCTTTGCATAAGGAAAAGAACTTATAAGAAATCGTTCAGAATTAATTATATATTCAACTTTCTGATTTACTCGAATGTAAAGAATTTAGAGAATTTATCGCCGCTGAGGCGGCTTAGAAGTTCTTGCTAAGGCAAGCGGTAGAACCGAGTGATAGCCAATAGTAAAAAAAATGGAATTAAATAAATGTTCGTAATATATTACATAC
>ERZ808270.246-NODE-246-length-34139-cov-4.137777_pt1 | contig 34139 bp, 30 predicted proteins | sample MGYA00521082_ERZ808270 | MGnify/ENA primary metagenome ERZ808270 (study PRJEB31516, sample SAMN03275594) | gut metagenome | biome: mammalia-associated habitat; material: feces | host: Papio cynocephalus | place: Kenya | collected 2012-07-27 ... | reverse complement strand
TAGGCGTTTGTGAAACGCCACAAGCCGCATAAATACGGCTTTTTTTGTTACCAAATTAAAATAACTCCTCACCGGATATGGTATAATAGAGTTGTTCAGAAACTACAAACCATTTACCCAAGAAAGGAGTTATTCTGATACATATGATACCATATAAACAGCTTTCTTTGGCAGATATTTTTCAAGATTGCCAAAATAAATTTGATCATGACAAACCTGCTTTTCTTTCTCTATTAGAAACTCATATCGATATTGATGAGTTTATTCCGATTTCTTTTAGAAATCATTTCTATGCATCAACGGGAAGATCCCGTAAATACCCTTTACGTGCTCTCCTGTGGGCTCTGATTATCCAGCGTATCTTCTCGATCCCTACAGATCAGCTTCTTTTAACGTTTCTGGCCTACTCGAAACCGCTCCGTGATTTCTGCGGTTTTACCAAAGTCCCTGATGCCTCTAAGATTACACGCTTCAAACAGGACTTTTTAGATGACCTGCAGCTTGTTTTTGATAACCTTGTCGATATCACCGAACCACTCTGTCAGGCTATTGATTCCACGAAAGCAGATATGACCATCTTTGATTCTTCCGGTATTGAAGCTTTTGTTACGGAAAATAATCCCAAGTATGCGAACCGCATTATCAGACAGCTTAAGGCTTATGCCAAAGCTAACCACTTTGATAAGAATTATGATCCTTATAAAGCTGCTTATGGTTCTATGCCTTCGCACGCATCTGCAAATCCGGAGATTAAACAGTTATACATAAATGGGCATTTCTGTTATGTCTTCAAATTTGGCATCATTACCAACGGTCTTGGAATCATCAGGCATATCGCTTTTTATAACAAACACTTTATGGCTTCCCATCCTGACATTACCGTTGAAAAGAAATCGGATTCACCGGATGAAGACAAGTCTGTCCATGATTCCAGGCTTTTAATTCCAACCCTGAAAGATTTCTTTTTAAAGCATCCATTGATCAATCCCAAAACTTTCCTTGGCGACGCTGCTTTTGATACTGCGGCACTCTATCCAAAACTTCTTACCGGTAATACGTTCGGAGATAATAAACACTTTGATAAAGCTTATATCCCACTGAATTCCAGGGCTGGTCTTGAAAAACAGGACTACACGATTAACGAAAACGGGATTCCCTGCTGTCCTCATGATGATTCTCTTCCCATGAAATATGAAGGAATATCAAAACTCAGAAGCGGTGTTACCAGATACAAGTTTGTCTGTCCTAAAATCAGGTGGACCAAAAATGAATCTACTGGCAGGTACCAGCGTCACTGCACATGCAATGATCCATGCACCACTTCCTCTTGCGGCAGAATGGTATATATTTATCCTGAAAAGGATCTCCGTGCCTATCCTGGCGCTGTCCGTGGTACAGAAGAATGGAACAGCACCTACAAAATCAGAACCACCGTAGAAAGAGATATTAACCACATCAAGGATAATCTCTGTCTGGCCGGAAGAAGGACTCAGAATGAGAAAACACTTCACGCCGATCTGATCCTTGCAGGAATTACCCAACTGATAACAGTTGTACTTTCGGATAAAATCAATCATCACGAATTTATTCGCAGCTTAAAACCTCTTATTGCTTAGGACTTACCAACTCAATAAAGTCTATGGCTTATTTAAGTGCGCCTAAAACAGCTCGATATCCGTTTTCATCATTAAAATCATGCTATGCACAATTCTGTTTCTGTTTTGATTCAAGATTGCGAACGAGTATCGCGAGTTTCGCAATTACCTACTATGATTTTTAGTCTTCTAAATAACCTTAAAATTCTCCCTTGGTATATTCCTTTATTTTTTCTTCAGCAGAAAAATTTAGTTCTTTAATTTTTTTCGGCTTAATCCTGTATATTATGCTGTCTTCAGTTTTATAATTAAACTGAGGTCTTCTCTTTTTAATAATCTCAACAGATTTTTCTATATCTCCAGCCTCCACCTCCTGAATTATTCCATATACAGTAAAGTTTCTTAAGCTCTCCTGGTTTTCCTTTTGAAATAAAGCTGTGACTTTAGTATTGAAATTTATTTCCTTTACCTTCTGACTGGCCTTGTTTGTTCCAAAAAGAATGTCTACTCCATCAAGGTTGTAACCACCTATATGTCTGAGATTTGGCTGGTTATCAGTTCCTGCTGTTGCAAGAACAAAGCTTCTGCATTCCGTTAAATAATTCTCATATTCCTTAATATCCAATCCCATTTTCTTATCTCCTCTATGCGCTTATTTCTATAAATTTATCACGATTATTGCTGTAGCGAATTGCATCCTCAAGCTTTGTTGCTACCTTTTTTGTAAATTCACCAATTACAGGATTATCAATATCCCTTGGATAACTGAAATCAACATTAATTTTTTCAACAATATTCGCATTTGGTGCCACTGAAAAAATACTTATCCGTTGACCGAGATACACAGCCTCTGTTATATCATGAGTAACAAAAAGGATTGTTTTCTTTGTTTTTTTCCATATGTCAATCAGCTCGTTTTGAAGATTTCGTCTCGTTTGAGCATCAAGAGCGCCAAATGGCTCATCCATAATAAGTACCTCTGGATTTGCTGCAATACTTCTTGCAATTTGAACCCTCTGTTTCATTCCACCTGACAGCTCATACGGATACTTATGGGCATGTTCTTTCAGACCAACAAGTTCAAGACTTTCATATGCAATTTTTCTTCTTTCAGCCTTTTTTACTCCCTGCATTCTAAGACCATACTCAACATTTTTTAATACCGATAACCATGGAAAAATTGCTGAGTCGGCATTTTGAAATACCACTCCTCTTTTTGCACTTGGTCCTGAAATTTTTTCTCCATCCAGAAGCACATCACCACTTGTTACATCAAGAAATCCTGCAATTATATTAAGAAGAGTTGTTTTTCCACAGCCACTGGCACCTAAGAATACATGAAACTCTCCTTCTTTTATTGTCAGATTAACATCTTTTAATACCAGTTGATTTTCTTTTCCCACGAAATTGTCATGCGCATTATTTCCCTTTGTGAATAATAATGACTTTTGTTCGATTTCATATGTCTTTGAAACATTTATTACTTCAATTTTATTTTTTTCAGCCATAATAATTCCTCCAGTTCATAATTAAACACCGTATCTTCTTAGTGATTTTTGAGCAAACAGACGTAACAACCTGTCTGCCAAAAATCCCAGGATACCAAGAGTGACAATACCTACGAAAATATAATCTGTTCGGTAATATAGTCTTGATGTATAAATTAAATACCCTAGTCCGCTATTCGCCGCCAGCATTTCTGCTCCGACAATTGAAATGATTGCCGAACTAAGTCCAAGCCTTGCACCAGTTAAAATACTCGGTACAACGCTGGGGATCGTTATTGTAAAAAATGACTGAATTGCATTTGCTCCAAGCGATTCTGCCGCATGATATTTAATCGGATCAATGGTATTTACACCGGCTATTGTATTAATTACAATCGGAAAAAGTGAAGCATATGTTATAAGCACCAGCTTCGATTCCTCACCAACACCAAACCACATCAAAAATAGTGTCAAGAATCCAATTGCAGGAATAAATCTAAAAAAATTGATTACCGGCTCAATAAACCAGCTGAATAATTTAAATCTTCCAATTAAAAGCCCTATAGGAACACCGATTACCAATGCTCTAATCCATCCGATAAGTACTCGTGTCATACTGATTTTAAAATCCTCCCCCAGTTTTCCATTTAGAAAGATTTCTTTAAATCCATTAAATGTTTCAATAGGACTTGGGAAAAAGGTTTCTGTATAAAAAAGTGAAACCACTCCCCAAATAGCAATTAAAATTATCCATGTTATCACACCGCTTTTTATTATTTTCTGTAAGACATTTTTCATAGGCTGTCTCTCCTTATTTTTTCGTCCAGTTTACTCTGTCTGGGGACACCTCTTTAAGAGCATCAGTATTTATAAAATCCCCAACATCATAATCCTTATCAAAATTGCCATTGCTGTAGCACCATTTTTCCACTTTTGCCAAATCTTCATACGCATCCTGCTCAAACGTATATTTATGATCTGATGCATCCCAGGTTGCAATTCCAAGCTCTTTTTTTAATCCTAAATCAGCCTCAACCCATGTAAAAAATTTATCCTTATTCTTATCAATATACTGAAAAGCATCCTCACTTACAGATAAGAATTTTGCAACCTTCGACTGATTTTTTGTAAGAAAACTATTATTTGCAACTAAAAATGTATACATTGTTGCATCTACATCACCTACTGATAACAATGACTTCCATCCCTGTTTCTCAAACTCTGGTGCAATACTTGAGTGAGTCCAGAATGCGACTCCCTCCTTTGACTGGGCTATAGCCAGAGCTTCCTGAACACTTGATACATTTACAATATTTACTGTTGCAGGATCAATATCATATTTTTCAAACAATTTTCCATAATCATACTCATAAACAACACCTGCCATGGAAATTACTGTTTTTCCTACAAGATCCTCTGGTGTTTTTACCTTTTCCGGATCTACATACAAGTCATATGCATTTGTTTTATTGATTGTAGCAAAAGCTCTCAAATCCGTATCGTCAAGCGTATTTCCTATTCTGTTTACTCCGGCATAATCAGCAAAAAGACCTATATCCAACTGATCTGTTGTAATTGCATCGATAGTATTGATCCCTGCCGCAAATTCTGTGACCTCTAAATTTATTCCCCTATCCTTTAAAAAACCAGTGTGATCATCCAAAACCTTTAGTAAATGATTATTATCTCCCGAACATACACCTACTCTGATTGTAAAATTCTCCTGTGAACCCTCAGCAGACTGTGAAGTTTCCTGTTTATTAACATTTCCACATCCAACAATTCCTATGGCTAATGCAAATACAATTGCTGATACTTTAAGTATTTTATTTATCTTCTTCATAAGCTCACTCCTCGTTTTCATGTTTTCGACTAATCTTCATTGACAAAATGAATTCTGTCAGCCTCATGTCTGGCATTAACAAGATGATCTCCATCCAAATCATATAAATAATCAAAAATTGAATTTTCAACATTTGCCGATTGATAAAGATTTTGATGTGTTAAACCATTCTTCTTGAGAATACTATAGGTTTTTAAATCCAAATCAAGGAACCACTCCGGAGTAGGTGCACGATGACCTTCAAGCGCTGATCCAGGATTTGGCAGCCAATGAAGCGGAATTGCAACAACGCCCAGTTCTGCCAGATATTCAATCCCCTCAAGAAGCGTTGATTTAGGCTCAATACCTGCAACAAAGAATGATCTGACATTTCCCTTACCAAACACCTCTACTTCATGTTTTAATGCATTAATCCAGTTTTGTCTGCCTCCACAAAGCTGCTCTTTTCCCGGACATATTGTTTTAAAAATATTTTCATCCCAAATTTCCATGTTTGAAGAAATAGCTCTATATCCAGCTTCCTTATATTTTTCAATGACAGACAGATCTGTCGGAGCACCAACACATGCCGTGCCACCAAAATCACTGAGTCCAGTGATATCCTGAATAGTCTCCGCGACATCGATATAATATTCAACCTCTCTACGCTCTGGAATGAATCCTCCAGTAATCGTTATTGATTCGTACCCTTCTTCTCTGGCTTTTGCATAAGTTTCTGCAATCTGTTTAGCACTCTTCCACTGAATTCCCTGTAAATCTGCAAATCTGCTTTTCGTAGCATTAATATTACAGAATTTACAATCAAGCCCCTTATCCTTTAGTGCACATTCATTGCTATATGCCACTGTAATCTTTGTCTTTCCAACCTCATTTGCAATGGTCTTCATGAGTATTCCATCACTTGTCTTTTCATTGTAGAATTTAGGTTTTTCTACAAATGTAATCTCATCTATAAGATTATTTCCATCTAATAAAAAATATTTGCCATTTTCATGTTCAATCTTATATCTGGCATCATGCTTATATGCAACTCCAATTCTGTAGTTACTGGATAGTCTTATAGCTGAGGGAAGCTTTGTTTTAGTATATGTTTCATGATTCATATCAAAACAAGTTCTCATTTGCTCCTGCACATGATTATCAAAATCAAGTGTTTCGATTACTTCCGGACTAATATAGATACCTTCGTTAGTAATACTATTGTCCAGTTCAAGCTCCTTAAATAATTCCTCACGCGTTATCTTTTTTGACATATAACCAATCCTCCTCTTTTACTTTGTTTAAACTCTTTTTTCTAGATTAATCCATCTTCGATTAAGAACAATTCGTGCATTGTCCAATGACCATTACTTGCCTTTCTGACTTTATCCCATGTTAACCCATTTTTCTTTAATATCTGAACTGCCCTGTTTTGCACATCCCAATGCCACTCAGGAACCGGTGTCTGATGTCCTTCAAGTTTTGAACCTGCATTTGGACCCCATGTTGTAGTAGTTGCAACTACGCCCCAGGATGCTAAAGTCTCTAAACCTTCAATAAGATAATCTTTTGGCTCTAATCCTCCTACCAGATTACTTCTAACATTTCCTTTACCAAACACTTCTACAGCATACTTAATAGCTTCAAGCCAATGTTCATATCCACCACATTCCTGTACTTTTCCGGGACAAATAGCATTGAAATAATCTTTATTCCAAACTTCCATATTTAGTCCAATCGTACTCCAGCCTGCTTCCTTATATTTTTCAATAACGGATAAATCCTTTGGTGCTCCAATACATGCTGTTCCACTAAAATCTTCAACTCCAAGTTCATCCTGAATTGCCTCTGCTACATCAATATAGTAATCAACCTCACGTCGTTCAGGTATGAAGCCCCCTGTTACAGTGAAATGATCATAGCCCTCAGAATATGCCGCCTTTACCGTTTCCGCAATCTGCTTGGGATTTTTCCATTGGATATTCTCTTTCTCAGCATATCTGGCCTTTGTAGCATTGATATTGCAGAAAAGACAATCAAGACCTTTTTCATGCAATGAACATTCATTTGAGTATGCTACAAAAATATCCTTTCTTCCATGCCAACTATTTCCGGAATCCGAAGCAATTGTATCCATCGGAACTCCATCTGATGTCTTCTTATTTAAGTAATCTGCTCTTGGATTAAAATGAAGATGAAGAATTTTATTTCCAAATAAATCTGCAACGAAAACATCATCACCTTCTACAACAAATTTATACTGACCTCTAAAATTTAATCCTGCTGCTAAAGAAAAGTTATTTTCCGTATACAACTGGCTTGGAATATAGAATGACGAATTGTCATCCTTTGAAAAGTCCATGCATAAGTGTTTCGCCGTATATTCCGGATGTCTTGTCAAAATATCTTTAAATGTATCTCTTTCATACCGAATTCCACCAATACCAATCTCTAAAGTTTTATATAATTCGTTTTTTAATTGTTCTTTTGATGCCATTTAAATTTCTCCTTCTTATGCTCCGATTTTTTTGCATGCAACACGATATTTTCTTTTCTCTATTGCTTTTACTACCTTAATATAATCCTCTGCAAGTGTTATTGCCCCACGAATACCAGCATATGTTTTATTTAAAACAGTCTGTCCATATACTGGATACGAAATCTCCCATAAGTGACTATCCGTATTTTCTGCTGCTTCCTCCTCCAGGGAACTTCCTGCAATTATTTCGCTGTCCACGCGGAGTAAAATTCCAGATATTTCTTTTCCATCCTGAGAGAATTTAACAGTATCTGCTAAATCCTTTAGTTCCTCTAACTTGGCATCAATAGGATTTTCATCTCCTGGGAAAAAATCCGTAATAACAGCAGTCTCAATTCTTGCACCAAGATATTTTTTTATAAAATCTGCAATCTGACGGACATTTTTCTCATCTCCCACCAAAGAAACCTTCTTAGAAAAATTTCCTTTATAAAACTGTTCTGATACTCTTGAAAAATAATAATCAAAATATTCTTTTTCTTTTTCGATGAAGTTATCAACTATGTCATAGCATAATAAGAGCTTATCCCCTATGGTATTTACAAAGTCTTTTACCTCTTCAAAGCCTGTCGGAATCTTATCAAATACAATATAGTCCGTTCCATACTCTGCCTTTAACTGCTCTGCAGCTTTCATTCCCCACTTTGAAAAAACAATATTAAGGCTGGCATTCTGTGCTGTTTCGAGTTCTTTTACGCCATTTGAATGAAAGAATGTATTGCCCTTTAAGCCAATTCCTGCAAGAATTCTGGATATTTCTTCCAGATCCCCCTTAAAGTAGATATCCTGATTTGGAATAATTCCAAGAATATTTACAAGCTTATGATCTATGTTCTGTTCCATTTTCTTTACCTTTGGAAGCTTCTTAAATATATCTGTGAGAAGAACCTCATAACCATAATGATTGTCTCCATTAAAACCTGCCGATAGACTTTCGATGACCGGTTCTCCCTGTTCCTGTACCTCTCTTGTCATAGCCTCAATATCATCACCGACCATTGCAGATTCGCAGCTGTTTAAAACAATATATAATTCGCCTTCAAATACTTTCAGTGTATTTTTTATCTGCTCTCTTAGTCTTGATGCTCCACCAAAGATAATATGTCTCTCCTGAAAATTTGTGCCTGGAACTGACATTCCCTTCACATATCCCCCTGCAAGTCCGCTTGCTTTGTTGGCAAGATAATTCTGAACGGAGCACCCTCCGTTTGCATGTACAATCGGAACGATTCCTCCTATTTCACTTAACGTCTGGACTGCACCATGAAGAGCGCAACCATTTCTTGGTCTTTCTACAACTATGGTCATTTATCTCACCTCCTGCTTTACATACCAGTTACTGCTCTTTCTCAACCAGGAAGCCTTATAGAATGATCTATTTTTTTCATAAAACAGGCTTGAATTCTTAATAGCATTTACAAGCGCTTCAATTCCTTTATATCCATAAATCGGCAATTCACTTATAATAACTGGTTTTACATCATACTCTTCTAAAAATTCAACGTCAGAATTATTTGTAATAAAATAGTCAAACTGTCCCTTAGATATGACATTAGCCAATTCAAAATACTGACCAATTCCTATTACAACATTAGTTCCCGGATTTAATCCGGACAACTTATTAATATATTCTCTGCTTTCCAGATCAATGTATGGAATCTGTATGCCATCAATTACTCCACCAAGCTTCTCTACAAGACCATTAAGTCCCTGAACCTGAGATGGTGTTCCGGAAATAAACAGATGCTTTCCTCTGATAGAATCGTCACTAAATATTTCCTGAGCAATTTCTGTCCTTTTTTCAATGTATTCCAAAGCCTGATCTTCCTTCTGAAATTCTCTTGCCAGTCTTCTGAAAAATTTATTCGTATTATGTATTCCTATTGGAGCACCTGTTTTGATATATTTCACACCATATACTTCTTCTAACTCCTCAGCCAGATAACCGCCTTCATCAGGATTCAATACAATAGATGCTTTTGCTTTTGATGCCTTTTTGATGTTATCTAGATCAGCGTACTGAGGCAGAAGATTATAGTTGATCGTCAATTCATCCAATACGGATGTAACTGCTTCTATATCATACGGATTCTCTGAAAAGGAAATAAGATTTACAAAATTTTCCTTTTTATCCTCTGGTTTCACTTTATCTACTATATATTTCAATAATGAATGGGTGATAATATCATATCCCGTTGTTGCAGATTTCGATTTAAATCCATCCGTATAAATTGAAATAATCTTAACATCAAGCTCATCCTCCAGTTCAAGAATCATTGAACTGATATCATCATTATTAATGGCTACTACCGGTGTTCCAAGAACGAATATAACCCTGGCATGCGTTTCATTGACGGCTCTTGTTACAGCTCTTCTTAATTTCTCATCACCGCCTAAAATAGTATCTCTTTCTTCAAGATTCGTTGAATACCATTCAAACCTGTAATCTGCATTATATGCTATGTTTGCAGCCGCACAACCTATTGCACCATGAACAACTACCGCTGTCTCCTTTATCGTGCTAAGCAATCTGGCTGCATACAACACCTCATCATACGTAACCTGGGATAAAGTTCTGATTTTCTGCTTTATTTCTTCTCCAGAAGTCTCGTCCCTGATCCCATTCAATGTGCCATTAAAGTTACTTATTGTACTTAATCTTTTTTCACGGGTTAATGCCCTTCTTTCGTCAACAAAACTCATTAAATCGCCTCCCCGGCGGCAACTTCACCACTTTCGATCCCATAGATTCTGTCTCCCCACTCTCTTGCCCAATCACGTAATTCTGTTGAGCCAAGTGGGTTTGGAACTACAAGGTTCTCATTTTCCGCACATTGTTTACGAGAACGGCGTTTTTCAAGAACTTTTCCGCAATATATTTTGCAAGATTTCTGTAGATATCTGCCTGAGCTGAAGTTGGATTTGCTTCGATAACTGTTTTTCCGTATAACTCACTCTGCTGTACTGCAATGGAACGATCTACATATCCAGCAATCGATGTTCCGGTTCTCTTAGTAAAATCATCTACAATTTCTCTGTGATACCCTGGCTTCATGCTGTTCGCAATCACTCCACCAAGTTTCGCACCGCCTGTAGGTGCGTATTTGTTAATTGCCTTAAAAAGATTGTTTGCTGCATATAAAGCCATAAAATCTGAGGAACTCACAACATATGCTCTGTCCGTAATTCCATCCCTGATTGGGACTGCAAAACCACCACATACAACATCTCCAAGGACATCATATAACACATAATCTGGTTTGAATTCTTCAAAAAGATTCAGTTCCTGTAACAGATTAACTGCAGCATTAATCCCTCGTCCCGCGCATCCTACACCTGGTACAGGTCCTCCTGATTCAATGCATAAAACACCACCGAATCCCTTGATTGAAATATCATCCAGATGTATTTTGTTTCCTTCTCTCAGACTATCTAATACTGTTGGAAGGTATGTATTTCCCCTAAGCGTGTTTGTTGAATCGCTCTTTGGATCACATCCAATCTGAATTACTCTGTAACCAGCCTCCGCTAACGCAGCACTGATATTTGATGTGGTAGTTGATTTACCAATTCCTCCCTTACCATAAATAGCTATATGTTTTCCAATTTTATTTCCCATATGATTAATTTTCCTTTTCAATTATTTTTTCTTAATTAAATAGCTACGTTTTCTTATGTCATTTATTGTTAACACAATAGCTCTGCTCTAAATACTGAATAATTAACTGCGTTGGCCTGGTATTTAACTGGTCCCTGATCTCGCTCTCATCTTTTTCAATATTCTGAAAGATTTCTAATGCAGATTCATCCGCCAAATCTGAAAAGATTCTTATCGCCGCAAAATTAATTTTTTTTGAAGTCGCAACCTGAGCAATAGCAGCTGTTTCCATATCAAAGGAAACTGGATTGAATTCTTCAATAATCCTTTCTCTTTCTTTGGAGTCATTTAAAAAAAAGTCTCCCGTAGCCAGTTTTCCAACAATATAATCAAATCCGTTTTCTTTCGACACTCTTTCTAGCCCCTCGACAATTTCATCCGGTGTATCATTTATTTTTGGATAATTTGCCTTTAGAAATGGACGCATATCTGTCTGAACATAATTTTTTCCAATAGCAATCGTTCCTCTCCTGGCTTTTTTCGAAAGTCCTCCTGAAACCCCGATGTTAACTATTAAATCAGGGTGCAACTCATGAATCACATCGGCTGTCTGAAATGCAGCATTGACCTTTCCAATTCCCAATACCTTAACATATACTTTTGTGCCGATTGCCTTGTTCTGATAAATGTTTTTTTCTATCTCTTCCCAACCGGAACGATTTTCCAGATATTGCTGAATATAACTGGTTTCCTCCTCCATTGCACTTACGATTGCGACCTTTTTCATTTTGTCTTCCTTTCAAAATGGTTTTTTAAATTGCTATCTATATAGAGCATTACATAAAAGAAATCTTATAAATTAGCCTTAATCTCCTCTACCTTGTCAAGATGCTCCCAAGGAAGATCAATATCCGTTCTTCCAAAATGTCCGTATGCTGCAGTCTGCTTATAAATTGGTCTTCTAAGATCAAGTGTATCAATAATTGCAGCTGGTCTTAAGTCAAATACCTTTTCAATAATTTCTACAATTTTTTCTTCATCAATCGTAGCTGTTCCAAAGGTTTCAACCGCAATTGACACCGGCTGTGCTACTCCAATTGCATATGCAAGTTCAACTTCAAGTCTCTTTGCTACTCCCGCAGCTACTAAATTCTTTGCCACCCATCTTGCTGCGTAGGCTGCAGATCTGTCTACCTTTGTTGGATCCTTTCCTGAAAATGCTCCGCCACCATGACGTCCTGTTCCACCATATGTATCAACAATGATTTTTCTTCCTGTGAGTCCCGAATCACCTTGTGGACCACCGATTACAAATCGCCCGGTTGGATTTACATAGTAAATGGTCTCATCATCTAAGAGTTCTTCCGGTATAACCGGTTTGATTACATACTCAATAATGTCTTTCCTGATTTGCTCTAATGTTACATCTTCTGCATGTTGTGTCGAAATTACAATTGTATGAATCCTCTTCACTGTCTGCCCGTCTTCGCCAAACTCTACAGTCACCTGGGATTTTCCATCCGGTCTGAGATATGGAAGTGTCCCATCTTTTCTTACTTTGGTAAGCTGTCTTGTAAGTCTGTGTGCAAATGAAATGGCCGGTGGAAGATACTCCGGTGTCTCATCTGTTGCATATCCAAAAATAATTCCCTGATCGCCGGCTCCTGTACCAAAATCTTTAGTTGCTCCGTCCTGCTTTGACTCATATGCTTTATCAACGCCCAGTGCGATATCTGCTGACTGCTCATCAATCGATGTAAGTACTGCAATTGAGTTTGCATTGTATCCGTCAACATTGTTTACATATCCGATTTCCTTAATGGTGTTTCTGGCAATTTTTGCAATATCTACATATGCATTTGTTGTAATCTCCCCAACTACTAATGCAATCCCTGTTGCTACTGTTGTTTCTGCTGCAACTCTTGAATACGGATCCTGCTCAAGTAATGCATCTAAGATTGCGTCCGAAATCTGATCGGCAATCTTATCTGGATGACCTTCTGTTACTGATTCTGATGTAAATAATTTTCCCATATGCTTAATTCTCTCTTTCTATTTTCTATTATTCTTTTTATTTTTTGTGGATAAAATCTTTTGTAATTATTTCTTGCTAAACTAACAATAAATAATTCCTCCAGCAGATAATTTATATATTTTCATTTAACTACCTCCCTTTCAAAAAATTTGATAGCACTGGTTGGATTCGAACCAACAACTTCAGCTTTGCAAGCCTATGCCCTTCCAGCGGCTACAGCGCTTTGTTTTGATAGGGCTATCTTATATGATTAACTCTTAACTAACAATCAATATTTTTGAAATCGTTATCACTCAATCCATAATTTTGTTGGTTATTTTTCTCATTTTTGCACAAAAAAAAGACCAATTTAAAAACTAAATCAGTCTTTTATGAATACGATTACAGTATAGTATTTACGCGGCTTTCCTCCACTTTACTTATGTTTTATATGTGACAATTGATTTCATTTGAAATTCATTCTTACATTTTGACTCTCACTTTTTCAAGTCTCCTCCTCAGCTACCCCAACTTTGCACACCTTTTTAAAGCACGCGATTCCATACCTGATGAAATTTTTCATTCCATCCTGCTTTAGCTTTGCCACATAATCCTTTTCTTTGATCTGCTTCAAAGCCTCTTCACATGCCGCATCGAGATCCCCGTTCTCAGCATACTTGAGCTCGATTACGATTCCGGTCCTGTTTGTCGGAACCTCCACTAATATGTCACTATATCCTGTTCCAGACTCTGCATTTGACTTTATAAACCAGCTTGACTTGTAGCCTAAAAGACCGAGTAAAATACCATGATAAAAATTTTCCTTCTTTTCTTTGGCAACTGCGGTGTCACGTATACTGATCGTATTCCAGAGATAATCTCCAAATATCTGCTCAATCTTTTCCACGTCCCTATTTACAAATGCATTGCAGAGCTTATCAAGCGTCTCTCCGTCATTTCTCGTCACATCAGAAAACCATTCTCTGATTTTTTTAACAAAAAGATTTCTGACTTCTTTATTTGGAATTACTAAACGATATCTTCCACTTTCCGTGCGTCCCTGATGTGTCAGATATCCCGTTGTAAAAAGCACACTCCATAGATTTTCTATACTTTTATCAATCTCATCATATGTGAGTTCCGGTGATATTTCTTTTTCTATTGCCTCACCCGCGATCAGACGCTCTATTTCGTTTTTGGTTTTAACGTCCGCTTTATCTATAAACCTGCGGACGATGGCATTTCCACTTGAATTCGACCAGAAATCCTGTGGTCCGGCGGTCTGATCATACTTTAGCTGATCCACATAATTTATGACATCCCACGGACAATATATATCAGCTTTACCAAAATGATACCCATCATACCATTCTTTTGTCTCCTCAAAATGCGATGCCAGACCATAATCTTCCAAAATTTTCTTCACCTCGTAGTCGGTAAAACCAAACTGTTCATCAAATCTTGGGTCAAGGATGGACAACACTTTAAAATTATTAAGCCCTGTAAAAATACTCTCTTTTGTAATGCGCAGACAGCCGGTCAGAACAGCAAATGCCAGACTGTCATTGGTCTTTAACGCCATTCCAAAAAGACCTCTGATCAATGAGACCATCTCCCGGTAATATCCATTCTCAAACGCCTTATCCAGAGGAACATCGTACTCATCTATCAGGATAACAGTCTTTTGTTCGTAATGCTTATATAACAGATAAGACATCATCTGAATACTCGATATCAAAATATCCTTATCCATAGAATATTTGCCATTTTGCAATGCGATCAAAGCCTTATATTGCTCTTTTTCATTATCTGACAGCTTATCACTTTCTGACAAAAATGCAAAACGCTGTGCTTCTCTTCCAATAAGTTCTGTAATGCGATATCTTGCATCCTCAAATGTCAATCCTTCCACGCTCTTGAGTGATAAAAAAATAACAGGATATTTTCCCATATATTCGTCACAAAGTGCTTTGTTTTCTTCAATATATAAGCCTTCAAACAAGGAAGCATCCGCACCTGTCTCAAAAAAAGCGCGCAACATGCTCATATTTAAAGTCTTTCCAAAACGACGCGGACGCGTGAACAATGTCACCTTTCCTCCAGTTGCCATCAACTGCTCTATAAGCTTTGTCTTGTCAATGTAATAAAATTCATTTTTTCTGATTTCTTCAAAATTTTCAACCCCTACTGGCAATTTTAAATTACATACCATATGAACCTCCACAAAATATAATCCGCCATACTATAGCTATAGTATAGCGGATTCGGATTTGAATTACAATTTTATATTATGTCAAAATGACACTGGAGGGATTCGAACCCTCAACTTCGGTTTTGCAAACCTATGCCCTACCGGCGGCCACAGCGTCAGAAATATAACCCGAACCAGCAGGGTTATCCACCCTGCAGATTCAGATACAGTAATCGCTCCACCCACCTTCATCGGCGGCCGTGCAGCTATTGCGAATCATAAGTTTTCCTTCCAGCTCTGTGCGGACAACACTCTTATGCCCGCCCCGCATCCGGTCAAGTAGCAGATACAGGGCAAATTTTCCCATCTCTTCTTTCGGAAGCGCCACCGTAGTCAGCATCGGGCGGGTATACTGTGCCTCCTCGATATCATCACTGGCTATGATGGAAGGGACATAGTAGCGGTTTTTGTTGGTGCCAAGATATTTCAGCATCCCGATCGCAGTAATATCATTTGCACAGTAAATTCCCGTCGGGCGGTCCTCCGACTGCAGAAATTTCTGCATGGCCTCGTACCCTTCCGCCTCGGTCTGCCCCGTCTGCATAATATACGCTGCCTCCGGCTCCATATCATGTTTATGTAATGCCTCCAGATATCCACGATAACGCGCCTCATTGTAGCAGTCACCCACATATCCAATGTTGCGGTGCCCCAGCGAGATCAGATACTCCACCGCCATCATGGCAACCTTCTGCCCGTCGCAGAGCACCTCGTCCACCTCATAATTGGTGGAATTCCGGTTCACCGAAACAACACTTTTGTACTTCTTATTCAGCTTCTTTAATGCCTCTTTATTACATTTTCCGATAATAATCAGGCCATCACATTTCTGGTCAGTTTCCTCATACATGCCATCAATGATCTGGTCGAGATTCTCCCGCCGGCATTTTTTGTCATTGGAAAAAAGCGGCATATACCATACTTTGGTCAGGATTGCAATCTGTTTATGGATCTCACTCTCGATCACGCGCAACAATTCGTTAAAAAACGGATCTGCCGTTGCTTTCTCCATTCGGGTCATAAGCACTCCGATATAATAAACCTTTTTTTCGGTGTTCTGTATCCCCATTTTCAGATTGCGGGCGTCTGTGTTCGGCGTATAATTGAGTGCAATCGCCGCTTTCCAGATCCGGTCACGCACTTCCGGAGAAGAGCATTTGTAATTTGGATTATTGAGTACACGGGAAACCGTTGCCGCGGATACCCCTGCCTTTTCTGCAATTTTCTTAATCGACATAAGCTCTTCCTCCTCTCCATTCCTACTTGTATAGTATGTTTAATAGGAATTAAAGTCAAGTATTTTTTCTATTTTCCATTTCCCGCATATTTCTGCCGAATATATACGCCCAGCCTTTCAATGCGCTCTGCCGCATGTGCAAAAAACATCTGATATGCAGAACACAATTGATTCAGCCCCGGCTTTCCATCCACAAACGGCTCACGCCATCTGCGGCAGCCTCCTCTGCACAGAGAAAAATACGGACATTCATGACAGGCTGCACAGACCGGTCTTGAAGCCTCCACAAATGCTTTTGCTTTTTCAGAGGTTTTCATCTGTACAAATCCATCGTTCACAGTTCCCAGTTTCCATTCATCCATGCAATAAAAATCACACGGATACACACTTCCGTCCCCTTCTACCACAAAATAACAGTTACAGCAGCCATTCATTCCACATTCCTCTGCCGGATATCCTGCCGCCATCTGTGCCAGATTGGAAAACATGCGGATATCCATCGTCTCCCCTGCAGCAAAATCCGCATACCACAGATCAAACAGCTCACACAGAAATTTTCCATACTGCTCCGGTTCCACCGCATAAATGCTGCGCTCCTGTGTCCCATCCTGCCGTTTGATCTCATCCATACACGGAATAAACTGCACAAACGGATAATGGTTGCGTTTCCAGAATTTATAGAGAAATGAAGCCTGTTTTGCCGTGTCATTGGTAACGACCGTCACCACATTATAGTCCACATGGTACTGCTCCAGCAGCTGCACGGAATTCATGATCCGTCCAAATGTATCCTGTCCTCCGGCATCCTTGCGATATCTGTCATGCATTTTCTTCGGGCCATCCAGCGACAGCCCTACCAGAAACCGATGTTCCCCAAGAAAACGTGCCCATTTTTCATCAATCAGCAGACCATTGGTCTGTATCGTGTTTTCGATCTGCAGTTTTTTATTGTTATATTTCTGCTGCAGCTCTACTGCCTTTTGAAAAAAATCCAGCCCTGCCAGCGTTGGCTCGCCCCCCTGAAATGCAAAGGTGAGTGAGCCGTCCGCATACGCAATTGCTTCCCGGACAAGGGTCTCAAGAGTTTCTTCCTTCATGAATCCCTTACTGTATTCCTCTCTGTGACTGCTGAGACATTTGTAAAAACAGTATTTACAATCCATGTTGCAATTGGCGGATGCGGGTTTGATTAAGATACTGGCTGCTGGCATAGTGGTTCCTCCTTATGACTGATCCATGTGTAATGGTTCAATAAGTTCAAAATTTTTATATGCTCTAGTATCGACAATATAAGTCTGTAATTCAAGCAGCAAAGGGTCTTTTCCCGCATATTTTTTTATTGCCAGGTCATATAATTCATTTTTCGTCAGCGGTATTACCTTTCTTTCACCAATTGCATCTTTCTCGATTTTCTCATGCAATACCGTTCCCTTGTACACGCGGACATCTTGATATAAATCTTCTACATGAAGTACAAAATTTGTTTCATAAGACTTTGCCTGCTCTCCGTCAAAATTAATTCCAAGATGATCCAAAAGAAGATCGACTGAAACAAAAGGAATTACTTCATCATTATCCATCGCCCGGATCTGATGTTTCTCAGCAAAATCAGGATTTCGCAATTCCATTGCTGCGGACAAATATGCATTTCTCCAAAGTGCATTTTCCGTCTGATATCCCAGCTGTTCAAATGCGTCTGCACACAAATACCGTGCCTGCAGATTATCTGGATTATGATAAACCAGATGGTTGGTTATTGTTGCAACCCACTGATATTCTCCCTGTTCAAAATCATGTTTTGCTTTCTCTAAAACAATTTTTTCGGAGCCAATATAAGAAATTAGTTTTTCTGCCAGTTTACGCTCCGGCAATGGAAGCAAATTCACTGGATTTCCATCATAAAATCCCAGATATTTCTGATATGTTCCACGCGCATTAAAAGAATAACTTCCATAATGGCCTCTTGTATACCAGGTTCGTGCAATATCTTCTCTCGGCTGAAACTTATTCCCCAACTCGTTCATTGTATACCCCTGATTTGCAAGCAAAAGCGCCTGATCATGTGTATATTTATAGGAAACAGCATTATCCAACAGAAATCTTTTTAAATGATCCGGATCTTCCTGTGTACGAAATTGTGGAAGTCCATGTCCCTGATAGATTGCCTCCACTTCTTCTCCAAACAACTCGTACATGTGGTAAAATACTTTGCCCCAATAATTTGCATCCCTCACCGGTGCTCCGCGCATTGTATATGTATTATGCAGAGTCCCTACACTATTATCTCCCAAAAACAATACTTTACTTTTTTGAAAATATGAGCACATATGAGCTCTGGTTTCCGTATGTGGTGTCAGTAAAAAATATATATAAACGCCGTCAATTTTTACTATTCCGTCCTGCTGAACCAAACGTGTCGGAAGTTCTTCTCCCTGTGTTCCATGCACCCCCAATGTACTACTTAGTCCAATGGAAACCCAGCCTTTTTCATCATGTGGCAAAAACAATCCACACTGGTACTGCAACCGACGAGACATCGCAATTCCAGCATATAAATTATCATCCACCAGGGACTGTTCATATTCCACAGGTCCATATATTTCTGCCTCAGGACTATATTTCAAAAGTGTATCCATTCCTCCAAGATGATCCGTATGTGTATGACTGATAATTACCGCACGAATTCGATCTCTGACGGTTTCATTCAGTGCCTTTTCAACCAGATTTAATGCGATTTCTACAGCCTCCATGGAACCGAGCGCATCCTGCACTATCCAGCCTGTCTCAGATCGGATAAATCCAATTGTTGCACTATCCACTCCTGTTACGATATATACATCTTCGGCCAATCGAACAACACCCGCCAAATGTTCCTCCTGTGCCATTTTCCATAAATATGGATTTACCGTATCCGGTGCATCATGCAATAAATAATGTTCTCTTTTTCTATTCCACAAAATCTTTCCAGACTTATCGAGGATATCATCTTCTCCAAGCATAAGAATGAAATGTTTTTTTATTTCTTCTATATCTTTTGCTTCCTGTTTACTGTAAACTCCATCCATTTGTTCACGGATACTCTGTTGCAGTTTTCTGGTATGTTCAGATGCTTCTTTTCTTTCTGCATTCAATTCCATCGCCCATGCACCTCCTATTCCACAGAGAAGAATTTTTCAATCTCTTTTCTTCCATCAATCATTGTAGACAATTGCTGTAATTTCAAGGAATTCAGCTTACCCTGCCATGCAAACGGAACCTCATATTCCGGTACCACCGGTGTATAACGGTTCGCTCCTACGGTTGACGAAAATCCAATCATATAAGCAAAATGCTCAATTTTTACAGTTCCTTCCTCCTGCCCATTTACATACAGAGTTACGATTGCTTGATCCTTTTTGCGTATAAAAGAAAATCCTACTGTCAACGTTCCCGTCGGAAGTTCATGTTCCGATTCGACAATCGTATGTGATACATTATCGTTATAAGCATACTTCAAATGATTATTCTTTACATAGAAGGTAACTCCGCCAAACCTCTGTCCATTACTGTAAATAACACCTTCCTCTTCCTTAGAACTGCGCACAATCTCCGCAACAATCACATGACTTGCATTTGCAGTATCGATGTTACGATCCCGTGTCAGATCAAACGGTTCTATAATATTGCGGAACTCAACCGTTTTTTCCGGTAACTGCAAGTGATCTCCATACATACGGGAAAGGTTTTCCGGTCTGGCGTGAAAGGCACCGCGGAGCATTGGGAATACTCCATATTTTCCCGCTTCATGCATAAAATCTTCCTGCAATTCACGCAGTTTCTCCGGGTACTGATCTGCTACATTATATTTTTCCGAATAATCCTCTGCTACATGGTACAATTCCCAAACATCATCCTTATAATCTTCCGTGAAGGTATGATTAACCACTGCTTTCCATCCTTCCTTGTAAATGCCCCGGTTTCCCATAACTTCATAATACTGTATAAGCTTTTCATCCGCTGCCCCGGCATCTGCAAATGTATATTTCATACTGATTCCTGTAAATGGCTGCTGATGTACCCCTTTAATATATTCCGGTTTTTCTTTTCCAATAATATCCAGAATGGTCGGCGTAAGGTCACTTACATGATGATACTGCTGCCGCACACCGCCCTGATCTTTAATCAGTTTTGGATAGCGGATAATAAGCGGATCTTTAATACCACCTTCATGTGCCCAGATTTTGTACCACTGAAATGGTGTGTTTCCACAATTTGCCCATCCGGTTGGATAATGATTAAAGGAAAGCTCTGTTCCGATTTCATCCAGATGTTCATAGGCATATTCTACCTCGCCCTCGCTGCTTACGGTTACATCCTGCCCACGCATCGCATTAAACCTTCCATCGACACCACCTTCCGCACTGGCCCCGTTATCAGATAAAAAGACAATGACGGTATCGTCAAGAATCTGTGCATCTTCCAGATATGAAACCAGTCTGCCAATCTGCGCATCCGTGTGCTCTAACATTCCCGCAAACGCTTCCATATATCTTGCGTATACTGCTTTTTGTTTTTCATTCAGATCATCCCAGTCTTTCACATATGGATTTTTGTCCGTCAGTTCGGCATCCTCCGGAATGATTCCGATCTCCTTTTGCCTCTCAAACCACTGGTTACGGACAATATCCCAGCCTTCATCAAATGCCCCGCGATACTTCTCAATATATTCTTTTGGTGCGTGATGTGGCGCATGCATGGCCCCAAATGCCAGATAAAGGAAAAATGGCTGTTCCGGAGTAGTCATCTGCTGTTCGAATATATGATGAATAGCATCATCCACAATATCCTCAGAAAAGTGATATCCTTCCTCCACACTCTTTGGCTGTTCCACCGCACTGTTATCCCTGATCAGATGCGGATGAAACTGATCATTTTCTCCCTGTAAAAATCCATAGTAGTGATCAAAACCTTTGGCAAGCGGCCAGTTTTCCACACTTCCGGTTGCCGCCTGTTCTGCGGAAAGATGCCATTTACCGGAGCAGAATGTCGCATAGCCGTATTCTTTTAATATCTCCGCAATCGTCGCATATTCCGGTTTGATATGTCCTACTGCGTTCTCGCATCCGGTCTGCATTTCACACAACCCTGCAATACCTGCCGTATGGTGGTTCGCCCCCGTCAGCAGGGATGCCCGGGTTGCCGAGCATACCGCTGTTGTATGAAAATTATTATAGCGCAATCCTTCCTCTGCCAGCCGGTCGATATTCGGTGTATGGATGCTTGATCCATAGCAACCAAGCTGCGCAAATCCCATATCATCTAACAATATATATATTACATTTGGTTTCTTTTCTTCTTTTGGAGCCGTCTTGTAGCGATACTTTGTATCAAAAATCGTGCGTCCAACATTTCCGGTAAATGTTGCTTTTCCCATATGTTTCTCCTTCTACTCCTTTAATACCTGATCTACATAAGTACTGTCATACAAATCTTTCAAATCAAATTCTCCGCCCAGCAGTCCATTCTTTTTTTCAAAATCATACACTCTCTGTGCCCTCTCCAAATATGCATCTGATATCTCCGGACTGAAATAAGAAAAACTTTCGTCGTAACTGTATGTTTTTTTCAGTATATCTACAGAAGTAGCCTCTGTTTGCATCTTTTCATATGCTTTTTCCTTATTTTGACCAATATACTCTGCTGACCTCTTTAAGGCCCTCAAAATTGCCTTAGCAACATCTGGATGTTCTGTTACAAATGCAGACCTTCCAGCAATTACTAGTCCGGAGCTTTCTTCCGGTTCTTTCGTTGTATCAGATACAACCTTGCCAAGCCCATAGCCCTGATATAACAATGCGCCTCCATATGCTGTGACAAGCGCATCCGCATCCCCTGAACTTAACAACGTCTGGGCATCCGATAATGAATTAATCTGTTCTACCTTAGACGGGTCCACATTATTTTTTTTGCATTCATCTGTAAAATATTTGTACAAAATGGTTCCGGATGGAACTATTACTTTCTTTCCCTCAATATCTTTCCAAGAAGAAATGCCACTCTTTTCAGCCGCAAGAAGAGCATAATTCATTTCCTGATTGCCAAGGCCAATTACTTTAATATCAATTTGATTGCTTTTGGCTGCAATTGCTGCAAAATCTGCATAAATAGCTAAATCTATCTCACCTGCTGCAAATGCTTCATTAACTGCTGGTCCTGCTTGTGCAAATCCGATATACTCTGGTTTATATCCAACTTTTTTTAATTCTTCATCAAAATATCCAAGGTTCTGCGCAAGAATTGCATTTTCCGAAAGTTGCGCAGTTGCAGACGTTGCTCCTATTTTTACAGATTTCAGGGTCTGATCTTTTTGCTGCGTTTCTCCACCTGTATTTGCCTGTGCAGCCCCTCCGCAACCAGTCAGTGCAAGTGCCGCCGCAAGTATAATTCCAGGTATCCAATTTCTCTTTTTCATAATGTTTTCCTCCTACTCTCTTTTTGCATTTATCTGTATCCAGGGTGTCATTTTTTCAAAAATAACACTGATAATTTTATCCATCACAATACCAACAATTCCGATTACTATCATGCAAACGATTACTTTATCGGATCGCATCAGGCTTCTTGCCTCATTCATTCGGTATCCAATACCAGATGCCGCTGCAATCAACTCCGATGCCACTACTGCCATCCAGGAAACTCCAAGTCCCAGTTTTAATCCTACCAACATCTGTGGCAAAGCATGCGGTAAAAATACTTTAGTAAATGTCTGCCATTTTCCCAGCTTATAAAGCTTTGCAACTTCTACAAATCCCTGTGGAGTTCCACTAATTCCACTCATCGTATTGATAAGAACCGGAAACACGGCTGCAATAACTATAATAATAACTTTTGATGTCTCCCCAATTCCTGCCCATAATATAATTAGTGGAATCCATGCAATCATCGGAATTTGCCGTATCGTGGTAATAAACGGATATAACAATGCATTTACCGTTTGTGACATCCCCATTGCCGATCCAAGAATAATTCCAATTACCGCTGATGCGAGAAATCCTTTGACTACACGTCCGATACTGATCCCAAGATCTGCCGGAAGCTGTCCAGTACGTATCATATCTCTACAGGTCAGAATCACGGAAGAAATCTTCGGTAAAATCGTATTTGGAACACCTGTAAATGTTGTTGCGATATACCAGAATACGAGTATCGCCGCTGGAACTACCAGCCCCAATAAAATACGTTTCGTTTTTTGCATTTTTTATCACCTCCTAAATCACATACTCAACTTCATATTTCTCATCACTGTCTTCAAAGAAATAATCATAAATTTTCTTTTTATATGCAGCAAATTCTGCTCCGCTGCGCTTTCTCGCCGCTGCCCGGTCAACTTCTATGATGTCCTTGATCTCCCCAGGTCTTGCGGACATAACCACGATGCGGTCTCCCAGGTAGATTGCCTCGTCAATGTCATGTGTTACCATGACCATCGTCGTGCCCTCTTTTTCCTGAATCCGGAGAATCTCTTTCTGCATCTGAATTCTTGTCAAAGCATCCAGCGCACCAAACGGTTCATCCAAAAGCAGGATTGTCGGATTGTTTGCCAGTCCTCTGGCAATTGCGGCACGCTGTGACATGCCGCCGGACAACTGACTTGGATAACTGTTTTCAAATCCCGCCAGCCCTACAAGTTCGAGATGTTTTCTTACTTTTTCTTCCCGTTCCTGCTTTGGCAGATCTCCAAGACCAAATCCTACATTATCTTTTATTTTCAACCACGGAAGCAGGCGATGATCCTGAAACACCATGCCACATTTTGGTCCGGGTCCGGTGACCGGATGTCCGTTACGCTCCACCTGTCCGTCTTCATAACCGACAAGCCCGCAGATGATTTTCAACAGTGTGCTTTTTCCGCATCCGCTGTGCCCCACTATGGTAATAAATTCTCCTTTTTTTACCTGCAGATTGATGTCATGCAGCACCTCCATCGGCTGTTTGTTCACCAAAAACTGTTTGTTCAGGTGTGTGACCTTAATAATGTCTTCTCTTGCTGTTTCCATTCCTGCACCTCCTTCGTTTTCTGCATTATACACATGAAAGCCGTCAGATTACAAAGGAATTATGTGAAATCGTTTTCGCGATTTCCGTTCTATTTCCCTGTATTCATATTGAATTAGTATGTTTTTATTTTTTGAAAAAAATATTGAAAAAACAGCGATTCTGACACGACTTTGTTTCATTTGGAATCGCTTATGCTTAAGACTTGTGTATAATATTACATCCAGAATCTGGCAATCTGTGAAAACGTTTACAGCCTTATTTTATCCGTTCTCTGGCACTTTTCAGTAGATCCTGAAAACCCTTTTTCACGGCTTTTTCACGAATACGAATACAAAATATTAATGTTGTTTTTATTTGTTCCTGCATATATACTATTTATTATGATGATTCAAGAGGATGTTATGGATTATTTATCACTAAAAGAACTGTGTAAAGAATTATCTATTTCTACCGCCACTGGAAGAAACTGGATAAAACTTGGAAAACTGACCCCTGCATATACAGAAAAGAAAACACCTTATTTTTCTAAAAAATATGTATCAACCTTACGGGCCAAACTCCAATCAGGTGAAGATAAAGCATTAAAAAGCAGAAGAAACAAAAAATTTGTGTCCGGCACTTCGCTATACACCTCCTATGTTTCCGAACATTGCAAAAATATACCTGCTTTACAAAAGCTTCTTGCATTGGCGTCAGATAATGAAATGAACTTAGATGTTCCGACAATTCAATTATTTGTTGCAGATTGTGCTTTACATTTATTCTTATATAAAAATAATATTCAAATCAAAGAACACCAAAATATTCTATTACAATTTCTAAAAGGAAACTTCTCAATTGGAGAATATGACAGATTGGTATGGGAGTTAATTGAAAATACGGAGTCATCAATAAGATTTTGCGAAGAACACCCTTTATTCTTCAGTATGGATTACATTTATGAATCAAACGAAGATCTATTAGGGCTCATTTATATTTCCTGTAAAAATATCGGAAACAGAAAAGCTACGGGCTCATACTACACTTCAACAAAAGTTGTAAAAAAACTTATTAGTCAACTCAATTTTCAGGAAACACACAAAATACTTGATCCTTGTTGTGGAACAGGAAACTTCCTTATACAGCTACCTGAACAAATTACTTTTGATTCTATATATGGTAATGATATAGATACAGTTAGTGTCAGAATCACCCGGCTTAATATGGCATTAAAATATAATGTTCCAGCTTCATCTATTTATGAGCACATTACAGAACTAAATTATTTAACTAATTATCCCTCTTGTGATTTTCAATATATCATCGGCAATCCGCCTTGGGGCTATGCTTTCTCAGAAGATGAAAAAAAGGAATTGCGAACCATATTTAAATCAGCATCCGGAAAAAACTTTGAATCCTATGATATTTTTATCGAACAATCGCTTCATCACCTGTCCGATCATGGGCACTTGGCATTTGTTCTTCCGGAAGCCATACTTAATGTAAAAGCTCATACACAAATCCGGGAAATAATACGAAAAAACTGTTCTATAAAAAATCTTGATTTCTTAGGAAATGCATTTGATGGCGTTCAATGTCCTTGTATTATTCTTGATTTACAGTATACACATTCTGCTCTCTCCACTTTAGGTATGAATGTAAACACAGGCTCTGATTCATTTACCATAAACACAGAACGCAATGTACGTTCTGAATATTTTAGTTTTATGACAACAGATGCAGAATACAATGTACTAAATAAAATTAAAAATATTAAAAATGCATCCTTTTTATCAGGAAACGCAGATTTTGCATTAGGCATTGTAACAGGTAACAACAAGGCATACATTTCCAATGAAAAAACAAATGAGAACGAAATGGTGTTAAAAGGATGTGATATTAGCAAATATCACATCAACCCTGCAACAAATTACATCATTTTCAAACCAGAGAGCTTCCAACAGGTTGCACCTACAGAAATGTACCGTGCTCCGGAAAAACTGCTATACCGCTTTATAAGCAGCCAACTCGTATTTGCATACGATGATAAGCAAACACTTTCACTTAATAGCTGTAATATTGTAATTCCTAAAATACCAGGAATAAAAATGAAATATGTTTTATCAATACTCAATTCCAGGATTGCACAATTCCTATATAAACGGGAATTTAATTCTGTCAAAGTATTACGCTCTCATATTGAAAATATCCCTATTCCAGTCGTAGACGAAGCTATTCAGGATAAAATTATATCCGTTACGGATAAGCTTATTGCAGGTCTTGAAATACAGGAGGCTGAATTGGTATACGATAAATTGGATGTGTTGATTGCAGACATATTCCATCTAACCCCTGCGGAATTTGAAATCATTAAAAAAGCCGTTGATGGAACAAACAAATTTTTAGCATAATATGTAACAGGAGCCAATGTCCCTAACAGGCATTGGCTCCTTTCAAATACTGTGATTTACTTTACTTTTATCTTTGCAACTGCGGAAGATTCCCCATAATAAATTTTACTTCCATATTTCTTATAAGCCTGTACTTTATATTGTTGTACGGTTCCTTTTTTCAGACTCTTATTTGTATATGAAACCGTCTTACTGCCAACAGTTGCAATTTTATCGTACTTTTTGGTTTTGCTGTTATAACGATATACCTGATACCCCGTCACACCACTAACCTTACTCCACTTAAGTGTTACCGCTGAAGATTTCGTACTCAGTTTCAAAGAACTTACCTTTGATGGATTCGTGCTGTCTTTATATTCAGAAGAAGATATCCCCCATGTTGTCACATTATTTACTTTTTTATAAGCTCTTACTTTCCACTTATATTCTGTAGCAGCTTTCAAGCCACTCAGTTTATAAGATATGGTATTTTCTCCCGATACCGTTGCTACATTCTCGTAAACTTTTTTACTACTGTTATAACGATAAATTCGATATCCACTTGCACCTGTCAGCTTACTCCATGAGAGTGTCAGATATGAACTGCTTCTCTTTGTGGTCTTCACCCCTGCAACCTTTGAAGAAGGAATCTTTGCTGTTACTGCAGAAGAAGATGTTCCGTAATAATTGATACCACCAATCGTCCAGTAACAACGCACTTTATACTGATAGGACTTTCCACTTTCCACATTGGTATCCGTATAACTTCGTCCACTGGTCTGTTTTATGTACACATATTTTTTCTGAGTCTCATCATATCGATACACACGATACCCGGACACTCCATCCTCAGCCTTACTCCAACTGAGTTTAACCGGATCAAACGCGTTTCCCACAGTGGCTTTCAATCCTCCGGTTTTTGCGCTGGTATCTTTGTACCAGAAATTGACATCCAGATTCCCTGTATAGCCATCTACTTTTGCAACAGATGAATACTGCCAGAATTCATAGTCATATGCCGCATCTGCATAAGGTACACCACTTTTTGAATTACTCGTAGTTGTATTGTTATAACGAGCAATCCAAATACCACAATCCTCCAACGAATCTGTATCTATATAGGATTTGATCCATGAATAGGAGGCATAGACTGCTGCCTGATACCCGGCTTTCGTAATGGTATCCGCAAAAGCCTGACATACAGCTGTCTCCTTTGCTTTCGATAATTTTCCTGCAGTCAGACGATTATAACTTCCTTTTTCCCTGTCAATAACAATGGGAAGTGTCACACTCCACTTGTATTTTTTTGCAAGATTTAAAACATAATTGGCTTCTTCCTGCGCTTCTTTTTCCGTAAGTGCCTGTGAAAAAATATACAGCCCCACATTCACTTTATTTTTTAATGCCGCCTGAATATGGGAATTCGCAGCCGTGTCTTCGTAAATGCTTCCATTGGATGTATCACGCGATGCGACACGCACAAATGCAAAATCAATTCCTGCATTATGTATTTTATTCCAATCCAGCGCCGTTGTCTTTTTATTTTTTGCCTGCCACCAGGAAACATCAATTCCATTAAAAAGCTGAGCATCTTCATAATCGGATTTGTGATAATAAGTAATATTTGTATAGTCCCCATCCGATGTAAAAGAATCTGCCAGAAAATCCTGCGTATATCCGGAAACTGCCTTGGTTGCACCCAGAAGCTGCGGCATGGCATATGTGGACAACAATCCGTCATTCTGCGTACCCACGTTCGAAATCTGTGTATCATCCATTTCCTCTTTGATACTTTGCCCCATCACACCATCCATCTGTGCTTCGGGTACCTCTGCCCTCAGCTGCTGGGGTGCAATAAAACAGATTCCCGCCAGTATCATTCCTGCTGCTATGATTTTCGCTCTTGTAAATTTCAATTTCTATATCTCCTGTGTTTGTATACTTATTTCAAAAAAGCCATCATATGCCTATGTGGTTGCTCTGCAATTATACCCCAATTCTTTTTCCATTTCTATCTGGTATTTACCAATCCAGATCTTTTTCTCTTCCCAGTACGCAAAGATAAATGCGACTATTACGATCAAGCCTGCCTTTTAAATTAGCTTTGCAACCTCTGCAATCCGCCAAATATTTTCTATCTGGTCCTCATCGGAAAGCCAAGGTTGCTTTTTAGCCTATACACGCATTATCTCCATACAGTAAACATAGTTTTCTTTTCCTTTCACTTCTACTATGTCACATCCAGTTTCTTTCATACTGGTAAATTCTTCCTTTTCACCTCTTTCCTTTCTCATTATTACGACCCCTCCCAAACAAAAATGCTCATATCTCCTTATATTAGCTTTAGGATAGGATATCTATGTAAGGACTTAGGAAAAAATTTCTATATTTTGTAAAATATCCCAGTTTTTCGTCCAAAACTTATAAATAATATTGCTATTTTGGAAGTTCCTATATATCAATATAATGTTTTTATTTTAAATTTCTCCTATCATCGCCCTTTCATTGTGTTTATCATACATTTTTATCCTTGAATGAACCTTGAAAAATACTGAAAATTTATCTATAACCAAATTTTTCATTGCAAGATTTCCCAGATTCGTTATAATAAATTCCAAATACAACGATAATTATTTTGATTTAGCAAAGGGGATTCCAATTGAAAATTTTAGTAATTGAAGACTCCGTCCGGCTTGCGGATACCATTGCAGAAGCTTTACAAAACGAAAACTATACGGTAGATATCGCAAATGATGGACAGATTGGCTATGAACATGCCTCAACTGGCATTTATGATATGATTATTTTAGATCTCATGCTTCCGAAAATGAATGGTTATGAAGTTCTTTCTTCCCTGCGCAGGGATGGACAGAATGTTCCGGTACTCATTCTCTCCGCAAAAACAGAACTTGATGATAAGATTCAGGGATTTACTACCGGCGCAGACGATTACATGACCAAACCATTTGAAATTCGTGAACTGCTCATGCGCATTCAGGCAATCAGCAGACGCAGCAATCACCAGGATACTTCCCACCCGGTCGTTGGAAATCTCTCTTACGATCCTGCTACCTGTGAAATCTGCAACACACAGACCGGAAAATCTGTTCAGGTTTCAGGAAAAGAGATGCAGTTACTGGAATTTTTTATGAATAACTGTAACCAGGTCCTAGAAAAAAATCAGATTACCACAAAAATTTGGGGATTCGATTCCAATGCCGAATACAATAATGTGGAAGTATATGTTTCCTTCCTGCGCCGTAAATTCCACCACCTGCAGGTCAATGTAACAATTCGCGCCATCCGTGGTGTCGGATATATTATGGAGGTCTCCAATGATTAAATCTTTACAAAAAAGAATCAGCACACTTTTCATTTTTCTGCTCACGATCATCTGGCTTGGAATTTTACTTCTTTTCATTAATAATTCTTACCGGAATAATTTAAGTGATCTGCAGCAAACCGTCCGTGCCGCTCTCCACTATACCACATGGGATGCCTTTGTCATTTCCAATGGACAGACTTCCCCATCCGAGCTTGATCATATCCCGTACTGCCTTTTTTCTATTGACGAATCCAATGAAATGGATATTATGTTTGACACTTTTTCCGATGTATCCGACAGTTTCCTCTTAAAACAGGGAAAAGCACTCATATCCAATAATAAGAAATATGTTTTTATCAAACGATATGTTTCTGTAAATCATCTCCGCGCAAAGAAGGGACAATATTACGTTTTAATGCTCAGTGGAACTCCTGCCTTAAAAGCAACCCTTCCAACCGTCTTTTTGTGTTTTATTCTGGCAATTCTCGGTATCATTGTATTTACCATCTCCTCCAAAGCACTTTCCCGTTGGATGGTAAAACCAATTAAGAATACCATTTTATCTGAAAAAAAATTCATTTCCAATGCCAGTCACGAACTGAAAACCCCGCTCTCCGTTATTAGCGCCAATGCAGAACTTCTATCCTCCGAGGTCGGCAAAGACAATAAGCATCTGCTGTATATTCAACAGGAAACATCACGGATGATCTCCCTTGTCCAGAAAATGCTCACGCTCACGCGGCTAGATGCACCACAAATCCAGAATACTCATGCAGTTTTTCCTGTCGATGAAGCGCTGCTTGACATTATCTATCCAATGGAAAGTGTTGCTTTTGAAAAACACATTACACTGTCCATTGATGTTCAGGAACAAATGAAAATGGATGGAAACGAGAGTCAGATTCAGAATCTCGCTTCCATCCTGTTAAATAATGCATTGAGCTATACCCCCGAAAACGGAAATATAGAAATCCACGCCCATATCCACAACCGTAAATTTTATTTATCCGTGGAAAATACCGGCGATCCGATTCCGGAAGAAATCCGCGACCGCCTGTTTGAACGTTTTTTCCGCGCAGATGAAGCACGCGCGGATAACGGTCATTTTGGACTCGGTCTGTCCATTGCACACTCCATTGTCACGAACCATTCCGGCAAAATCACAGTAGGACGGCATGCAGACAAAAATGTATTTTCCGTTACACTTCCGGTCGTTTACCACAAATAGTTCAGCGCACCTGGTTGCCCACGATTTTTCCTTTCCTGTAAAACATTCCACTATATCTTCCCATACTTGCACCGTCTACCCTTTCATGCTAAAATGAGCGCGTAAAAAGGAGTATAAATACAAAAATAAGGAGGAATTATCTATGAAACCATTGAACTGGGCAACCCTTGGCTGTGGTGTCATTGCAAATGAACTTGCCACCGCACTTGCTAAGCAAAATCGCCATCTGTATTCCGTTGCCAACCGCACGCATGAAAAAGCCGTAGTATTTGCAAAAAAATATCAGATTGCCAAGGTATATGATCACCTTGAAGATGTCTTTACCGATCCGGATGTGGATATTATCTACATCTCTACCCCACATAATACGCATATTCAGTATCTGCGTCAAGCACTGGCAAACGGAAAGCATGTCCTCTGCGAGAAATCCATCACCCTAAATTCAAACGAACTGGATGAGGCCATTGCCCTTGCGGAAAAAAATCATGTCATTCTGGCAGAAGCCATGACCATTTTCCACATGCCAATCTACCGCAAACTTGCAGAGATCATAAGCTCCGGCACTCTTGGACCACTTCGTCTGATCCAGGTAAACTTCGGTAGTTATAAAGAATATGATATGAATAATCGATTTTTCAACCGCAATCTGGCCGGAGGCGCTATGTTAGATATCGGCGTTTACGCTTTATCCCTGATCCGCTGGTTCTTTGCCGAAACTGCCGATCAGGTACTTTCACAGGTAAAATACGCACCAACGGGAGTGGATGAACAGGCAGGCATCCTTCTTATGAATCCAGCCGGCGAGATGGCAACCGTCACCTTATCTCTTCACGCAAAACAGCCGAAGCGTGCAACCATTGCTTTTGACAAAGGCTATATTGAGATCTTTGAATATCCACGCGCTATGGAGGCAGCCATCACTTACACGGAGGATGGACACAAGGAAACCCTCCAGTCCGGCGATACCTCCGATGCATTAAGCTACGAAGTTGCCGATATGGAAGCAGCTGTCCGTTCCAATGACTTATCCACTGTCGAGTCCCTGATGCATATTACTTATACACAGGATGTCATGCATATCATGACCGATATCCGGGATAACTGGGGAATGAAATATCCGGAAGAAGAGTAATCTTACTATAAGCCCAAAGCCGACTATCCATAATATCTGGTAGTCGGCTTTTCTCAATAAATTATAAATCTTTCATCTATCTTGTTCCCACATTTTTTACATACAAAAACCTTTTTTTGTTTTCGCATTAATAATTCTTTTATGCTTAATTTTTCCTGACAAAAAGGACATCTGTTTTTCATCCAATTTTTCTGCGCAACTATTGTACTCATATATCATACTCTTTGCGTAGTGCACCTATTGTTTTATCTGATCTTGTATCCCTTCCATCCTTATTACGAATAGCCCCTGGTGGTAACCCATGCTTTTTTTCAAATGTTCCTACAGTACAGTCGCTTCTTGTTCTTCTTACCTTTTTTTCTGCCATGAATATCTCCTTATACTTCTTTGTTATTCAAACAAACTTTTTAAATCGCTAACATTTTCCATAATATTTTCAGGATCCTCTCCTTTAGACATTCGATAAAAATCATCAGCGATTACCCAACCAAGAGCTTCTGTTAATGCTGCCGCTGTCGATGCACCTACTGTTCCTCCTACAACTGTTCCCGCTCCTGGAATAGATTTTAAAATATTAGTAAAAATAAATCTTCCTGCTGATTGTGTAATTCCAACTCCTACAATAGATTTTGCAGTAGCCTGTGATAAAGTTACACCAAACACTTTTCCTATTGCAACAATCATTCCTATTTGCGCTGCTGAAATTGGAATGGTATCTGACAATGGAATTGGTATAGCGCCCGCTGCGGCAGCCGCTGCCGATGCAGAATGTATCGCTACGTGACATTTTTTTTCTAATTCTTTTGGCATATGTGCTTTTGATTTTCCCATCTATTTTTCCTCCTTTAGCAATATTTTGTATTTTATGTCCTATTATAGGACATACTTTTTATAAATTTATATTACCATAATCGTTGTCCTATTACAAGACAACGAGGAGCATAAATGAAGCGATTAACTACTACTTCTACTGAAAAATGTAATATGATTGGTGATAAGTTACGTGAATTTCGACTTGAACAAAATCTTAGTCAACAGAATCTTTCGAATCGTTTGGAAACGGAAGGTGTTTATATTTGTCGTGGATCAATTTCAAGAATTGAGGACGGAAGCAGAACTGTTACAGATATGGAACTATATGGATTATCGAAAGTCCTAAAAAAACCAATTGAATCTTTTTTTGAAAATGAATTGTTTCCCTAAATTAAAAAACAGATGAGATATTTCTCATCTGTTTTTAAGGTGACTGACGGATTTGAACCGACGATCAGGGAGTTGCAGTCCCACGCCTTACCACTTGGCTAAGTCACCAAAACTCCCCGAGTAGGGCTCGAACCTACAACAACTCGGTTAACAGCCGAGTGCTCTACCATTGAGCTATCGAGGAATATTTATAAAGAAAACAACGTAGACAAGTACGTTGTTCACTAACTATGTTATTGAAAATTTGTACTTTCAAAACTTCATACAGATGAACCTTGACTTTCTCAGTTCTTTAACCCAAC
>ERZ808270.245-NODE-245-length-34156-cov-5.675376_pt1 | contig 34156 bp, 33 predicted proteins | sample MGYA00521082_ERZ808270 | MGnify/ENA primary metagenome ERZ808270 (study PRJEB31516, sample SAMN03275594) | gut metagenome | biome: mammalia-associated habitat; material: feces | host: Papio cynocephalus | place: Kenya | collected 2012-07-27 ... | reverse complement strand
CCGGGCCACCCTTTTCCAAATTTTCCCCGGTTAATCCCCCCCCCCCCTACCGTTGGGTTGGGGGCGGGCGAAGCGTGCGCGGAGCCTTTGTCGCCTCTCGGAGTCTATTAACCGTTTCGAGTTGGCCGTTCAGTGTGCGTCCGCACGCGCTTTGCGTCCGTAGACGACGATCTTGTCGAGCGCGAAAGGCGCCTCGTCGTCCGGACCGTCGACGGCACGCCGGACGCGCACGTACCGCATCCGGGGGCGTTTGGGAAGCGCGGTCAGGTCGATACGCCATTCCGCCGGCTCGGGCATCCGCGGCGCGGCGCACTCTTCCGGCTGCGGTTCGGCGGGGGCGTCCGGACGCTCGAGGAGACGTCCGAACCCGGAAGCCGCCGGGGCGGCCGGCGCCCTTTCGCGCACCGCGACGCGCTTTTCGTAGGGCGAACGGCGGATTCGGGGCGCCGGCGCCGTGCGCACCGTCGCATTGGTTGCGGCCTCTTGCCAGACGGTCCGCCACGTCTGCCCGTCTTTGCTGACCTCCACGACGAGCGGAGACTGCCGCGCCGTCCGGCGGAGGTCTTCATCCACATTCTTGATCAGAATGCCGTAGCCTTCCACGAGACGCGGCAAGGCGAGCGTGATGGCCGGCTCGTTCGTGGGCGCCACGCAGACGCGCGTCTTCCCGGCGGGGGAGGGATCCGCGAAACTCTCCCAGTCCAGCGGACGGTTCATGCCCGGCACGCGGAAGACGGGATGCGCAAGCGGCCAGGCGCCCGCCGAAACGACCGGCGCGCCGAAGAGCGTGGAGGGGACCTTATCCGCCTTTTTGTCGCGGTCGGATTCCGTCTTCTCGCGTTCCGCGGCGGACAGGTCCTTTTTCGCGTAGCGTTTGGCGAGGGGCATCGCGGCGCGGAGCCCTTCCACGTTCCCGGCTTCGGCCGCGGCGTAGAGGAATTCGGTCCAGTTCACCTTCGGCGGCTTGGGCTGCCAGCCCGCCGCCGCCCGCCGCGCGCGGTACTGGGCGGAATAGCGCGTATAGGTGTCGGGGTCCGCCCACTTTTCGATCCGCGCGAGGAACTTGGGGGCGGTGTGCGCATCCTTCATGAAGACGCGTCCCGCCCATACGGTGGCTTTCTCGAAGAAATGCGGCGTCCCCAGCTGCGCGAGCGCGACCGTGTCGAAGAACTCCAGGAGAAGCGCGGGGGCGTTCTCCAGCATGTCCGCCGAATCCGACAGGAAGCGTTCAAAACCGTATTCCCCGCTCCACGGGACTGCAGGCTCGCGCAGGAGCGCATGGACTTCCCTGAGCGCCGCCAGACGCCTGGACGGCGCGGCGCCGGACGCCTTCAGCTGCGCGAACCACGCGCGCGCCATTTCGTAGGCGAAGGGCGGCACGTCCGCCAGCGCCTGCGCCGCCGCCTTCCCGAACCGGCGCCAGACGTCCGGCCCGACCTTGTTCTTCTCGAGCCAGTCCCGGTAGTCGCGCCAGGCCAGGACATTGCGCGGGCACGTCTCCAGCGCGGCGAAATAGGTCGCGTCCACCCGTTCGGACCAGCCGGTCGCGCGGAACTGCCGCGCCCGCGTCGCCGCCAGCCACCGGAGGCGTTCCGACGCGCGCCAGGCGTCTTCGTCGGCGAAAACGCGCGCACTGGCGAGGATTTCGCCGCGCGTGGACCCCAAAAGCCCCTTCTCGGACCAGTCCGGCGCAGGATCCCACCAGGGCGTCTCCTGGAGAGACCAGTCGCCCGGCGCCGTGCGCACAAGCGCCGCGCCTCCGTCGGCCAGATACGCCGCGATGCCCTGCGCCTGCGCCAGCCGGACGGCGTAGTACAGGCGGTCCGCGGCGCGTCCGCCGACCTGCTCGACGACGCGCGCCTGGGGCCAGACGCCCGACCAGAGACCATAGCAGGCCGAATCCCCGTACCGGGCGCCGAAGCAGTTGTTCGACGCGACCGCGACATTGTTCGTCAGCGACCAGACCTGCGCCGGCGGCAGGGAAGCGCGACCGTTGAGCCACGCCAGATCCCGCACGGAGAGGTCCGGCGCAAGCGCCTCGCGCCATTCGCGGACGGTATACCGCGCCGCCGCCGCCGTCAGGCGTCCGCGCCGATAGAGGCTCGCGTACATCCGGAAGCGCGCGATCAAATCCGCGCGTTTCGCGTCCGCGCCGTTCAGGACGAGTGCGGTGGCCAGCCGGCGCCCGACGACGGAGGTCAAGATCCAATTGGAGGGATCGTTCCAGACGAGCATGCTCAGACGGTGGAACGCGCGGCGCTCCGTCAGATTGAAGGGGGCGCCGGAACCGGCGAACTCCTCCATCCATTCGACATCGTTGAAGAAGGCTTCCAGAAAATCCACGCCACCTTCACGCGCCGCGAGACCCTTGAGGGCATCCACCCCGACAAGGGCGAAGAGATGCGTCCGCACATTCGCCAGACGCACGCCGGGCGGCGCGCCCGCCAGCGTGTCCTTCGCGTAGGATTGAATGATGGACGCATTCCGCCGGACAGGCGTCACGACGTCGTCCGTGGTGAAAAGCGCGCCATCCGCGCCCACAAGGACCGCCCGCCGCTCCTTGACGCAGGTGGAGGTCTCCAGGTCGCAGGCGGGGAAAGGCGCGCGCGTCTCGGGGCGGCGGGGCGTCCAGGCGAAACGCGACTTCACGAGCGCCGTCGATCCGCCGACATCCGGAAGAACGGGCGGCCGGCGCACCGTCTCGGGCTCGTCCGGGACCGTCTTTTCCAGCGCACGCCGCAAAAGCGCGTCCGCGTCCGGCAGGGGGGGCGGTTCCTCCGGCAGCGCCTCCACGGTCTCGGGCGCGGGTTCGGGCGCCGGGACCGGACGCATGCGGAACCACCAGTAGGCGCCGCCGCCGGCCAGGAGAAGGAGCAAAAGGACGAAGATGAAGCACCCGGCATGCGACCGGGGCGGCTCCTCGGCGAGATTATTCGGCACGTGCACCTTACGCGGCACCTTTCGCGGCGCCTTCGCCGCCGGAGGCGCCTGCCGGGAAGGAGCGGGCGTCGGAGACAGAACTGCGCCTTCCGCGTCGACGGAAAACGGGACGCCGCAGACCGGGCAGGCGAAAGAGCGTCCGAACAGGTCGTCCGTCAATTCGAACGGCGTGCCGCAATGGGGGCAATGAATCTTATTCGTCATGGCTCGTCCTCCCTTTCCGTTTCGCTCGTGGATTCGGGCCGCGCGCTCTTGCGCGTGCGCACCGGCCCATTGGGCGAAACGCGGATGGTTCCGCACGACGCGGCGCCGGCAACGTCCGCGAGCCCCGTCACCTCGAGGGCGCTCACCATATCGCCGTATTCGGGGTAGAAGTCGAATGTGAATGTCGTCGTCGATTCATCCTTCGAAAGCGTCGGATTCTGCACGCGGACGAGGGATTCCGAACCTTCAAAGAGTTCCAGCGTGTCGAAACGGACGCCGCCCATCCCGAGCCGCCTGAAGGAGACCGTATAGCGTCCGGCGGCGGGGAACGCCTCGCGGACGCCGATCTGGACCTTCATCTTGAACGGCCCGCGCGAAATGTCGCCCGGCTGCCAGCCGTAGGGGATGGAAAGGGGCGGCTTGCCGAAAGAATCGAGCCAGCCCATCGCCGCCACGCCCCAGGTCGTCGCGTAGCCGAGCGAACAGACTTTCCGCAGCAGGGCCAGAGCCTCTTCGCGCCGGGACTCGTCCCTGCGGCAGAGCTCGAACGCCGCCATTTCCAGCGCCTGGCGCTGTTCGACCGAAAGGTGTGCATTGGGTTTCGCGCGTTCCGCGGCCAGGAATCCGGCGCCCGCCGCGGCGTTCCCCTCCAGCGCATAAGCCGCGGCGATCTTCACGAACGCGGCGCCCGAACCGAGCGTAAAGCGCCGCTGCCACCCCGTCTTGTCCTTGGGATCGAGCTTGCGGAGGCGGTTCCATACGCGCGCATAGGCCTTTTCGCCGCAGACGCGCGCCTCGCTCCCGATAAACGGCACCATCGCCGCGAGGAATTCGCCGCACAGGTTGGCGCTCTCCAGGCCGGCGCGCCCGAAAGCGGGCTTCAGAAAGCGTTTCTTCAAGTCGGCCTGGCGCGCGTGCGCCTCCTCTATGCGCGCCAAAAGCGTCTGCGCCGGAAGATCGGACGGGACGTTCTCCCACACGAGGAAGAGTTCGCCTTCCTTGTCCCCGGCAAAGAGGGCGGGCGTTTCCAGCGTCTCCAGCGCGCCGCCCCGCCCGCGTGCGTTCGCGCGGCGTTTCTCGTGGGACTTGTAGGTGGAAGCGGGCGGCAGGGGCGAAAGATCCACAAACCCCAGGAGGTAGCTGGCGCTTATCGCGTTGCGAAACGCCGCGGCGGAGAGCGTCTCGTGGAGGCGCGCGCCCGCCGGCGACCAGTCGCCGCCATAGACGAGGACGATCCAGCCCTTCTGGCGCGAATGGGCTTCTTGACGGATGTCCTGACCGAACGATTCGCGATTCTCGTTGGCGCGCAGCGCGCCGCACGCGGCGAGAAGGGAGAGGCAGACAAGGAAGGCGCGTAGGCGTAACATAGACCGGTTCCTCCTTCTAGCCCACTTCAAGCGAGGGCGCCACATCCAGCGCCAGCGCCGCCTCGCCGGAATACGCCCGGCGGAAGTAGGCGAGCCCGGCGATCATGGCGCCGTTGTCGCCGCAGAACTTGGGCTTCGCCAGCAAAAGCGGCACGCCCGCCTGCTTGGCGGTGTCCGTCAGGACCGTGCGCAGGCGCGAATTCAGCGAAACGCCGCCGCCGACGATGAACGCCCGGTAGCGCCGTCTCTTCAGCGCCGTGCGCGTACGGTCGGCGATTGCCTGCACGATCGCCTCCTGATAGCTCGCGACCACGCGCGGAATCTCGCCCGCGGCGGCCAGACGTTCCGCGCCGCCCTGCGCCTGCACATAGTGCAGCAACGCCGTCTTGAGTCCGGAAAACGACACGCACAGGTCCGCCGGAAGCCCCGCCAACGCCGTCACGCCTTCGCGCGGACGCCCCTTGGGGAAGGGAATGAGGTTCTTCGTTCCGTGCGCGGCGAGATAGTCGCGCGAAATCCTGTCCAGCTTCGGGCCGCCCGGATAGCCCAGCCCCAGCAGCTTGGACGCCTTGTCGAACGCTTCGCCGGCGGCGTCGTCCAGCGTCTGGCCGATCGTCTCGTAGCGGCCGTAGTCTTCCATGTCGATCCAGTTCGTGTGGCCGCCCGAAACCGCCAATCCGAGCGCCGGGACCGCCGTGCGCGGCGAAAGGCCGGCGACCGGCGCCGTTTCGTCCGCCGCGGGTTCGTAGAGGAACGGCGTATGCAGATGCGCCTCGATGTGGTTGACGCCGATGAGCGGCACGCCCAGCGAAAGAGACAGTCCTTTTGCCGCGTTCAACCCGACGATGAGCGCCGGGGAAAGTCCGGGGCCGTAGGTGACGGCGACCGCGTCGATCTTCCCGCCCGGCTGCGCCGCGGCGAATTGTCCGAGCGCCGTGCCCACGACTTCGGAAATCTTTTCGATGTGCGCCCGGGAGGCGATCTCCGGCACGACTCCGCCATAGGGCTGGTGGAGGGGGATTTGCGTGTACACGACATTGGCGAGGACTTCCACGCCGTCTTTGACGACGGCCGCCGCCGTCTCGTCGCAACTTGTTTCTATGCCGAGAATATTCATGTCACCTCACCAAAACTTCCACCAGGGATTGCTCTTGGCGGGCACCCCCTTCTCCCTGTAAAGCTCCTGCACGCGGGCCTGCCCGGCCGTTTCCGGATCGCGCACCGCTTCGTGCGCGCGAAACTCGAGCGCCGCCGGGAACGACCAGAATTCGCTGCGCACGAAATGGTCCGGACCAAAGCGGTGGAAGACGATGAGCTTCCCGTCCGGCATGATCGAAAGCGTCGGCTTGGTGATTTTCATCATGGAACCCAAGTCGAAAGTCGTCCACTGACGGTCGGAGATCCCCGCGTCGCGCGCCTTGAGGAACAGGTGCTCGGTGTCGCCGCGCATCCAGCGGACCAGCTCGAACTGGCGGTTGAGCCCGGGCGCATTGGCGAAAATCTGCATCGCGCGCGACAGGAACATCCCCGGCACGACGTCGAAGGCCCGGAAAAGCCCCTCGTAGCGCACGCCGCCGTGCACAAGGACCGGACGCGCCAGATACCGGCGCTCCTCGCGCAGATCGTAGTGGTCGCCCAGAAACACCTCCAGCTTCTGCCCTTCGTTCGCCTCCACGCGGAAGCCGGCCGTGAAAGGGGCGTCCGCCAGATGCGTCAACTGTTCGCGGTCACTCGCCCGGAAGACTTCCACGAAGAGCTTGTCCTTGGAATTCAGATACCCCACGCTCACTTTCTCGGGGGACAGATTGCGGACATCTATGACGCCGCGCACCCGCTCGCCCGAAACATACGCGATTTCGTCCAGTTTCAGGTCGACGGTTATTTCGCTCAACGGCGGCACCGCCCAAAGGGCGCAGACGAGACTCCATGCGAAAACGGCCAGCGCAACTTTCTTCATTTCAATTCCTCTCCTGCTTCCAGCTCCAATCCGTCGTAGGCGGGCCGAACGCCCGCCGGCAGACGCGCACACCATTGCCGGTGCGAAAAATCGTGGCACATATGCGTGATGTAGGCGGACCCGGGTTGTATCCGGTCGAATGCCGCGAGGACGCCCGCCAGGTTGAAGTGCGTCGCATGGACGCGTTCGCGCAGGCAGTCCAGCACCATGACGTCCACGCCCTTCAAAAGCTCGTAGCTCTCTTCCGGCAGGGCGCAGCAGTCGCTGGCGTAACCGATGCGCGCTCCTTCCGCCTCGATCAGGTACCCGCAGCAGGGGAAGCCGTGCTCGACCGGGAACGCCGTCACGCGCGCCGCGCCTATCGAGAACGGTTCCGTGTTTTCGTGGAATTCGACCTGCGGACGGAAGAGTCCGTGCTTGCCGCCCTTTATCCCTATATAGGGGAATATGTGGCGCATCTGTATGATCGTATCGGGCAGGGCGTAGCACGGCAGGGGCTTGCCCTCGATCTTGAAATTGCGTCCGTTCGCGCCCGGCGTCGTCGGATCGCACGCCACGCGGCGCCCGTTGATCGTGTTGAAGCGCCGCACGTCGTCGAATCCCGCCACATGGTCCATGTGCGCATGCGTGAGGACGAGGGCGTCGACTTTCGAGATCCCGTAGGCGATGCACGCCTCGCGCAGCTCCGGGGGCGTGTCGATGAGAAACGCCGTGTCGCCGACCGTCACGTAGACGCCGCACCGGCGGCGCTTGTCGTGGGGATCCGTCGACGTGCACACCGGGCAGGAGCACCCGATCTGCGGAACGCCCACGCTCGTTCCCGTTCCTAGAAAGCGGAATTTCATGTCTTTTGCTTCTGCGGGGGCATCTTGCCCGTCGTGAAATACTGTTCGACCTCCTCGAGCGTGCGCCCCTTCGTCTCCGGCAGGAAGAACGCCGCGGTTATGAAGTAAACGACCGTAAAGCCGGCCAGCACGAAGAAGACGCTGCCGTTGTCGTGCGTCGAGGCGCACCACTGCGGGAACACCGTCGCGATCAACGCCGAAATGCCCTGGTTGATGATCATGGCGATGGCGATGCCGTTGGCGCGTATGCGCGTGGGCATCAATTCGGTGAGGGCCAGCCAGACGCACACGCCGGGGCCCACCGCGTAGAAGCTGATGTACGCGAAGAAGAAGATCGTCGCGAGAATGCCCGTCGTCAAAGACGCGGCCACCCACCCCTTGGAGATGGCGAAGAATATCGCGCCCACGCCGCAAAGCCCGAAGATGATGCCGAGCGTCCCGATTTCCAGGAGGAACTTGCGGCCTTTCTTGTCCACCAACATGCAGGCGACGATCGTCAGCGCGCAGTTCATGACCTTCACCCCGACATCCGAAATGTTCGCGAAGGCGCCCGGCATCCCGGTCTTCTGGAATATCGTGACCGAGTAGTTGAGGACGGAATTGATACCCGTCGTTTGCGTGCACGCGAGGACGATGACCGCCAGGATGAACGGAATGACGTATTTCCGCTGGAGGAGCGAATCGGTCGCCGCCGCATTCTTCGCCTTCTCCGCCTCCGCCGCCTTGTCCGCGGCGATCATGTCCGCGAGAATCGCCTGAGCCCGCTCCTCGCCGTTGTTGGCGGCGAGCGCCGCGTGCGCTTCCGCCATGCGTCCCTTCCTGTAGAGCCAGCGCGCGGACTCCTTGAGCCGGAACGCGCCGAAGAAAAGGACGAGGCCGGGGATGCACGACAGGAAGAAGATCGCCTGCCAGGCGCGGACCCAGGAATGCAGCTGGGACGGGGGGATCGTGCGGCGGATGAAGTCGAAATCGATCTTCTTGTCGTCGACAATCGTTTGCCCGTCCTTGGCGCGTTTGGGCACGAGAACCGGCTCTTTCTTCCCCGCCGCGTCCACCTGCCACACTGGCTCGTTTTGCGCATCCGTCTTTTGCTCGTAGACGATCAGATTGTGCGCGCGGGCTTTCTCCTCGACGGCCTTCCGGGCGTCGCCGACGAAATACGTGACGGCGAACCCGACGACCGCGACGAAAACAAGTCCGATCGTCAGCATGAGCTGGAAGATGCCCGTGCCTTTGCCGCGCGAGTCCGCGTCCAGGCATTCAGCCAGATACATCGGCACAATAACGCCGAAAAGCCCCGCCGATGCGCCCTGCAACGCGCGCCCGCCGACCATCAGCCACAGATTGCCGCCCGGGAACCAGCCCGCGGCGCATACGATGGGCAGCGAAGCCAGGAACAGGAGCGCCGAGATGATAATCATACGCTTGCGCCCGAACCACTCGGCGAAGAGCCCCGCCACGAGCGAAGCCGGGAGGGACCCCCAAAGCGCCATGCCGACGACAAGCCCGATCTCGTCCGCGGTGAACGTCGTCGTCCGCTCGATGTAGGGGAGGGCAGCGGCGATCACGCCCACGTCCACGCCGTACAGAAGTCCACCGAGACCGGACATGCAGAGCAGGAACTTGGCATAGCGTCGCACACCGGACGAGAGGGTCGTTGCAGGAATGTTCATGTCGGTCCTTTCCTTTGTGGGTGTTCTCAGTAATCCAGCTGGCTGCCGCCGATTGTCTCGCGCAGTATGGAATCGCCCGGCACCTTCGTCGGGTCGGTGTCGTGAACGACCGAGAGCAGTTCGAAGAGGAACTCCGCCTTGACTTCCCCCGGCATCTTCCGCCGCACGATCTCCAGCAATCCGGCCACGAAATTCTTCAAGACGGCCAGCTCGTACTCGAGGCCGCTGTCGAAGAACGCGTCGACGTCGTTCTTGAACGGGTCTATCCAGAGGCGTTCCCCGTCCAGCACCTTCGGCCACATCCGGAACGTCTCCGTCGGGCTCAACTTGCGGAATTGGTTGTCGCGCACAAGCCGCCGCAAAAGCCGTCCGTCCGTGGAGGGGAGGCGCGTATGCACGAAAACCTCCAGCTGCGTCCGCGGTTCGACAAACATGCGGTAGACCGCCGCGTCCGGTAGTTTCGGCGTCAAAACGGGATTCAGCGCGTGGATGCCTTCCAGTATGACGATTCCGCCTTTGGAGAGCACCGTCTCCTCTTTGCGGTCGAACCCCTCGTGCCGGTGGAAGTTGAATCCGCGCAAACGCACGGCGCGCCCCTTGAGCAGAAGTCCGAGGTCGGACAAAAGCCGGTCGCGGTCCACGCATTCCACGCATTCGTAGTCGAATTCGCCGTTGGCGTCGCGCGGATTGCGCGCGTCGCCCACAAAATAGTCGTCCGTCGACAGATGGACGGCTTCGCACCCGTTCACCCGAAGCTGCGTGCACAGCCGCTTGGACGTCGTCGTCTTGCCCGCCGAGGACGCGCCGGCCAGCAGCACGAGCCGGACGCCGCCCCGCGCGGAAATATCGTCCGCAATCTTCGACAGGTGCTTGACCTGCCGCGCCTCGCACACGCGGATGAACTCGTCTATCTCGCCCTTGTCGACCAGTTTGTTCAGTTCTTCTATCGTCATTTTACACACGTCCCCGACCAGCCCAGTTTGCGGCTCAGCACCTCGTGCGGGTCGTAGCCTTCCAATTCGATGAACGACGCGCCCCGGGGCGCCTTGGCGATGACGACCGTCTCGTCCGCCCCCACGCCGAGCGCCCGCTCGCCGTCCGCATACACGCCGACATTCTCCACCGGGCGGTTCTCCCGTTCCCGCGGCGTAATGGTGAGCGTCACCGCGTCGCTCACCACTATCGGGCGCACGCCCAGCGCGTGCGGGCTCATCGGCGTCACCACGAACGCCGCGGAGTCCGGCATGAGGACGGGTCCGCCCGCCGCCAACGAATACGCCGTCGACCCGGTGGGCGTCGCGACGATGATGCCGTCGGCCATGTAGCGCGTCGCCGCGTGCCCTTGGCTCGTCACGTCCAGGACGAGCGCATGCCCCGTCTTCTCGCGCATGACGACGATGTCGTTGAGCGCCGCGTGCGTCGCCGCCGAACCCTCCTTCGCCACGCACAGCATCGTCCGTTCGGCGATTTTGTAGCGCCGCGCGGCCAGCATCCCGAGCGCCAGGTCGAAATCCTTCTCCTCCACGCTCGAGAGATAGCCGAGCCCGCCGAGATTGAAGCCCAGAAGCGGCAGGGCCGGATACGTCCGGACCGCCCGCAGGATCGTCCCGTCGCCGCCCAGCACGAGAACCGCCTCCGCCGAATCGTCCGCGACGACCGTCAGTCCCAGCGCCTGCGCCTGCCGCGCCAGGGTGGCCGCCACGGCTTTCGCGCGCGGGTTCGTCTCATTGATGTACAGGCGTATTCTCATGCGGTGGGGCGTCTTTCCTCTCTTTGGACCTTTCGTGCGCCGCGTCCAGAAGGCGCGCAAGCCTCTTCAGTTCCGCCTCGCGCGGTCCGCGGCGCTCGTAGTCCCCGTCAGCCATTCCGCTCCCCGTCGGGTGCCGCGGACGCGTCGAAACGCGTCGGATTCTTCGCCATGAATTCCCAGGCGAACGCCCGGTAGCTCTCCGCGCCCTTCGAGCGCGGGTCCAGGAAAACGACCGGCACGCCCATGGACGGCGCCTCCGAAACGCGCACATTGCGCGGAATCGTCGTTTCGTAGACTTTCTCGCCGAAATGCCCCCGGACCTCGTGCATGACGTCCTGCGTCAGGCGCGCCACCGCGTTCACCATCGTGAAGACGATGCCGTTGAGCTCCAGGCGCGGATTCACGCTCTGCTGGATGCGCGCGATCGAATTCGTGATCAGCGCGAGCCCGTCCATCGCCAGAAACTCCGCCTGGATCGGAATGAGCACCCCGTCCGATGCGACGAGCGAACTGGTCATCACGATCCCGAGCGAGGGCGGGCAGTCCAGCAGGATGTAGTCGAACGCGCCGGACTTTTTGACCGGCTCGAGCGCCGCGCCGATCATCTGCAGACGGTCCTCGCGCGTCCCGAATTCGAGCTCCGCGCCCGCCAGATCGACTTCGGACGGTATCACGTTCAGATTGCTCCACTTCGTGGGCTGGATGACGTCCGCCACGTCCTTTTCCCCCAGCAGGACGGGGTAGAGCGAAACGCCCGGCTGTTTCTCGAGCCCCAGCCCCAGCGTCGCGTGCGCCTGCGGATCCAGGTCGACGACGAGCACCGTCCGTTTGCGCGCCGAAAGCGCCGCGGCCAGATTGACGACCGTTGTCGTTTTCCCCACGCCGCCTTTCTGGTTGGCTATTGCAATGGTCTTTGTCCTACGTTCCATAACGCTTACTTTTCTCCATCCTTGAAGAGCCCGCCCTTCTGGCGCAGCTCGGCGACATTGCCCCGGGCGCTCCGCACGACTTCCCGCCGCCAGAGCTCGATGATCGACACGTCCCACGGCTCGTCTTCGCCGATGAGGACCGCCGCGCGGGGCGTCGCCTTCGCGCGGACTTCGTCCACGACCTGGTGCGCGATCGCGTCCGGCGTGCCCGTCAGGATCTGCTCCGAGAAGTTGTCCCGCCGCAGATGGCACCCGTAGCACAGAATGCGCAACTCCTTCTCGTGCAGCTTCAGAAACTCCAGATACTGCTTCGCCTCTTCGCCGAAGCCTTCCGCCGTGATCGCGTCCAGATGCGGCACGATGATCCGCGGCGGATGCGCCTCCAGGCGTCCTTCGCGCACGCGCACCTTGCCCGGATGGTCCGCCAGCTCCGACACGAGGCTGTAGTTGATCAGCGTGCTGCCGAACGTCTCCAGCCGCTTTTCCGGGCGCAGAACCTCGCGCATGTGCCGCGCGGCGTACCACCGGTCGAAATCGGGATTCGAACTCATTCTCCCGCAAACTCCTTCTCGAAATCAAGGTCCAGCAAATCCTTCACGCGCCAGGTCGCCCCCGCATGGTCCTGGGGAAGCGTCCCGCCGCGGTCCAGCGCCACGACCTTCATGCCCGCGGCGACCCCCGCCGCCACGCCGGCCGTCGAATCCTCCACGACGACGCAATCCGCCGGGTTCACGCCCAGAATCTCCGCCGCCTTCAGATAGCCGGACGGGCTCGGCTTGCCCGCGGCGTATTCGCCCGCGCCCAGCACGAGCGCGAGCTTGTCGCGTATGCCGCACGCCTCCGCCGCCAGCAGGATGTCGTCGTGCGGCGAACCCGAGACGATCGCGCACGGCGCCACCGCCGCCGCCTTGCGGAAGAACGCGACGGACTCCGGAATGCACAATTCGCGCGGATCGCCCGCCAAAGCCGCGTAGAACTTCCGCAAAACGAGGGCGTCCTCCTGCGGCGTCGTTTCGCCCAGGCACGGCCATTCGGCGTGCAGTTCCCGGTCGACGTCTATCCAGCTGCGGCCGACCACGATCGGCAGGATCGTCTCCAGCGAAGCGGTGCCGCCGCGCGAGACGATCCAGTCCACCATGGCGCGCGCCCACAGCGTCTCGGAATCGATGAGCGTGCCGTCAAGATCGAACAGAAAGGCTCCGGCTTTCACAAACTACCTCATTTGCCGCGTCCGCAGCACTTCTTGTACTTCTTCCCGGATCCGCACGGGCACGGGTCGTTTCGCCCGACCTTGGGCTCCTCGCGCGTCACCGGCTTCTCCGCGACCATCTCGCCGTCCTTGAACTTCCAGCCCTCGGCGTCCTTGACGAAAGTCGCCCGTTCGTGATGGTCGCTGATCTCGCCCTTCGAGGCGTAGATGGCGCGGAATTCGACGACGCCCGTATCGTCGTCGGGCCCGCCCTTCTCCTTGTCCACGACCTCGAGCCCCAGCCAGTCCGCCGCACGGCTCCAGGCCAGCGAGACGTTCTTGTCGTATTCCGCCTGTACCGCCGGCACCGCGCTCGTGTAAAGGAAATCCACCTGTTCGGTCGCGTACGCCGAGTAGCGCGCGCGCATCAGCGCTTCCGCCGTCGGCGCCCGGACGGACCCGTCCAGAATCGGACCGCAGCATTCACCGTAGGTTTTGCCCGACTTGCACGGGCACATATCTTCTTTTTTGAAATTCATAGCTACTATTTTACCATATTTTCGCCGTTTTGTCGCTTGAAATTTGAAATATATATATATATCAAATTCACGTCCGGCCGTGATGAGACAGTCGCCTCCTTTCTGCACCGCACGTCCGTTCCAGTAGAACGGGGTGGCCGTTCCGGCGCAACGGTATCACCGTTCCGGCGCAACGGCATCGCCGTTCCGGCGCAACGGCATCACCGTTCCGGCGCAACGGCATCACCGTTCCGGCGCAACGGGGTGGCCGTTCCGGCGAGACGGCAAAACGGCGGCGCAAGACGCGGAATCTGCCGCGGGGGCGGGAGCCTGTCCGGAATCCCCGCGGGGGCGGAGACAAAACCCCGTGGAGTTTTCCTTAAATCCCCGTGGGGTTTTGGGTTTCCCCCCGTGGGGTTCTGGTTTCCGCCCGCCGGGGGGCCGTCGCGAAGACGACCCCGCCCAGCACGCACCCCGCCCCGACACACCCGAGAAGCGTCAGCGGTTCATGCAGGAAAAACGCCGCGACCAGCACCCCCACGACGGGGATGAGGTAGAGCCCGACCGAGGCGCGCACCATCCCCAAGGCGCGGCAGGCCCGGCTCCACGCGGCAAATGCCGCGGCGGACGCGAACAGCCCCAGGAAAAGGAAGTGCCCCCACACGCGCCACGAACCGAACCGCGCCCAGTCCGCCGGCGTCCGCAACGACAGGCGGAATATGCCGTCCAGCGCGGTCTGCCCCCGGTCCGTCAGCCCGAACAGGGCGAGCGGCAGCATCCAAATGAGCGCCCAAAGGAAAGCGCGGCGGACGGCCACGAGCGGGGGAATGCCGCGCCGGTTGGCGACATCCAGCAAAACGGAGTAGAATCCCCAGCAAATCATGGCCGCCAGCGCCATGCAGCACCCCTCCCAATTGAGCGAAAGATGCACGACGCCGTTGAATGTCACAAGCCCCACCCCCGCGGCCGCCAATACCGCTCCCGCGAGAAAACGCCGCGAAAGCGTCCGGTCCCCCGTGAGAAAGTGCGCCATGACCGCCGTGATGACGGGGCCGACCGTCACGAAAATGGCGACTGTCGAGGCGTTTGTGTAGAATATGGCGCCGTTTTCGAGGAATTGGTACGCCGCGACGCCCGTCAGCCCCATGCCCGACGCGAGCACCTCATCCCCCAAGCCCCGGCGGATCCCGAGTTTTCCGCCCAGGATGCACAGCACGAGCCACGCGAGCGTAAAGCGGACATATTGAATCTCGAGCGAGGTAAAATCCTGCACCAGAACGCGCGTGCTCGCGTAGGTTCCGCCCCAGACCAGTATCACAAAGAAAAAAGCGCCCCAATCAATCAGCCGGGTCAGTTTCATGGGCAAAATCCAAGTTTCATTGACACAATCCAAGAGTGAGCAAGGCAAAAGACGTGCAAAGCACGGGATCCGCCTCCCAAAAGCGGTTGTTTTCGTTCGCCCAGCTGCCGTCCGGCTTCTGAAGGGCGAGCAATTTGGCGGCGAGTTCCCGCTTCCAGGCGTGCCCGCCGACCGTCTCAACCCGTGCCGCGTCGAGGGCCCGCGCGAGGATATTATAGTAGTAATAGAGCCCCTGCGCGCCCATCCCTGGGTTTTCGTCCAAAGTCCAGTGCTTTTCGCAGTACGCCAGCGCCTGCCGCACGCGCGGATCGCCCCGGTCCAGCCGTGCGTGGCACATGGAAAGCACCGCCGCGTACGTCATCGACCCGTATGCCCGAAGCGACACCCGGTGCGCGGCGTTTGTCGTCGTCCCCGCCTGGGGCGTGCGGTCGTTGTACGCGGCGCCGCCCGCGTCCGGACCTTCCGTCTTCAGAAGCCCTTCCACGAACGCGAGCGCCCGCCCCCAGTCGATATCCACCCGCCTCCCGCCCGGACGCCGCTCTTCCAACGCGTCCGTGCGGCGCAGGGCATCGAGCGCGTAGGCGGTGTTGGAGAGGTCCGCATACCGCCGACGGACGGCTTTATCGTACCCGAACCCGCCCGCATAGGTATCGTCCCCCGTCAACTGGCCGGATGCGATGTACTCCCGCGCCTTCAAAAGTGCCGCGGTCGGGGCGCGTCCGTAGGCATGCAGTGCCGAAAGACAGACGGACGTATTGTAGTTTCCGAGCCCCGAACCGCCGCGCCCGGGCTTGGGGACGTAGAATCCGCCGTCCGTGCGTTGGGTCGAGAGGATGTACCGCGCCGCTTTGTCCAGCGCGGCGGGGGACGCGTTCGTTCCCGTGACGAGTGCCCAAAGCGGCAGGGCGGTCAGCGCCGGCATCTGCCGGTCGCTCCACCACCCTTCCGGAGACTGCTGGGCGAGCAGATACGCCGCGCCGCGGGAAATCGCCGCGTCCACCGCGTCCGCCCCGCCGGCCGCACCCGCCATAAGTGCGCAAAAAACACAAAAAACCGCGCTTTTCATCCTCAATCGTGCATTTTCGTGATGTAAATCTTCGCCATATCCGTGCGGTAGGCGGACTTCTCCGATACATCCAACTCCTCGAAGAGCTTTTCGCCCGGCCGCATCCCCGTGAAAACAATCGGTATATCCTTGTACGGACGATAGCCGGCGCGGCGGATGAGACCTTCCGCCAACTTGAGCACGAAAATCGGCGCGCCCATTTCAAGCGTGTAGATGGCCCGTTCCGTGCGGCTGGCGGCCTGCAAAACGAGCGATACGGCCTCCTGAACCGTCATGAAGTACCGTTTCATCGCCGGATCCGTCACCGTGACGGGTCCGCCCGCGGCGATTTGTTCGCGAAAAAGCGGCACGACGGACCCGGAACTGCCGAAAACGTTGCCAAACCGCACCGCACAGAACGAGGTACTCGATTTCGCCGCGTTGAGCGCCATGAGGACCTTTTCCGCCTCCCGCTTGGACTTCCCCATGACCGAGACGGGGTTGACCGCCTTATCCGTCGAAATCAGTACGAAACGCCGCGTCCCGTGCCGTTCGGCGCATGTGGCGACGGTCCGCGTGCCCTCCACGTTGTTTCGCCACCCCTCCGCCGGATTCAGCTCCACCATCGGGACGTGCTTGTAGGCGGCCGCGTGCAGGACGAGATACGGCTTCTCCGCCGAAAACAGCTTCTCCATGGCCTCTTTGTCGCAAATATCCAGCATGAGCGGCACGCAATCCACCCCGGGAAACGCCTTTTTCATCGCGCGGTCGATGTTGTAGAGCGCGTTTTCGCACCGTTCAACCAGCAAGACGCGTTTCGCGCCCAGCGCGGCGACCTGGCGGACGATTTCCGAGCCGATCGTGCCGCCCGCCCCCGTCACGAGAACCGTATGCCCGGCGATGAACGCACGCGCCGCGGCATTGTCGAAAGACGTCTCGGGGCGCTCCAGAAGGTCGATACCGGGCGCGAAGACCTTGTCCCCCCGCAAACGGAAGGCGTAGCGGACCCCCAACAGCCCCGCCGTCCCGAAAAGAAATGTCATAATCGTCACCGAATACGGCAGGCGAATGGGGAAAAACTGCTCGTTACCCAGGAAAAACCGCGTCAAAAGGAAGACAACGGCGGCGGAAAACGCCGCCCCGATGCACTGTTTGCACACGGAACGCGAAAAATGCCGCGCTTCCCGCGCATAACAGCCCCAAAGCGACAGAAAGGCGATGTTCACGAGGCAGACGACGATCCCGAACGCGGCGACCGCCCGCCAACCTCCGCGCGGTTCTGCGAAATCGAACCGAAGGGAGAACGAAAAGAAATAGGCGATGAGGACGATGCACCCGTCGCACGCGACCTGTCCCAGACGGGACAAATCCAATGCCTTGGGGTTCCAGTTGCTCGGTTTCATTGTTTTTTTGAGGAATCGGATGTTCTCAGCGGATGAACGGGAAGAGGAGCGCCGGCGCGAAGATGAGCGAGTCGAACATGTCCAGGAAGCCCCCGAGCCCGGCCGGCATGAACGTCGCGGAATCCTTGACCGCGCATTCCCGCTTCATGCGGCTTTCCACGAGATCCCCCAGCGTCCCCAAAAGGGCGGCCGCCACGCCGAACGCCAGCGCCTTCACGACCGGGAAGCCCGTCAGGGGCATGAACGCCGCCGAAACGAGACAACTCCCGAAAACAGACCCGGCGAGCCCTTCCCAGCTCTTGTTCGGCGAAATCGACGGGCACATCTTGTGCCGCCCGAACGCGAGTCCGAACGCGAACCCGCCCATGTCGGAAAGTTTCACGAGCGCAATGATGTAAAGGAGCATGACGACCCCGTAGTCCCGCGCCACTTCCAGGAAGGACGCCAGCATGAACGGAATGTACACAAAACCGAGCAGCGTGGTGGCGAACGCCTCGATCGGGCGCTCATACTTGCCGAAAAGCGCGGTCAGCGCCAAGGCGAAGACGACGACAATCAGCAGACCAGGGCACCCCAGCACGCACCGCCCCGCCAGATACACCACGCCCCACAGAATCCCCGGGAAGAGCATAACCGCGTACGTGCGCCGCACCATCTGGTAGAATTCCGCCTGCACAAGCGCGACCAACACGATGAAAACGGGTGAAATGACCAAAAAGGCCTTCTGCGGACAGTATCTGTTCAACGCCAAAAGCGCCGCGACGACGAGCGCCGCGGTCGAAAGCGCCGTGACGATGCGCTTGACTACCGGATTGTTCATGTGACTTTCCTCCCACCCATGCGGCGTTCGCGTGAGGCGAAGGCCGCCAAGGCCTGTTCAAACTCCTCTTTCCCGAAATCGGGCCAGAGTACAGGCGTAAACCAATATTCGCTGTAGGCGGACTCCCACAGCAGGAAATTCGACGTGCGGCACTCCCCCGACGTGCGGATGATCAGGTCCGGGTCGGGCACGTCCGGCGCATACAGATAGCGGGCGAAAGTCTCCTCCGTCAGCTCTTTCTCCCCGGCGGCAAGTGCCGCGTTCGCGGCATCCACGATTTCCGCCCGCCCCCCGTAGGACAGCGCCACGAGCAGCGTGAACCGCCCCGCCTTCGTCGCCTCCTCCAGGTCCGCAATCTGCTTCTGCAGGGCGTCCGGCAGGTCCTTTCGCCGTCCAATCGCCCGAAAACGCACGCCTTCCCGCACGAGTTGTGCCCGCTTCCCCGAGATGAACGTGGACAGGAGCTTCATAAGCCCGGCGACTTCCTCGGGCGAACGCTTCCAGTTCTCGGTCGAAAAGGCGTACACCGTCAAGTAGGCGATCCCCGCCGCGCGGCAGTAGTGCATCACGCGGTCCAAGGCGTCCGCCCCGGCCCGATGGCCGGCCAAACGCGGCAGATGGCGGGCTTGCGCCCACCGTCCGTTGCCGTCCATGATGATGGCCAGATGCTGGATCGCCCCGTCCATCGTCAGATGTTGATGCGCAAGGTCGTTTCGCGCGCCGGCCCGACGCTGAGCACCCCGAGTTTGCCGCCGACCAGCGCCAGAATGCGGTCGATGTACGCCTTGGCGTTCGCCGGCAGCTGCGCATAGTCCGTGCAGTGCGACGTTTCGCACTGCCACCCCGGCAATTCCTCGTAGACGGGCGTGCACTGCTCCAGAACCGAAAGATCCGCCGGGAAGGTCGTGTAGACGAACCCGTCCGCGCGCCGGTAGCCCGTGCAGATCTTGACGACCGGGAACGCGTCCAGCACGTCCAGCTTCGTCATCGCCCAGAAGTCCACCCCGTTCACGCGCTGGGCATAGCGCGCCACGACCGCGTCGAACCAGCCGCACCGCCGCGGACGCCCCGTCGTCGCGCCGAATTCGCCACCCCGCCGCCGCAGCGTCTCCCCGTCCGCGTCCAGAAGTTCCGTCGGGAACGGACCCTCCCCGACGCGCGTCGTGTAGAGTTTCAGGACACCGATGACCCGGTTGATGGCCCGCGGCGAAACGCCCGTGCCCGTACACGCCCCGCCGGCGGTCGGATTGGACGAGGTCACGAACGGATACGTGCCGAAGTCGATATCCAGCATCGTCGCCTGCGCGCCCTCGAAAAGAAGCGAACGCCCTTCCTCGAGCCGCTCGTGCAGATACTGGATCGTATCCGTCACGTAGGGCATGAGCGCCTGGGTGAGCGGACTGTACAGGCGCACCATGTCTTCCGCGTCAAGCGGCTGGGCGCCGAGCGCGACGAGCGTGCGGTTCGCTTCCGCCACCTGGGCGCGGACAAGTTCCGGGAAGTTCGGGCGCAGGATGTCCCCCACGCGCATGCCGTAGCGGCCGACTTTCGCCGCGTAGGCCGGGCCGATGCCGCGGCCGGTCGTGCCGATCTTGGCGCCTTCCGGCCGCGCCGCCTCTTCGGCCTTGTCGAGCGCCCGGTGCCACTGCATCACCATGTGGGCGCGTTCCGAGATGTGGAACCGGCCGCGCAGTTCGAAGCCCCAGCTCTCCACCTGCTCGAGTTCCTTCATGAGATCGAACGGGTCCATCACCACGCCATTGCCGATGACGCAGTGCTTGCCCTCGTGCAAAATACCACTCGGCACCAGGTGCAAAACATACTTCTTGTCGCCGACGACCACGGTGTGGCCGGCGTTGGACCCGCCTTGGAAGCGGACCACGACATCCGCTTCCTGCGTCAGAAAGTCAATGACTTTGCCCTTGCCTTCGTCGCCCCACTGGGCGCCGACCAATACGGTATTCATGTAGCTCAATCTTTCTTAGAGTTTATGTGTACGGTTCACATTCCTTTATTATACCAAAATTCAGCCTCCGGCGCACGAGTTAATTTCATGTTAAGGCGCGGAGGGGACGGGTGGAGGAAGAAGCTCCTGCAGGTGGGGTCCGCGAGAGGGGAAGGAGCAAAAAAGGAGGCGCGGCAAATGTGCCGCGCTTCCTTTTCTTTCTCGACTCGCCGCCGGCGCTCAGGCGCCGAGCTGCATGCGCACGAAGCGCTTGACGGTGATGGGCGCGCCGCCGAGGTTCTTGGAGACGCCGGCGAGATACTTCTCGACCGTGAGATCGCCGTCCGCCACGTAGTCCTGCTTCATCAAGCAGATCTGCGTGCAGTACTTGGCGGCCATGCCCTTCTTGATGCCCACGAGGGCCTGTTCGGGCGGGAGCTTGCCCTTCTGCTCCTTGAGCGCGTTGAGCTTGATCTCGAGTTCCGCGTCGATTTCAGCCTGGGGGACGTCCTCCGGGTTGATGTACTTGGGGGCGTTGGCGGCGATCTGCAGGCAGATCATGTGGGCCGCCTCGGCGAGTTCGGGCGAGGCCGCGCACTTTTCGCACGGGGTGGCCAGCTCGACCATCACGCCGATCTTGCCGCCCATGTGGATGTAGCCCGACAGGACGCCCGTGCCCTCGAGCACGTAGCGCTCGCTGCGGCGGATCTTGACGTTCTCGCCCGTCTTGGTGAGGAGCATCTTGTAGTCGTCCTCGAGCGTCGTGGCAATGTCCTTGCCGGCCAGGGCGGTCTGCGCCGCCTCGTCGACGAACTTGATGAACGCCTCGGTCTTCGCGACGAAGTCCGTCTCGCAGTTCACTTCCGCCAGCGCCATGGACTTCTTGTCCGGGGCGACGGCGAGGGCGATGATGCCCTGCTTGGACTCCTTGTCGACGCGCTTGGCGGCGACGGCGAGACCCTTTTCGCGGAGGTACTTGACCGCCTCGGCCATGTCGCCGTTGGTGGCGGTGAGCGCTTCCTTGCAGGCGCCCATGCCCGCGGCGGTGGCTTCGCGGAGTTCCTTGATCTGCTGGATGGTGATAGCCATATCGAAACCTTTCCTTGTGAAAACGATTGCTTACTCGGCCTTCGGGGCTTCCGCCGCCGGGGTTTCGGCCGCCGGGGCCGCGGGAGCGGGGGTTGCAGGGGCTTCCGCCGCGACGGCCGCCTCGGCCTGCTTCACGGGAGCCTGGCGCTTGGCCGCGAGTTCCGCCTTCGCCTTCAGTTCGGCCTCTTCCTTCGCCTTGCGGGCGGCCGCCTTCACGCTCGCCGCGATCGCGCCGGTCTTGGCCGGGGCCTTGCGCACGCCTTCGCGGACGGGGGCCTTGGCCTTGCGGGCCGCACGGGCCGCGCGTTCCGCCTCTTCGCGGTTCTTGCGCTCCGCCTCGCGCTTGCGGTTCTCTTCCGCCGCCTTGGCGCTGTATTCGTCATTGGCGGTCTTGATGACCTTCTCGATGCCCTTGACGATCAGCTCGACGCCGGCGACCGAGTCGTCGTTGCCCGGGATCACGTAGTCGATCGGCTCGGGGTCCGCGTTCGTGTCGACGAGCGCCACGACCGGGATGTGCAGGCGCAGCGCTTCCTTGACCGCGTTGGCCTCGCGCACCACGTCCACCACGAAAACCGCGCCCGGGAGCTCCGTCATGTCCGCAACGCCCGTCAGGTTCTTCTCGAGCTTCGCGAGTTCGCGGCGGAGGACCGAAGCCTCCTGCTTGTGCTCGGAAAGGACGCCGCCGTTGGCCTTGGCCGTCGCCTGCAGCTGGCGCATGCGCTTGACCGAGGAGCGGATCGTCTTGGCGTTCGTCAGGGTGCCGCCGAGCCAGCGCTCCGTCACGTAGAACTGGCCGACTTCCGTCGCCGCGTCCTTCACGAGGTCCGCGACCTGCTTCTTGGTCGCCACGAAGAGGATCTTCTTGCCGGAGAGGATGACGTCGCGCACAAACGCCGCGGCTTCATCGAGGAGTTCGACCGTCTGGGTCAGGTCGATGATGTGGATGCCGTTGCGCTTGTCGAAGATGTAGCCTTTCATCTTCGGGTTCCAGCGCTTCGTCTGGTGACCGAAGTGCAGACCGGCGTCGAACATATCCTTGAGCGTGATGCCCGTGAGGGCGGATGTAGGCATTTCCATTTTGTTTCCTTTCAATCTATATCTCTATATTTTAGACAGATTAATCCGCTTTGTCCGGGGATGGAGTACCCCGAATCATTCGCTTCATTCCGTCCCACCCGGGACAAAACGGTGGATATTATACCAAATCCGCGCCTGTCGCGTCAACCCCCCCCCTGCGGTGGGGTGTTTTGTTTTGACACAGAGGCACAGGGGCACGAAGACACAGAGAAGAGTGTTTTAGACAGGATTTACAGGATTGGGAGGCGGGGACCTATCGGGTTTTGGCCGTGTAGAGGTGTAGACGAGGGGGCACGGGACAACCGCGACGGACGGGGGGCCGTCCCGGTCTTCCGGCGCAACGGGGTGGCGGTTCCGGCGCAACGGCATCACCGTTCCGGCGCAACGGCAGTGCCGTTCCGGCGCAACGGGGTGACCGTTTCAGTAGAACGGGGGTGGAGACTCCTACTAGATGGTCCGTTGCGCGAACTGAAGCGCCTGGTACACGTGCGAAATCGCCCACCGGGGCGGCTTGCGCAAAGGAAGAGAGACTAACGGACGCGTCCCCGCCCAGGAACCGCTATTTCGTCTTGCGCCGCAGGTTGAAGTCCGTTTCGTCGCGCTGGTTGTTGTAGGTCGTGAAAAGCCCGCCATAGACGCCGCCGCGCTGGGCCGCGTCCAGAATCATCTCCCAGGATACCGTGCCGGTCGAGATGATCTTCTCGCCGTCCTTCCCGCCGCTCTTCACGGTCCCCAGCATGCCGTCCGCCGCGGACGGGTCGATATTGATGCCCAGGTCGCGGCACGCCTTGAGAATCTCCTCCTTCTCGCCCAGGGTAAAGGCGTCGGCGTCCGCCGCGTCCGCGGCGGTCTCTTTCGCCGCGGCGGTTCCGTTTGTCGCGGCGGGACGGATCTCTTCCTTGACCGGCGTCGGCAGATTGCTCTTCACGCCTTCCGTAATTTGCCACTGCAAGGCGTCCGCCCAGGCAAGAGTGGACGCCGCGACCGCGAAACAAGCCAGCGTAAGTTTCATATTCATCTTATTCGTGCTCTCTCTGCTCTGCATCATATGAGTATAGGATAACATTTTTGGTGTTGTTTGTAAAGCCCCCCGGCTAACGCCCCGCGGGACGATTGACGCGGCGGGGCAAATAGTGTATACTGTATCCTGTATATCCTCTTGAACATAAAGGAGAAAAACCATGAAATATGTATGCAAGGTGTGCGGGTATGTGTACGATCCGGCGGAACACGACGGGGTGGCGTTCGCCGATTTGCCGGCGGACTGGGTGTGTCCCGTCTGCGGGGTCGGGAAGGACGAATTCGAGCCGCAGAAGTAATCCGCGGCGCCCGGCTGGCCGCTTTAGCCGAAAAATACGCCTTTTTCTGCAGAAGGTACTTGCAGAAGGAGGTGCTTTTATGATAAAATATGCGGCTAGTATTTCATTTCAGTTGAAAGGAACAGAGTATCATGAAGATGACATGGCAACCGTCCAAGATCAAGCGGAAACGGAAAATCGGGTATCGCGCCCGCAAAGCGACGAAGGGCGGGCGCAAGGTTTTGGCCGCGCGCCGTGCGAAGGGTCGCAAGCGTTTGACCCAGGTCTAAGGACGCGGATGTCCACGCGACTGCCCGGGACGCGCTACAAATGCGTCTTCGACCGGGGACGCGCCCGCCGCGGGCGTCTCCTCGTCGCGTGGCATCTGGCCGCGGATGACGCCGACCGTTTGGCCGGCGTTGTCGTTTCCAAGCGGACGTTCCACGACGCGGTGGACCGCAACCGCGCCAAGCGCCTGATGCGCGAGGCGTACCGTCTTCTGGTGAAGGCGGACGAAGCGCCGCGGGGGGTGGTTTGGGTATTCATCGCCCGCGCGGCGATTCGGGACAAGACCTGCGCGGACGTTTTGGCGGAAATGAGGCAGCTGTGCGCACGCTGTTGATATTGGCCGTGCGCGGCTATCAGGTGGTTTTGAGTCCGTTTTTGGGCGGAAACTGCCGTTTCGAGCCCAGTTGCTCGCATTACATGATCGAGGCGCTGCGGACGCATGGCGCCGCGAAGGGTCTTCTTCTGGGACTGTGGCGGCTTTTGCGCTGCCATCCCTTCGGGGCGCAAGGCTACGACCCCGTCCCCCCGCCCGGACGGTGGCGAAACGATTTTACGAAAGAACCGGTTAAATGAACAAGTCAGAAAAACTCATCTGTATCGTACTGGGCCTCGTGTTGGCCTTCTACATCTTCAACAGCATGCGGGACGCGAAAAAAGCCCGCGAAGCGGCCGCCGAACAGGCTCTCGCCGCACAAACCGCCGCGCCCGCCCCTCTCCCGGCCCGCCCGGCGGAACCGAAACCGGTCGAAAACGCGCCGAAAGCGTCCGTTTCCGTGCCGAACGTCCCCGAAAAGACGGTCGTTCTCGAGAACGGCGAACTCAAATTGACCCTTTCCTCCTGGGGCGCGGTCGTCAAGAACGCCACGCTGAAGGAGTATGCCCGCAACCGGGGGGCGGTCTCGGAATCGAACCCGGCGCTCGTTTTCGACTACAGTTCCGCGCCGCTGGGGGCGCTCGAGGGCGTCGCCGGACTTGCCGCGAACGCGGCGTACGAGGTCCGCACCTTGACCTCCAACGCGGTGGTGTTCGTGAACGCCGCGGCGACGCGCACCTACACGCTCCAGCCGGGCTACCGGGTCGAACTCGAGGAAACGTTCCGCACCGCCCCGGCGGGCCGCACCACGCTGTCGCTCGGGTCCATGGCCATGGGCGCGAGCAAGAACGATTTGCTTTCCGTCGACAGCTGGGCGATGGACGCCAAGGGCGGGGCGGTCGTACACCATGACGACGACGATTCCCCGCTGAAAAGCTACCTGGTGGGCAGCTCGCTCGGGTGCAGCGGGGGCGGAAACGCCGCGGGACTTCCCCTGGCGACGCGCCTGGACTACCCGGGCGCCCAGAAGTGGATTGCCCTCAAAGACCGCTTTTTCGTGACGGCGCTCGTCGAATCCAGTGCGGTCAACGCCGGTTTCGAGGCCCGTATCACGCGTGACGGGCAGGCGGCGACCTACCGTCCCGAACGCCTCGCCGCCGCGGCGGTCTACGAAAACGCCCCCGCCGTGCGCACCTCCACGTTCTACGTCGGACCCAAGAAGCAGGCGCTTTTGTGGGAGATGGGGATGAAGGACGTCATGGAATTCGGCATGTGGCGCTGGGTTTGCTACCCGCTCGTGTGGGTATTGAATGTGTTCAACGACTGGATCCCGAGCTACGGCGTGGCGATCATCCTGTTGACGATCCTCGTGCGCCTCCTTTTCTGGCCGCTCACGCACAAATCGACCGTGGGCATGAAGAAAATGCAGGAAATCCAGCCGCTGATGAAGGAATTGCAGGCGAAATACAAGGACAACCCCAAGCGCCTGCAGCAGGAGACCTGGCAGCTCTACAAGGACCGCAAGGTCAACCCGATGAGCTCGTGCCTGCCCATGCTCGTGCAGATTCCGGTCTTCATCGCCCTTTTCAACGTCCTGCGCGCGGCGGTCGAGCTGCGGTACGCCGGATTTTTGTGGATTCCCGACCTTTCCGAGCCTGAAGGCCTCTTCGCTTCCTGGTTCCCGTTCGGCGGACTCAACATCCTGCCGATTCTGATGGCCGCCACGATGGCGCTCCAAAGCGCCCTCACCCCGTCCACGGGCGACAAGAGCCAGCAGCGCATGATGATGGTCGTCATGCCGGTCATGATGCTCGTCATGTTCTACTCGTTCCCGTCCGCCCTTTCGCTGTACTGGACGGTTTCGCAGGTCCTGAGCATCGTCCAGATGTGGCTGATTCGCCGCGCATCGGCGAAAAACGCCGCGGCCGCCCCGGCCGTCGAGGTGATCGACCCGCCCCAAACGCGGCAGATGCGCCGGCACGGGAAGGCGGACTGACCGCCGTCCGCCGCCTAATATATATATATAAGGAAGGAGAATGGTTCCCATGACAGCACGGCGAAGTTGGTATATCGCGAGCGCGGCGCTCTTGGGCATCATCGTCTTCGGAATCATTCTCCTCTACCAGACGGCGAACTTTCGCGCCACGGTCGAACATCTCATCGAGGAGGATGTGCGCGAAAAGACGGAAAGCGCCGCGGACGTCCTGGAACCCCTGCTCGAACGGGGGGCGAAGGACCGAATCGTCACGTGGTGCCAAGCCCAGCGCAAACGCGGCATCCGCGTCACGATCGTGGACAAATCGGGCGCTATTCTGGTGGATACGGACAACACGAACGGCAACCACGGCGACCGGGCGGAAATCCAGCAGGCCTGGACACGCGAGGAAGGTGTCGTCGTCCGCCGATCGGCGACGATGGGGTCCTACTGGCTCTATTGCGCCCGGCGGGTGGGCAGGCATGTCGTGCGCCTGGCCGTACCCTACAACGAAGTCTCCCGACCGGTCCAGCTGGCGCGGAACGGGCTCGCGGCGGCGGCCATCATCGGCGCCTGCGGCGTCATTCTGATCTTCTTCCTGACGCGGCGGTTGGCCACGCGGGTCGAACTGCAGGCCGTCCAGCTGGAAGCCGCCCGCACAAACGAGGCTTTTCGGCGCGATTTCACCTCGAACGTCACCCATGAACTGCACACCCCCCTGACCGCCATACTCGGTGCCGTGGAAATGATGGACGACGCCGAGTCCCTGACCGCCGAGGACCGGGCGGACCTGCGGCGGATCATCCGCACGCAAGCTTCCCGGCTGAACGTGCTCGCCAAGGACGTCCTGTCGCTCGCGCGCATCGAAAACGAGCAAATGGAGCATAATCCGCGCGATTTCTCGGATATCAACATCTTCAACCTGGTCGAGAAAGTCCGCAACCTGGAAGAACCCCGCGCCGCCGAAAAAGGCGTGAAACTGCGCGTGACCTATGCGGAAAGCGCAATTGTGCGCGGCGATTCGGACCTCCTGGAGCAGGCTCTCGTCAACCTCATCGAAAACGCCCTGCGCTACTCGGGCTCGGACCGTATCGACATGGCCGCGCGCAAAAACGGCGATAAACTCGAACTTTCGGTCACGGACTACGGCATCGGCATCCCGGCCCGGCATCTGCCGCACATTTTCGAGCGCTTCTACCGGGTGGACAAGGCCCGCAGCCGCAATCTCGGGGGTACCGGGCTGGGACTCGCCATCGTCAAGCACATCGCCCTCCTCCACGGGGGCACGGCGTCGGTCGAGTCCATCCAGGGCGCCCGCACGACCTTCCGGCTGACATTGCCGCTCGTGCATCCGCGCTCCTAGGCGGGCAACCCGCCCACCGCCCGGCACAAAACGGGCACACTTTGGGACAAGTTGGCGCACTTTGTCCGCCGGAACCCCTTCCGTCGCCTTGGCACGGCATGTGCGTAATAGAGGGCGTTCGCGCAAAGCGGACGAAAGGAGAACAAAAATGAGTACATTGGTAGATGTGAATCCGTGGAGGTTCCTGAACGAGTTGCTGGATGTCGATAGCCGGGCGTTCAAGAGCATGCGGGCGCGTGCCGCGGGCCATTTTCCTCCCGTCAATGTCTTTTTGGATGAAGATGCGGCGATTGTCGATTTGGAATTGCCGGGTCGGACGGGCAAGGACGTCAGTTTGACGCTTGAGCCCCAGGCCATCACAGTGGCGGACAAGCCCGCCGTGGTGAAGGACGCCGCCGGCCATGAGGTCGAGGTGCGTCCGGCATGGAGCCGCCGGTTGGAACTGCCCTTCCGCGTCGACCCCGAGAAGGCCAACGCCAAGTTCACGAACGGCATCCTCCGCGTGGAGTTGCCGAAAGTCGTGGAAGAGACGGTACGGCATATCGAAATCGCGGACTAACGCTGAAAAGGAGAAAGGAGTCTTGAAATGAGCGAAGAGAAATTTCTGGTTCCGGTTGCGGTGCTTTCCGAAAAGCCGGATGCGTATGAATTGAAGGTCGAACTGCCCGGTATCGGCAAGGATGAGGCCGAATTGCACGTCGAAGGCAAGACATTGACCTTGAAAACACACTCGAAATACCAGAATCCGGCCGGATTCCGTCCGGTCGCGACGGAATTCGAGCGCGCCAACTACGCCATGAGCGCGGATTTGCCCGAACTGGCCGATCTCACGACACTATCGGCGAAATTGGCGAATGGCATTCTGACCGTTGAGGTCAAGAAACGCCCTGAGACACAGGCCAAGAAGATTGATATCCAATAAGGATGTACCCCCTTCAGGGAGACGCGCCACGGTCCGGAAAGACCGCGGCGCGTTCTTTTCTTTTCCCGGGCTCCCGCCGCCTCTGTATGCACTTTCCTTTTGAATCAAAGTTTGGTATAATACACTGTTATGAATGCGAATACAAGAGGCCGCGAAGGCGGTTACAACTGCGTGGTCTGCATCAAGCAGGTCCCGGATACGAAGAAAGTGACCGGCCAGGCCATGAAGGCGGACGGTACGATCAACCGTGCGGCGCTTCCCGCGATTTTCAATCCCGAGGACCGCAATGCGCTTGAAGCGGCGCTGCGCGTCAAGGAACAGCATGGCGGCACGGTGACGGTCGTCACAATGGGCCTGCCGGCGGCGTGCGCCATCCTGCGCGAGGCGCTCATGTGCGGCGCGGACAAGGCGTACCTCCTGACGGACCGCAAGGCGGCCGGCTCCGACACGCTCGCGACGAGCTACATCCTCTCCCAGGCCGTGAAACTGTTCCATCCGGACATGGTCTTCTGCGGACGCCAGGCGATCGACGGCGACACCGCGCAGGTCGGTCCGCAGATCGCCGAGAAGCTGGAATACGCCGCGGTCACCTACCTGACGAACCTCGAGATGGACGGCGACTACGCCCTCGCCACGCGCGACATCGGCACGGGAATCGAACGCGACCGCGTCAAGCTCCCCGCCCTCTTCACCGTCACGGAAGCGTTCGGCGAACTGCGTCCGTTCAACGTGAAGCGCGTGATGAAGTACAAGAACGCCAAGGCCCCGGTCGAGAACGGCGGCGCGGCGCTCGCGGGCGATCTGGCGATCGGCCAGCTTTCGTGCGACGACTGCGGCTGCGAGGCGGACCGCTGCGGTTTCGCCGGCAGCCCCACCAGCGTGAACAAGATCGTCTCGGTCGTCCTTGCGGGCGGCGCCTACAAGGAAGTGTCGGCGGACGACGCGGGCATCAATGCGCTCGTCGGCGAACTCATCGCCGACCATACCATCGGTTAAGAGAAGGAGATTTCGGAAATGGACAGATCCAAAGGTGAAGTTTGGGTATTCGCCGAGCAGGAAGACGGCAAGCTGAGCGAAGTGCCGCGCGAACTGCTGGGCAAGGGCCGCGAATTGGCGGACAAGCTCGGCGTCAAGCTCGGCGCGGTTCTCATGGGCGCCGGCGTCGAAGGCCTCGCCAAGGACCTCTTCGAGGCGGGCGCGGACATCGTGCACCTCGTCGAGGACCCGGAATTGAAGGTCTACCGCTCCAAGGCCTACCGCCACGCGTTCGTGGAACTCATCAAAGAGTGTCATCCGCAGATCGTGATCTTCGGCGCGACGCACATCGGGCGCGATCTCGCCCCGGCCGTCGCTTCGGCGCTCCGCTGCGGCCTCACGGCGGACTGCACCGACCTGCAGATTGCGGACTACGAGGACCGGAAGACGAAGGAAGTCTTCCCGAACTGCCTCATGCAGATCCGCCCGGCGTTCGGCGGCAACATCATCGCCACCATCGTCAACGCGCGCAACTGGCCGCAGATGTCGACCGTGCGCGAGGGCGTCATGAAGCCCCTCAACCCGCAACCCGGCCGCACGGGCGAACTCGTGCGACACGATTCGCATCTCGCCGGCGTCGAAATCCCGGTCGAAGTGCTGGAAATCATCCGCCGCCACTCGTCCATCAACCTCAAGGGCGCGCGCATCATCGTCGCCGGCGGGGCGGGCGTGGGCTCGAAGGAGAACTTCAAGCAGCTCTTCGAACTGGCGGACGCCCTGGGTGGCGCCGTGGGCGCCAGCCGCGCCGCGGTCGACCTCGGGTACTGCGAACACGAGCGCCAGATCGGCCAGACCGGCGTGACGGTGCGCCCGGCGCTCTTCATCTCCTGCGGCATCTCGGGCGCGGTCCAGCACCTCGCCGGCATGCAGGATTCGGCGAAAATCATCGCCATCAACACGGACCCCAACGCGCCGATCTTCCAGATCGCGCACTACGGCATCGTGGGCGACCTCAACGTCGTCGTTCCGAAAATGATCAAGGCCATCAAGGGAAAGGCCCAGTGACAAAATGAGCAATTTCTACAAAGACAATCCGGATATCGCCAAGACGATCGACGCGCTCGATCTGACCGAAGTCGCCACGCTCCTCGAGCAGGACTTCAAGTTCGCGAAGGAATACGACTTCGCGCCGAAGTCCGCCGAAGAGGCGATCGACAACTACAAGCGCGCACTCGACGTGTGCGGCGACGTGTGCGGCAACCGCATCGCTCCCACCGCCGAGGAGACCGACCGCGTCGGCAACGTCCTCAACGACGACGGCACGGTCACCTACGCGCCGGGCATCAAGCTCGCCATCGACCTGCTGGGCCGCTCGGGCCTCTCGGGCTGCACGATCCCGTACTATCTGGGCGGACTCAACATGCCCTGCACGATCCTGACGGCGTGCAACGACATCGTCAGCCGCGCGGACGCCGCGCTCATGAACATCTTCGGCCTGCAGGGCATCGCCGAGACGATCAACTCGTTCGCGAGCGAGGACATCAAGAAGGAATACGTGCCGAAACTCTGCGACGGAACCTACACGGGCGCCATGGTGCTCACCGAGCCGGACGCCGGCTCCGACCTGCAGAGCGTCAAGACGGTCGCCTTCCAGGACAAGGACGGCAACTGGTTCGTGAACGGCGTCAAGCGCTTCATCACGAACGGCTGCGGCGACGTCCTGCTCGTGCTCGCCCGCACGGAGCCGGAGTTCTCCGACGGACGCGGCCTCAGCTGTCTGCTCGTGGAGAAAGGTCCGAAGGTCAAGGTGCGCCGCCTCGAGCACAAGCTCGGCATCAACGGCTCGCCGACCTGCGAACTCGTCTTCGACAACGCGCCGGCGAAGCTCATCGGCCAGCGCAAGCGCGGTCTCATCACCTACGTCATGGCGCTCATGAACGGCGCGCGCGTCGGCATTTCGGCGCAGGGCACGGGCATCGGCGAGGCGAGCTACCGCGCCGCACGCGAATACGGCGCCAGCCGCAAGCAGTTCGGCGTGACGATCGACACCTTCCCGGCTTTGCGCGAACTCATGAGCGACATGTCCGTCGATCTGCAGGCCGCGCGCATCCTCGCGTACTACTCCTCCAAGTGCGTCGACCTCGAGAACGGTCTCACGAAGAAGTTCGAGTCCCTCAAGGGCACCCCCGAGGCGCCGGCCGTGCGTGCGCGCATGAAAGCCTACGCCGCGTTCAACAAGATGCTCACCCCCATGGCGAAGTACTACGCCTCCGAGATGTCCATGCGCGTCTCGAACGGCGCCGTCGCCGTCCTGGGCGGCTCGGGCTACATGAAGGACTATCCCGTCGAGCGCTACCTGCGCGACGCGCGCATCACCTCCATCTACGAGGGCACCTCGCAGCTCCAGGTCGTCGCGGCCATCGCCGGCGTCATGGGCGGTCTGGTCAAGGATGTCGTCGCGGACGTCTTCGCCGGCGTGGACACGACGGGCTTCGAGAAGGAGAAGGTCGAAGTCGAAGCCCTCCTCGCGGACCTGGATTCCGCCATCGAGTACGTGAAGAACCATCCGGACGGGAAGATGTACCACGACCTCCACGCGCGCCAGCTCGTGGACGCGGCCATCGCCGTCGTCGTGGGCGCCCTCTTCATCCGTTTCGCGGCGAAGTTCCCCGAGAAGAAGCCGGTGCTCGCGTACTGGCTCGCAACGAAGTATCCGACCGCGCGCGCCGAACTCGCGAAAGCGAAGAGCGGCTACACCGCGTCCGTCACGGCGTTCGACGAAATCGCGCCGGCCGTGACGCTTGAGGACTGATGTGGCTCGGCTGGATTCTCGCCTCATGCGTCACCCTCAGCTTCTACGACCTTTCCAAGAAGGCGTCGGTTAAGGATAACGCCGTGTTCCCGACTCTGCTCGGGAGCACGCTGAGCGGTTGGTTGGCGGTCACCGCCTTCCTGATTGGACGCGGCACTTTCGCCGCGTCCATTTCTGTCCCCTTCCACCAGATCGTCCTGCTCCTTCTGAAGAGCGTCCTCGTGGGCGCGAGCTGGACGTGCACCTACCTGGCCTTGCGCACCCTCCCCGTCACCTGCGCCGCGCCGATCCGGGCGACCGGCCCCTTCTGGACGCTGCTCGGCGCCATCCTGCTCTTCGGCGAGTGGCCCGACGGACGGCAGGCGGCGGGCATGGCGTGCGTGTTGGTCGGCTGTTTCCTCTTCTCGCGCTCGACCTCCCACGAGGGAGTGGACTTCTGGCGCACGCCCGCCATCGCCCTCGCCTTCGCCGGCACCGTGCTCGGCAGCTGTTCGGCGCTCTACGACAAGCACCTCATCCAGGGACTCCGCTTGCCGCCCGCCACGGTTCTCTGGTGGTTTCTGGGCGGCATGACGCTCGTCTACGCGGTGGCGGTCGTCGTGCGCCGCGGCCATTCCGCCCATGCCCACCCCTTCCAGTGGCGCTGGACCATCCCCTGCGTGGGCATCCTCCTCGCGCTTTCCGACGCCTGCTACTTCACGGCCGTCTCGGACCCCGCCGCGCACATTTCCATCCTCAGCATGGTCCGCCGCGCGAGCGTCGTGCTCACCTTCTTCGTGGGCGGCGCCGTCTTCCGCGAAACCAACATGCATCGCAAGGCGTGGGCGCTCGCCGCCATTTTGCTGGGCGTTCTCGTTCTTTGTCTGGCTAAATAACCGTCTACCCGAGGTACAACCATGAAAACTTCCCAAACCGTCGAAGAACTCTCAGCCCGCTACGGCGCACCCGGCCGGATCGTCTTCCGCCCCGGCCACAAAGGCCGACCCGTCGCCGTGCTCGCCAACCGCTACGGCGTCGCCGAAGTCGCCCTCCTGGGCGCCAACACGCTCTCCTACCGCCCCACGGGACACGCGCCCGTCCTCTTCTCTTCGCCGGAACACCCCTACAATCGCGCGGACGAGGTGCATGGCGGCATTCCCGTCTGCTGGCCCCAGTTCGGACGCCTCGCCATCCCCGGCATGGTTCCGCACGGCTTCGCACGCATCCTGCTCTTCGAGGTGCGCGGCACGAAATATTCCGAGGAAATGACGGAACTCACCCTCGGCGTCGCCGCGGACGCGAATACGCGCGCGCTCTGGCCGCACGATTTCGATCTCGAACTGACGGTCACCCTCTCCATGAAACTGACCCTCAAACTCGTCACGAAGAATACGGGGACGGAACCTTTCGCCTTCACCTGCGGACTCCACCCCTATTTCAACGTGCGCGAACGCGATCGCGTCCTCCTCAAGGGATTCGACGGACTCGACTACGTCAACGCCGCGGACATGTCCACCGGCACGCAGTCGGGCGACCTGCCCGTCACCCGGGCGCTGGACCACGTTTTCGCGCTCGCGGCGCAGCCCAAACACGAATTCGCCCTGCTCGACCAGGGGCTGGAGCGCGCAATCGCCATCGTATCCAGCGGCAACGCCAACGAAGTCGTGTGGAATCCGGGCGACGCCTGCACGTTCAAGGACCTTCCGCCGGACGCCGCGCGGCACTTCGTCTGCGTCGAGCCCGTCAGTTCCTGGCCCAAAGCCGTGCGCGAACTGGGGCCGGGCGAAACGCACGAACTCCTGGTCGCCATCCAGTCCACCCTGCCGGACGCGTCCGCGAAATAATCCCCCGCCCTCTCCATTTTCTACTTCCCGCGCAAAGCGGGGACGAGAAATATCTCACACAGAGAACGCAGAGGGATGGTTACGGGACGACCGGGACGGACGGGACGCCCACGACGCGTCCCGCCAATCCTGCCCATCCTGTCTAAAACCGCGCATCTACACGACGGTGGGGCCCAACCCACCCCATGGTAGGGGCCGCAGTCCCCTGCGGCCCGCGCGCCCAACCCACCCCATGGTAGGGGCCGCAGTCCCCTGCGGCCCGCCGCGTCTACA
>ERZ808270.244-NODE-244-length-34176-cov-3.641892_pt1 | contig 34176 bp, 32 predicted proteins | sample MGYA00521082_ERZ808270 | MGnify/ENA primary metagenome ERZ808270 (study PRJEB31516, sample SAMN03275594) | gut metagenome | biome: mammalia-associated habitat; material: feces | host: Papio cynocephalus | place: Kenya | collected 2012-07-27 ... | reverse complement strand
TTAACATACGACCTTGTTTTTTCCGGAGCATTTGCCTTTGTAAAGCTGTTTGTCTACAAAATCAACCCATTCTTTTACGGATTGTCCGGAAAGGTATTTTCCTGCACCGATTGTTACCGTATACCGGAAACTCTCTCGGGAAGTGCGTACGGAGTTGGCTCCGATCGCAATACGCAATTCTTCAAGGACATCTTTTGGAATTTCGCCGGAGATACATTTTCCAAGCAAAAGGAATTCTTCGCCTCCCCAGCGGCAGTATTTAAAACCATGTTTTTGTGCCTGCAAAATGATAGTGTTTGCAAGAATTTTTAATGCGTCATCTCCAATGTTGTGCCCATAGGTATCATTAATTTTTTTGAAGTTATCAATATCGATCATGGCAAGATAATAGTCTTTTTGCTGATTTCCTATAAAAAGCTTTTGCATTTCATCCATCATAAAAAAGCGGTTTGGAAGACCTGTTAAAGCATCGTATTCCGCCTTTTTCGTAAGTTTTTCTTCTTCACTGATCATATACCGGATCAAAAACATCATGGAGGCGATGATCAGCAGGAGTACAAAAATCACGATCACGACCGACAACGTACTTATTTCTGCTTTGGAAAGCGGATAAACAGGTGGAATCTGGTTCCCGACAATATATAAAGCAACGATTGCGGCCGAATAGAGACTGCTTAAAATTAATACGGATGTTATGTTTTTTTTCTTGCCCGGCAGAATACATTCCATAATAAAGAAAAACAGGATCACGCCAAAGAGACATAATTGAAAATTACATTGGAGTCCCACACAAAGAGTTGCCGCAGACATATGTATAAGAATTTCAATGGAAGCAAGGTAGACGTACCAATGCATTTTGGATGTTTGTAACAGAAAAAATGCAAATGTATAGAAAAGAATGCTTCCAAAATTAAAATAGATCATAAAGGTGATTCTTAAATCTGCAAACAAAAGGAGAAATCCCACATGCACAATCAGAAACACTTTATTAATAAAGGAAAGATATTTATATTCAATTTTTGCTGAAATAGATGGATCTGTCATAATGTTTAACCCACAATCTTATATAATTGTTTTCGTATATTTTAATCCCAAGTTGTACTTTTATAATAGCATGCGTTTACACATCTCGCAATAAGTTATCTTTAAAAAGCAATGTTAACCAGTTAAAATATATGGTTGACAATAAAAAAGGAGATGTGTATACTAAGCATATTGGATTTACATGGAAAGGAAGATAAAAAAATGAATGACACTGTAAGCGCGACAACAAAGAAAATGTCGGTAAAAACCATTGCTGTGATCGGAGTGCTCACGGCTGTAACCTGTATTTTAGCACCATTGTCGATCCCGATTGGAGATGTTCCGATTTCTCTTACCAATCTGGTGATTTACTTTGGCCTTTATATTTTAGGAACCCGGCGGGAGACGGTCAGCTATATTGTTTACCTTCTGATCGGACTGGTTGGCGTTCCGGTATTTTCCGGTTTTACAGCAGGTCCGGCAAAAATGTTTGGACCGACCGGCGGTTATCTGATCGGGTTTATTCCGATGGCTGTGATTGCCGGAATTTTTATTGAAAAGTCCGGACGGAAACTGGTATTTGGCATGATCGGCATGATCCTGGGAACGGCAGTCTGCTATATCTTTGGAACGGTATGGTTTGTATTGGTAATGAAAACCTCTGTACAGGCAGCGTTGACAATGTGCGTATATCCGTTTATCGTGTTTGACATTATCAAAATGGTTCTTGCTGCATTGATCGGACCGCAGATTCACGGGCGTCTGGTGCAGGCAGGGCTTTTATAAAATCATTGATTTTTATTGGATATTCCGGGATTGGCTTCCTGGAATATCCCTTTTTTTACTTGTAATGTGTTCCTGAATGTAATAAAATAATATTTATATTATCGTTTGAAAAGGTATAAGGGGATGGAAAAATGGAAGAGAAAAGAAAAAATAAAAGACTGGATCTGGATGTCAATGTACAGTTGGAACGTCTGGATGAAGATGGGGTTACAACACTGAAATTTGTTCATGTGGATGTAACAGATATTTCAAAAAGCGGAATTGGATTTGACTGCAAAAAGAAATTGGAAGTGAATTCCTATTATGATGCAAAGATCCAGATATGGACAAAAGAAGTGGTGGATGCAGTTATTCAGATTGTCCGCAGTGAGGAAAAGCCGGATGGATATCATTATGGAGGCGTGTTTATCGGAATGACGGATACGGATGCATTAAAGATTGATATTTACCAGATCTTTAACGAACTGTAAAATAAGGCGGGAAAAACTATGATCTTACAGGATACTTATGAAGTAAAAAGGGCAAATAAAATTCCAATAGAAGTTTTTGTGCCCGGGTCTAAGAGCATTACAAACCGGGCGCTTCTGATTGCAGCGCTTGCAGATGGAAAGAGTGTTCTTAAGGGAGTTCTTTTTTCGGATGACAGCAGGCATTTTTTACAGGCTTTGCAGGATCTGGGCTTTGCAGTGGAAATTGATGAACCGCATGCGGTTGTCTCCATTGAGGGAAGAGGGGGCATGGTGCCAAAGACAAAAGCTTCTGTTGATGTGGGAAGCGCAGGAACTGCTGCCCGTTTTCTGACGGCATATCTTGGTCTGTGTGAGGGAGAATATGATATGAATTCTTCCGAACAGATGAAAAAGCGTCCGATGGAAGAATTGCTGCAGGCACTTAAAGAACTTGGAGCGGAAGTTACTTACAGGGAAACTCCGGGACATTTCCCGTTTGTGATTGGAAACAGTGGGGTGCGCAGACATGAAGTAACCATTGATGTAGAAAAAAGCAGCCAGTTTTTGAGCGCACTTCTGATCTCTTCCGTGCTGTTTCAGAAAGAATTTCAGATTCACGTCAAAGGACATCATGGAATGGCTTATGTAGAGATGACAGTTGCTATGATGAAGCAGTTTGGTGTGGAAGTACAACGACCTGCATCCGATACCTTCGTGATTGCAAAAAATGCTGCATATCGGGCGAGAGAGTACCAGATAGAACCGGATGTTTCGGCGGCTTCTTATTTTTATGCAATGTGCCCGGTTGTCGGTGTTCCGACGAAGGTGCGGCATGTACATTGGAACAGTTTACAGGGAGATACCTCCTTTTTACATGTGCTAGAACGGATGGGATGCCGGACAGAAGAAGATCCGGATGGCATCCGGATGTATCCGCCGACGGAAGGCTTTTTAGGAGGCGTATTTGATCTGTCTGCATTTTCGGATCAGGCGCTGACATTGGCGGCAATCGCCTGTTTTTCCAGTGAGACAGTGGAGATTACCGGAATTGGTCATATCCGTTATCAGGAATGTGACCGATTTGCAGCGATTCTTACCAATCTGAAGGCAATGGGGATCGCATGCGAGCAGATGGATGAGAATCGTATCGTAATTCATCCTGGAAAACCACATGGCTGTCTCATGAAAACCTTCGAGGATCACAGGGTCGCGATGGCATTTGCAATTCCGGGACTTGTGACAGAAGGAATTGTAATTGAAAATCCTTCGTGTTGCAGAAAGACGTTTGAAAATTATTTTGAAATACTAGATACTTTGTGTAAATAAAATACAGACTCCGGAAATTATCCGGAGCCTGTATTTTTTATGGGAACCCATGGATCGTTTACCGTTCGTGAACCATATAACCATTGTCTTTGAGCAGACGTTTGGCACGGGTCAGCGTCTGTTTGTCAGGGAATGCGAGTTGAAGAACACCTTCCTCAAATTCCCGGTTGTTTACAATACCGATATTTTTGATGCTGATGTGGTATTGTGCAAGCAGGCTGGCAACAGTGGCAATTCCACCTGTTTCATCTACCAGATCGACAAAACATTCATAATATACCGTAGGGGATTTGACACTTGGCAGAGTGATCGAATCCCGGTAATCTTTTGCCTGCTGAAAGAAGGAAAGCAGCGCCTGTTCATTGGAACTGTCAATGTATCCGCGGAGTTTTGTCAACAGAGCAAGATACTGATCGATGAGTGAAAGAATCGGTTCCCGATTGGAAGCGCAGATATTCTGCCACATTACAGGGGAAGAGGATGCAATTCTTGTGATATCCTTAAATCCACCTGCGGCAATGGTTTTCATGGTTTCCTTGTCATCATCGATCTGGCGTACCAGATTGACCAGCGAATATGCAATCATATGTGGCAGGTGGCTGATGGCTGCTGTAGAGTAATCGTGTGTTTTATAATCCAAAATCAGAGGAATTGCTCCAAGAGACAGCACAAAATCACGAAATTCTGAAATTTTTTCTTTTGGAGTCATGGAAGTCGGCGTGATGATATAGTACGCATTTTCCAGGAGTGTATTGGTGGCACTTAAAATACCTGTTTTTTCAGAACCGGTCATGGGATGCCCGCCGATAAAGTTTGCTTCCATGCCAAGTCGGATCACTTCTTCGTGAATCTCTGTTTTCGTACTGCCGACGTCCGTGATGTAACAGTCACTGCGGATAATATCTTTTAATTGATGCAGATATGCGAGGTTCCGCTGAACCGGAGCACATAAAAAAATATAATCACAGTCAGAAAAAGCAGACAGCGGTAACAGATCATTGTTTTCGATCAGTCCCTCACGGTACGCTTCTTCGATGGTTTCTTTGTGATGTGCCGTAGCATAAATTTTGATATCCGGCTGATTGGATTTCATTTTTTTTGCGATTGAACCTCCAATCAGGCCCAGTCCGATAAAACCAATTGTTTGAAAAGCCATAAGTTTATTCCTTTTATATCATGTAATTGATGTGTTTTCTATAACAGTAATTGTACTATAGAATGCCAGGAGTGTCAAAAGAGGAATACGTGGCAGCACTTGCAACAATTGTCTGTTCGTGTGATAATAAAAAGGCGAAAGGAAGCAGAAAGAGGAATTTTTATGAATTTACTTACCGTTGATCATATTACAAAAGTTTATACACAGCGTGAGCTGTTTCACGATGCATCGTTTTATCTGCAGGATGGAGAAAAGGTTGGAATTATAGGCATCAATGGAACCGGAAAATCTACGTTGTTAAAAATTATGGCAGGGCTCGAAGAACCGGATGCCGGAAATGTGGTAAGGGCCAATCAGCTTGTGATTCGCTATCTGCCGCAGATGCCGGAGTTTGATCCGCAAAAAGGAGCACTTGAGAATGTACTTTCTTATGCGCAGATTGGAAGTGTGCATCAGCAGGAAGACCGGGAAGAACATGAAAAATGGAATCTGGAAAGCAATGCCAAGTCCATGATGACGCGGCTTGGCATATACAATTTCGATGAACCGGTGGGACATTTGTCCGGCGGGCAGCGAAAACGACTGGCTCTTGTTGCAGTGCTCCTTACTCCATGTGATGTACTGCTTTTGGATGAGCCAACAAACCATCTGGATGCCGAAATGGCAGAGTGGCTGGAAAATTATCTGAAAAATTATCGCGGGGCAATGGTTATGGTAACACATGACCGTTATTTCCTGGACAGTGTATGTAACCGGATTGTGGAAGTTGATAAAGGACAGATTTACAGCTATGAGACAAATTATTCCGGATATCTTGCAGCAAAACAGGAACGGGAAGATATTGCTTGGGCAGGCGAACGGAAACGACAGTCCATCCTGCGCAAAGAAATCGAATGGATGCAGCGTGGGGCAAGGGCGCGTTCTACCAAGCAAAAGGCACATATCCAGCGCTATGAGACATTGCGGGAAAAAAACCGGACATTGATAAAAAGATTGAAATCAGTTCGGTGTCCTCCCGCATGGGAAGAACAACGGTGGAATTGTCACATATTACAAAAACATATGGAGATCATGTACTGATTTCTGATTTTTCCTATATCTTCTTAAAAAATGACCGGATTGGTTTTGTCGGGAAAAACGGATGTGGCAAGACAACACTTATGAAAATTATTGATGGCAGAATTTTGCCGGATGCTGGGGAAGTAACCATTGGGCAGACGATAAAAATCGGATATTACACGCAGGAGATCGAACAGGACGAGAATGCGGGAATTGCATATATGGATCCCGAGCTGCGCGTGATTGATTATATCAAAAATACGGCAGAATATGTACGCACAGAAGATGGACTGGTCTCGGCATCTGCAATGCTTGATAAGTTTTTGTTTCCACCGGAAGAACAGTATGGACAGATCAAAAAACTGTCCGGTGGAGAAAAGCGCAGACTGAATCTGCTGCGTGTCCTTATGGAAGCTCCAAATGTACTGATTCTTGACGAACCAACCAACGATCTTGATATCACGACACTGACCATCCTTGAAGATTATCTGGATCATTATGACGGTATTGTGATTACGGTATCGCATGACCGTTATTTTCTGGACCGTGTGGTGCACAGAATCTTTGCTTTTGAGGGAAACGGAAAGCTCTGCCAGTATGAGGGCGGATATACGGACTATCACAGACGGGCCGAAGAGGAAGGAAAATTTGCGGATACTGCCGGGGAGTCGTTCCACAAAAATGAAGAGGCGGCAAATGTACAGGAGAAACAGGCGGCAGAAGATTCACGTTCTACATGGAAACATGAAAACAAATTAAAATTTTCATATAAAGAACAGAAAGAATATGAGACCATTGAAGACGATATTGCAGCTTTGGAAACCCGGCTGGGAGAGATTGACGGGGAGATGGTATCCTGCGCACGGGATTTTGTGAAGCTGAATGAACTGACAGAAGAAAAAACGCAGCTGGAAACACAGTTGGAAGAAAAAATGGATCGTTGGACGTATCTGGAAGAACTTGCAGCAAAAATACTTCAACAAAATGCATAAAAAGGTTGTAAAACTTTCTGAAAATTAGTAGAATATAACCATAAAAGCGTAAATATTCTAAAAAAGGAGGGTTTTACTATGAACGTATATACGACAGACAGAATTCGTAATGTGGTTCTCCTGGGGCATGGGGGATGCGGCAAAACTTCTCTGGTGGAAGCCATGGCATATCTGGCAGGTCTGACAACACGTATGGGGACGGTTGCAGATAAAAATACCATCAGTGATTTCGACAAAGAGGAGACCAGGCGCCAGTTCTCGATCCATACTTCTGTGGTTGCGATCCCATGGAAAGATCAAAAGATTAATGTTTTGGATACCCCGGGCTATTTTGATTTTGTTGGAGAAGTCGAAGAGGCAGTTTCCGCAGCGGATGCAGCAATTATCGTTGTTTCTGGAAAAGCAGGAATCGAGACAGGAACCCGGCGTGCCTGGGAGATTTGTGAAAAGAATCATCTTCCGCGTATGATATTTGTGACAGATATGGATATTGACGATGCAAGCTACCGTCAGGTAGTGGAAGATCTGCAGGCACTTTATGGAAAGAAAATTGCACCGTTTCACCTGCCCGTCCGGGAGGATGGCCAGTTTGTTGGATATGTCAATGTTATCCAGCAGAAGGCTAAGCGTTGGACGGATCAGGGGACGGTTGAAAAATTTGATGTTCCGGAATATTCCAAAAAGAATCTGGAGCTTTGCAGGGAAGCTTTACTAGAAGCTGTAGCAGAAACGAGTGAGGAATTTATGGACCGCTATTTTAACGGGGAGGAATTTTCTGAAGATGAGATCCGTCAGGCTCTCAGAGTAAATGTCATGGATGGATCCATCGTTCCGGTTCTCATGGGATCAAATGTTCTTGCCCGCGGGATGTATACGCTCATGGCAGATATTGTCAAATATTTTCCGAGCCCGGACAAACGAACTTGCACTGGTATCAATACGACAAACAATGAAGTGTATCAGGCCGATTATGATTTTGCAAAACCAAAGAGTGCGTATATTTTTAAGACAATCGTAGATCCTTACATTGGAAAGTATTCTCTGATCAAAGTAAATTCCGGTGTGCTTAAGACGGATGATGTCTTATTTAATTACCACAGGGATTGTGACGAAAAGATTGGAAAGTTGTACGTACTCCGTGGCAATAAAACAGAGGACGTAAAAGAACTCCATGCGGGGGATATCGGAGCACTGGCAAAATTATCCCAGTCACAGACGACAGATTCCCTGTCAACAAGAAATCATCCGGTGGCCTATCTGCGCACCAATCTGTCAAAACCGTATGTATCCATGCGGTATAAGGCGAAAAATAAAGGAGATGTAGATAAGATTTCCCAGTCTTTACAGAAGATTTTGATGGAAGATCTGACGTTGCGTGTCGTCAACGACAGTGAAAATCATCAGACACTGCTGTATGGTATGGGAGAGCAGCAGCTTGAAATTGTTCAGAGCATACTTCTTGATAAATATAAAGTTGAAATTGAACTGATGCGTCCGAAGGTTGCCTTCCGTGAAACCATACGTGGAAAATCAGATGTTGAGTACAAATATAAAAAACAGTCCGGTGGACATGGACAGTATGGTCATGTTAAAATGAAATTCGAGCCAAGTGGGGACTTAGAAGTTCCTTACGTATTTGAACAGTGCGTTGTCGGCGGAGCAGTTCCGAAAAATTATTTTCCGGCAGTGGAAAAAGGAATTGCAGAGGCTGTTTTGAAAGGACCACTTGCTGCATATCCGGTGATCGGTGTGAAAGCGGTGCTTTATGATGGATCTTATCATCCGGTAGATTCCTCTGAGATGGCATTTAAAGTAGCGGCGAAGCAGGCATTTAAGAAAGGATTTCTAGAGGCGAAGCCGGTATTGTTAGAGCCGATTGCCTCTGTGAAAATCATGACTCCGGAAGAATATACCGGTGAAATTATGGGAGACCTGAATAAGCGCAGAGGTCGTGTCATGAATATGAATGCAGAAAACGGATATCAGGAAATTGATGCAGATATTCCATATCTTGAATTGTATGGGTATAATACACGCCTTCGGTCAATGACCAGCGGAAGCGGAACTTTTTCTTATGAATTTGCCCGGTACGAACAGGCGCCTGAGGATGTGGCAGCAAGAGAAATAGAAGAGAGGGCAGGCAAAGTTGTGGAGACGGAAGAATAGTACAGTTTTTGCTGTATTATTGATGGCGATAATTTTAAATTTTACGATAACGTCCGTATATGGAAAAGACACAGGACTCGAAGGGGAAAGTTATGCCCCTTCGAGTTCTTCTTTTCAAAATCCGGCACATGTCCATTCCAAAAAAGATACGGTAGAAGTGGGCTATTTTTTAGGCGGTGGGATACAGAATTCTTTCAATAAAACATCTTATCCGGCATTCAGCGGAAATCAGCCATTGTATACGCCGTATCGGAGTGGGTTCCGGTTCGTTGGATGGTATACGGATGCTGCACTTCATAAGCAGATAAAGTCCATTCCAACCAATCATAAAGACCATTACATGCTTTATGCAAAATGGACTGCAAAGGTCAATAATTATTACAATGTCGAGTATTATAACTATCACAAAGGAGAAAGCAGGTTCGACAAAAATCTGGTTCTGTTGAAAGATCTTGATTACAGCTTTTACAATGAAATTGATATTCCGGGCATGCCGGATACCCGTGAGGAAGATGTGCTGAAAAAATATATTTTTAGCGCCTCCCAGTGCCCACAGGGAATTTGTCTGACCGACGAATTTGTACTGATCACTTCTTATTCCACCGAAGATGACTGTATGGGAGAACTTATGGTGTTTAACCGGGAAAACGGAGAATATATGGTCACGCTTGGAATGGATGAAAACAGTCATCTGGGAGGAATTGCTTTTGACGGTGACAATGTATGGGTGTGCAATTCCTATGAAAACTGTGTGGAGCGGATTTCCTACGATTTTATTGAACTGATGGCCTATCAGAATACTGGGGATGTCGTGGATGCAAGAGATGTTGTGGATGAGTTTCCGGTCAAAAATACGCCTTCCTGTATTACCTGGTATGGCGGCAGGTTATGGATTGCGACGCATACACTTCTGGTAAACTCCCGGATGGTGGCATATTATCTGGATAAGAAGACGGACAAGCTGATTCCGCTCAGCAATTATAAAATTCCACAAAAGGTACAGGGCGTAACCTTTGATGATTCTGGAAAGGTTTATCTGAGCACTTCCTACGGAAGAAATCAATCTTCTTATTTGTATTGCTACGATTCTGTCACAGCACTTGCAACCCGGCCAAAACGGCCGCGGCTGAAAGTAGAGATGCCTCCGGCATCGGAAGAACTCGATGTAAGCGACAATACGTTATATATTTTGTTTGAATCGGCAGGAGAGAAATATTACGAAGGAACCGACGGGAAAGGCAAAAGCCTGTTCCCGCTGGATAAGATTCTAAAAATCCCAATCAGGGAGTTGGATGCGAACGGTTCATCGACATCAGGGACATGATCTTTTTCATCTGCGTCTGACTCTCAGGAGGAAGATCTTTGGATAGCAGATCACATAACAGTTCGATTTCGGGTTTTGTGAAGTCAATATGGTTTTCCTTTGCCTGTCTCATGTTTGAGAGAAGAAATGGCATGGCATCCTTCATGTTTAAAGGTTTTTCTTTCTGTGCAAAAGAGAGCAGAAATTGCAATTTTTCCGGGCTTAAATTGGCAAACGCCGGATTGTTAAAAAGATTAGAATCCATTCAAAAAACCTCCTGCAGACTATTGATTGTGAAACAGATCCTGATTTTCCATAATGCAGAACAGTGTTTGTAAGGTGTCAATCATTTCCTGTTCTTTCGGAGTACAATATTTACGGACCGCACCAAGCATTGCATCCCGCCGTTTGGTCCCGGCAGGCACAGAACAGGCGGCCATACTGTTCTCCTGTCTGGAAAAGGCCGCTGTGGCGTTTTTCCATTCCATCAGCTGGATCAGCATGGCAAGAGGCTTCTGGGTGGGAACATCCAGAAATGGAACAATGGATTTTAAAATCTGTGTGTTTCTGGTCTGGATCAGATCGTCATATGTGATGGGTTTATTATCATCCATGAATAACACATCCTATATAATTTTTCTATTATTTTATGAGAGAATGCCTGTCCGTATGAATACAATAAAAGAAAAAGGAAAAATATATGCATGAGAGACTGATTATTGACGGAAACAGTGTTTATGAAGTAGATGAAGAATGTCTGAAGCGACGGAACGTTCCCGCTGAATGCAGGGTAAAAGAGGCTGTGGAACGCCAGATCCAGAAAGAAAAAACCAGAAAAGAAGGATAGCGTTTTATATGAAAAAAGGGATGCAGGTGCTGCATCCCTTTTTGGCTTCTAAAATAATTAGAAGATTCCGCCGCATCCGTTTCCGTTGCCGCATCCACCACAGAATAACAGAAGAAGGATCAGCCAGCAGCAGTCATTGCTACCGCCACAGCCGCATCCGTTGTTGTTTCCACACAGGGAACCGTTTCCGCAGCAGGAGAGAAGAAGGATAATCCAGATAATAGAATTGCATCCACATCCGTTATCAGATGAACATCCACAGTTTGTTGCAGTTAAATCACTCATAAGTGACCTCCAAATAAATATATTTACAGTATAAGGTATGACACTCCTGAAAAAGGGTTCCACTTTTTTGGAAAAAATTCATTGACTTTCACATGGTAAACAGATAAAATGATTTTATAACGTAATAATTGTATACAATTATTCATGTATGAAAAGGAGTAGTCAGCACATGAGAGAAGTAGTAATGAATGACAAATCAAACCTGTTGCAGCTCGAAGAACATTTTTATCAGCTGGTCGATGTGGATGAACCGAATACATTTCGGAACCTGTTTCCTTATGAGGAGATTCCGAAGATTGCGTTTAATGATCGTATTGTTCCGCATAATATGCCGGATGAAATCTGGATTACAGATACCACATTTCGTGACGGGCAGCAGTCCCGTGCTCCGTATACCACCGAACAGATTGTAACGATTTATGATTACTTACATAAGCTTGGCGGCCCGAAGGGAAAGATTCGTCAGAGCGAGTTCTTCTTATATAGTAAGAAAGATCGTGACGCGGTATATAAATGTATGGAGCGTGGCTATCAGTTTCCGGAAGTCACTTCCTGGATCCGTGCCAGCAAACAGGACTTCCAGCTGGTCAAAGATCTTGGCCTTCGCGAGACAGGTATTCTTGTCAGCTGTTCTGACTACCATATTTTCTATAAAATGAAGATGACTAGACGGGAAGTTATGAATCTGTATCTGAGCGTGATCCGTGAATGCTTAGAGACCGGTATCAGTCCGCGCTGTCACCTTGAGGACATCACACGTTCCGACATTTATGGATTTGTAATCCCGTTCTGTGTGGAACTGATGAAACTGCAGGATGAGTATAAGATTCCGATCAAGGTACGTGCCTGTGATACGATGGGATATGGAGTAAACTTCCCAGGTGCTGTGATTCCACGAAGTGTACCGGGAATCATTTATGGTCTGACAACGCATGCCGGAGTTCCTTCTTCCCAGATTGAGTGGCATGGACATAATGATTTTTACAAAGCCGTCAACAATTCCACCACAGCATGGCTGTACGGGGCAAGTGGTGTCAACTGTTCTCTGTTCGGAATCGGAGAGCGTACCGGTAATACGCCTCTGGAAGCCATGGTATTTGAGTATGCCCAGCTGCGCGGCACTCTTGACGGTATGGATACGACCGTGATCACAGAACTTTCCGAGTATTACGAGAAAGAGCTGGGATACAAACAGCCGCCACAGACACCGTTTGTCGGAAGCAACTTTAATGTGACAAGAGCCGGCATTCATGCAGACGGATTACTGAAAAATGAGGAGATCTACAATATCTTCGATACCGGAAAATTTTTAAATCGTCCACCTCTGGTAGCAGTATCAAATACCTCCGGTCTTGCAGGGATTGCGCACTGGATCAACAATTATTATCATTTACCGGATGACCGGAAAGTGGACAAAAACTCAGAACTGGTACATCGGATCAAAGACTGGGTAGACACACAATACGATGACGGACGCGTGACAGTTATGACAGATCAGGAACTTGTTGTAGAAATTACTTCCGTTTGTAAAGAGCTTGGTATTGTGTTATAGACAAAAATTCGATATTATATAAGGTGAAATTATGGCAGAAGATCATTATTCATTAAGTGCCAAGGTTTTTCATTCCATTCGTGAGGATATTTTAAATGGAAAATATCAGGCGAATGAGGAATTGAAGGAAAAGAATATTGGCGACGATCTTGGAGTGAGCAGAACGCCTGTCAGGGAAGCACTTCGTCAGCTGGAACTGGAGGGACTGGTACATATCATTCCAAACAAGGGAGCGTTTGTAGAAGGGGTTACCCTTCAGGATATCAAAGATATCTATGAGATACGGACGCTTTTAGAGGGACTGTGTGCCCGCTGGGCAGCAGAAAGGATCACGCAGGAGCAGATAGAGGAATTGGAAGAAATCGTATTTTTATCCGATTTTCACTATTCCAAAGAAAACTGGGATCAGATCCTAGAATTGGATAACCGTTTTCATGAAATCGTATATGAGGCGTGTGCCAGCAAAGAGCTGACACGTGTACTTCGGGATTATCATCATTATCTGCAGCGGATCCGGCGGATCACACTGGAAGAAAAAGCACGGGCCCATGCGTCGATCAATGAACACCGGGCGATTGCCGAGGCATTAAAGGCGAGAGATGCCAAGACAGCGGAGGAGTGTGCCAGACTCCATATCCGCAATACGATATCCAACATGGATAAAATCGGTTGGGAAAATCTGATGAAATAAAATAAAGGAGAATGAAGCGATGAGCAAGATTACAATGACAACACCACTGGTAGAGATGGATGGAGATGAAATGACAAGAATCCTCTGGAAAATGATCAAGGATGAGCTGTTACTTCCATTTATTGATCTGAAAACAGAGTATTATGATCTGGGACTGGAAGAACGTAACCGGACAAACGATCAGGTAACGATTGATTCTGCAAATGCGACAAAGAAATATGGTGTTGCAGTAAAATGCGCAACGATCACTCCGAATGCCGCAAGAATGACGGAATATAATTTAAAAGAGATGTGGAAGAGCCCGAACGGAACCATCCGTGCCATGCTTGATGGAACGGTATTCCGTGCACCGATCGTCGTTAAGGGAATTGAGCCAAATGTAAAGACCTGGGAGAAGCCAATTACCATTGCAAGACATGCATATGGCGATGTATATAAAGCAGCTGAAATGAAAGTTCCGGGACCAGGAAAAGCTGAGCTGGTATTTACTGCCGAGGATGGAACCATCGTACGTGAACTGATTCATAATTTTACCGGAGCCGGTGTATTACAGGGACAGCATAACCTGGACGATTCCATTGAAAGTTTTGCACATAGCTGCTTTAAATATGCACTGGATACAAAACAGGATCTGTGGTTTGCAACAAAGGATACGATTTCCAAAAAATATGATCATACATTCAAAGACATATTCCAGGAAGTATTTGAGAAGAACTACAAGGATGCGTTTGAAAAGGCCGGAATCGAGTATTTCTACACCTTGATCGATGATGCGGTTGCACGTGTTATGAAGTCAAAAGGCGGATTTATCTGGGCATGTAAAAACTATGACGGTGATGTCATGAGTGATATGATCAGTTCCGCATTTGGTTCTCTTGCCATGATGACTTCCGTACTTGTATCCCCACATGGATATTATGAGTATGAAGCTGCACATGGAACTGTTCAGAGACATTATTATAAGCATCTGAAGGGAGAGGAGACTTCCACAAACTCTGTTGCAACCATTTTCGCATGGACAGGAGCGCTCAGAAAACGCGGGGAATTGGATAAAAATCAGGCACTCTGCGATTTTGCAGATAAACTGGAAGCAGCATGCTTAAAGACGATTGAATCCGGAAAGATGACAAAAGATCTTGCTTTGATCACAACGATTGAGAATCCAGTTGTATTAAACAGTGAAAACTTTATCAAGGCAATTCGGACAGAATTGGAAGCTTCTCTTTCGTAAATAAAAGGATTGGAGGATGAAATTGTGGAAAAGGAAATCTCACAAGCTGTCATCCGTCGTATGCCCAGATATTATCGTTATTTGGGAGAATTGTTGGAGGAAGGCGTTGAACGCATTTCCTCCAATGATTTGAGTCACCGGATGATGGTGACGGCTTCTCAGATTCGTCAGGATTTGAATAATTTTGGCGGATTTGGACAACAGGGATACGGATATAATGTAAAATATCTGTATGATGAGATCGGAAAAATACTTGGATTAAACGAAACCCATAATATTATCATGATCGGCGCCGGAAATCTTGGTCAGGCGATCACAAATTACGTAAAATTTGAACGGTTTGGGTTTATCATTACTGCATTGTTTGATGTAAAACCTTCTTTAAAGGGGCAGACCGTTCGTGATATTCCGATTTATATGATGGATGAACTGGATAATTACTGTAAAAAAAACAAAGTAGACATCGCAGCCTTGACGCTCCCAAAAGAAAAGGCAGAAGATACTGCACAACATCTCGTTAACCTAGGAATCCGCGCAATCTGGAATTTTGCCCATGTGGATCTAGATCTGAGTGATAAAAGTGTGGTTGTCGAGAATGTTCATTTGTCGGACAGTCTGATGCAATTGTCATATAATATCGTAAAGAACTCCAAGTAGCACACAAAGAGGTGATACGATGAAGGATGATGAAGAATTTAAAAAAGCACTGGCAGACAAACAGGTGCCGATTCTTGTGCTTGATGAAAAGTGGCATCGGCTTTTTGCTGTGCATGGAAAGCCGGATGAGATTCACGAAACGGAAAATGAGCTGAATGCTCTGCTTGCCAGACAGGGAAAACTGAACGAAGAATTAAAACAGTTGAAAAAAGTAAAGAAACAACTGATGGAAAGCATTGTCGCAAACATGGATGGAACAACGACCAAAGACCTGGACGCACAGCGGGAAAAAAAGCTGGACGAAGACAAGCGGCTGATTGACGAAACGAATCAGAAAATGGAAGAAACCGAAGATGAACTGTTGGAAATTCCACGTCAGATCAATGATGTCAACCGGAAACTGATGCTTCAGAGTATGAGTTATTTTTATGAGAAAATACGTGTCAATAAGAAGGAATCCGATGAAATTGATGCATGGATTAATCAGGTGCGTGTAGATCTGAAGAAAAATATCATCCGTAAGCAGAACCGGGATATTAACAATCGTGAGATATACGCGTATTTACATGACATTTTTGGACCATCTACTCTGGATCTGTTCGATATCCACTATGAAAATGAGGAGGAAGAGGACAGTTCTGAAAATAAAGAAGACGATACGAAAGAATCACAAAAGGAAGAGGAGAATTAGAAATCTTGCGTTATCTTGTATCGGGAAAAGAAATGAAGCTTCTGGATCAGAATACATCGCAGGTGTTTCATGTACCGGAACTGGTATTGATGGAACAGGCTTCGATGGCTTTTGTGAGGAAGCTTTTATTGCTTAAACAAAATAAACTCTCTACGGCGTTAATTGCCTGTGGAAGCGGAAATAACGGCGGAGACGGACTTGCCATTGCCAGACTTTTGCGGGAACAGGGCATTCTGGTGTCGATATGGCTGGCAGGAGAAGAAGAAGGACATCGGATTAGTCCATCCTATGATGTTCAAAAACAGATCTGTAATGCTTATCAGATACCTGTGGTGCAAAGTGCGTCCGTAGTGGGCACATCCTATGATGTAGTTATTGATGCCCTGTTTGGAACCGGCCTGTCCCGGAAAATATCCGGAGGGCTTGCAAACGATATTGACGTGCTCAATCAGTTATCCGGATGGAAAGTTGCTGTGGATATCGCTTCCGGGATCTGTTCTGACGATGGTGCGGTACTTGGCACAGCTTTTCAGGCAGATGATACGATTACGTTTTCTTTTGGAAAAAAAGGACAATATCTATGGCCGGGCAATGCATATTGCGGAAATGTGCATGTGGTTTCCATGGGAATCACACAGGAAAGCTGGCTGGAACATAAACCACGTACAGCGGTATTAGAACCGGAAGATTTAAAAAGACTTCCGGTCCGCAGGCCGCATACGAATAAAGGTTCTTACGGAAAGTTGCTAATTATCGCTGGAAGTGTTAATATGTCCGGAGCGGCATGTTTTTGTGCAAAGGCTGCCTATCGTATGGGAAGTGGTCTGGTGCGGGTATTTACCTGTGAACAGAACCGGATCGCTTTGCAGACAAAGGTTCCGGAAGCGGTTCTTGTCACGTATCCGGACCAATGGGAGCAATCCCTGTTAATGAAACAGTTACAATGGGCAGATGCCGTGGTTTTAGGTCCGGGAATTGGAATGGAACAGAATGCACAGCAAATGGTTACGGCAGTGCTCAGACAGTGTCAGGTTCCGCTGGTGCTGGATGCGGATGCGCTGAATATTCTTGCCGGGCAGATGGAATTGTTAGAACAGACAAAAGCAGATGTAATTGTAACCCCTCATCTCGGAGAGATGTCCCGGCTGATTTGCAGTCCGGTTTCACAGATCCAGATGACATTGGAAACATCCGCAGAAACATTTGCCAGAAAGTTCCATACCATTTGTGTATTAAAAGATTTTCATACGGTTACGGCTATTCCAGATGGCATGACCTATATCAATTTATCTGGAAATAATGGCATGGCAACTGCGGGCAGTGGCGATGTTTTAGCTGGTATCATCGGTTCTCTTTTAGCACAGGGAATGAAGGCAAGAGACGCAGCACCTCTTGGGGTGTATGTGCATGGGCTGGCGGGAGATGCCGCAAAAGAAAAATGTGGAGTCCGTGGAATGATGGCATCCGATATCATAGAGGGACTCAAAGAGGTAGAAAAATCATGAAAAAAAATCGTGTTTATGCAGGCATTGATCTGGATGCTCTGCGCTATAATATGGAATCTATGCATAATAATATCAAGGAAGGAACTAAAATTGCGGCTGTTATCAAAGCAGATGCGTATGGTCACGGGGCACTGACGGTAGCAAAAACAATTGAAGATCTTCCATATGTATGGGGATTTGCAGTGGCAACTGCGGATGAAGCGGAAATGCTGATTGCAGATGGACGAAAAAAACCGATCCTGATCCTTGGAATCAGTTTTCCGGAACATTATGACCTTATCGTTGAGAAAGAAATACGTCCGGCGATCTGTGAATATGAAGCTGCAAAAAAACTTTCCGATATTGCGGTCAGCAAAAATAAAACCTGTCACATTCATATTAAGATTGATACAGGAATGAGCCGGATTGGTCTGCAGGTTACCGAAGACAGTGCGGACTTGATCGCAAGGATTGCAAAACTTCCGAATATTGAGATCGAAGGAATTTTTACACATTTTGCCCAGGCGGATGAGTATGATAAAACTCCAACCAAAAAGCAGATTGCACTTTTTCAGAAGATGATTGCAATGTTGGAGGAACGGAATGTCAAAATACCGATCCATCATTGCTCTAACAGTGCCGGAATTGTAGAAATTCCGGAGGCAAATATGGATATGGTAAGAGCAGGAATCACTCTTTATGGCATGTGGCCGTCGGAGGAAGTGGCACACAATATTTCCCTTCATCCGGTGATGTCCTTAAAGAGCCATATTGCTTTTATCAAGACACTGGAAAAAGGACGTAAGATCAGTTATGGCGGCATTTATGAGACACCGTCAGAAAAAAGAATTGCAACCATTCCGGTTGGCTATGCGGATGGTTATGCAAGAGGGCTTTCCAATAAAGGATATGTTCTCATTCATGGAAAAAAAGCACCAATCTGCGGAAGAGTCTGCATGGATCAGTTTATGGTCGATGTGACAGAAATTCCGGAAGCCAAAGAAGGCGATCCGGTGACACTTCTTGGAAAAGACGGAAGCGAATGTATTACGATGGAAGAGCTGGGGGAATTATCCGGCCGTTTCAATTATGAATTTGCATGTCTGATCACACCTCGTGTGCCAAGAATCTGTATACAGGAAGCATAAGATTACACAGATATCTCCTTTTTGAATAACATATAGTATGAAATCATCTTTTTGAATACATGTGAGAAATATGGAAATACTTTTAGTATCACAAAGTATGGGGTGAAAACGTATGTTGATTCAAAGAGGAGATGTTTATTATGCAGATCTGCGCCCGGTTGTGGGATCGGAACAGGGCGGAGTCCGGCCGGTCCTGATCATTCAGAATAATATCGGAAATCGGCACAGTCCGACCGTGATTTGTGCGGCAATTACTTCGCAGATGCATAAAGCAAAACTTCCTACGCATGTAGAATTAAATTGTGACAAATACGATCTGGCAAAAGATTCGGTTGTTTTGCTGGAACAGCTGCGTACGATTGACAAAAAGCGGCTGAAAGATAAAGTATGTCATCTGGATCATCAGATTCTTTTGAAAATTGACAAAGCACTGGAAATCAGCCTGGAATTGTATACATAACTTGACGGAATACAGTTCCCATGGTATGATTTGGAGTATTATATACATTAAAGGAGAAACGAAATGGACGATAGTGCCAGTTCCGGCAGGACGAATATATTTAAAAAAATTATAGGATTTTTAAACCCGTCTTCTCATGAAGATGATGTGACGGAAGAAGAAATTATTTCCATGGTAAATGAAGGACATGAACAAGGCGTTCTTCGTGCTTCTGAAGCAGAGATGATTCATAACATTTTTGAATTCGGGGACAAAGAAGCCAAGGATATTATGACACATCGAAAAAATCTGATTGCGATTGACGGGGAGCTTTCCTATAACGATGCAGTTCCGTTCATTATTGAAAATAACAAGTCAAGATATCCGGTTTATCTGGAGGACATCGATAACATTATCGGTGTTTTACATATTAAGGACGCATTTGCGTTTGCACAAAAAAATGAGGTGTTTCGTACCTCCATCAAAGATATTCCAGGCCTGATCCGTGAAGTGGATTTTGTTCCGGAAACTTTAAATATTCATACGCTTTTCCAAAAAATGCAGGCAAAAAAGAGCCATCTGGTCATAGTAGTGGATGAGTATGGACAGACATCCGGTGCGGTAGCCATGGAGGATATCCTCGAGGAAATCGTGGGAAATATTGAGGATGAACATGATGAAGAAGAACAACTGATCCGCCAGAACCCGGATGGAAGCTATACGATGAGTGGATTTGCAAACCTTTCGGATGTGGCAGAAATCTTACAGATTCCGCTGAACGATGATGATTTTGATACGCTGAATGGTTTTTTGGTTTCGTTGATGGAAAAGATACCAAATGATGGAGAGACAGCAAAATTAACGGCGTATGGATATGAATTTTCCATTCGGAAGGTGGAAGACAAAATGATCCGGGAAGTTCTTGTGAAAAAAATAGAACCGGAGCATACATCGCCGCAGGAGGACCCACTTGCGCGAACCGGCAAAGAATGATAGAATAATATACAAGTAATGTTTTCATCCAGATATACAAAGTCATGGATGGTTACAGGATAGAATACAATTTAGAAAAGAGGATTTTAACAATGTCAGGACATTCCAAATTTGCGAATATCAAACACAAAAAAGAAAAAAATGATGCAGCAAAGGGAAAAATCTTTACCATGATCGGTAGAGAAATTGCTGTTGCGGTAAAAGAGGGTGGTCCGGATCCGGCAAATAACTTTAAGCTTGCACAGGTAATTGCAAAGGCAAAAGCAAACAATATGCCAAATGATACGATTGAGCGTGGTATCAAAAAAGCGGCAGGCGATGGAAACAGTGTCAACTACGAGACAACAACTTACGAAGGATATGGACCAAGTGGTACTGCAATTATTGTAAAGTGCCTGACGGACAATAAAAATCGTACAGCGGCAAATGTTCGTAATGCATTTACCAAGGGACAGGGAAGCATTGGTACACAGGGATGTGTATCCTATATGTTTGATGAAAAAGGACAGATTATCATTGATAAAGAAGAATGTGATATGGACAGTGATGATCTGATGATGCTTGCACTTGATGCAGGAGCAGAGGATTTTTCTGATGCGGATGACAGCTATGAAATCACTACGGCTCCGGAAGATTTCGATGCGGTACATAAAGCATTAGAAGAGCAGAATATTCCAATGGCATCTGCGGAAGTAACCATGATTCCGCAGACTTATGTTACACTGACCGATGAAGCAGATATTACAAATATCGGAAGAATTCTTGATTTCCTGGATGACGATGATGATGTTCAGGAAGTATATCATAACTGGGAAGAGTAAATTACATACTGTAAAAATGCGTCATACGCAAAACAGGGTTTTAAATTAGGAGGCAGGTATGAAGAAAATCTTATTTGCAGCATCCGAATGTGTTCCTTTTATTAAGACAGGAGGACTTGCTGATGTATGTGGGGCTTTGCCTAAAGCATTTGATCATAAAGATTGGGATGTGCGCGTTGTTATTCCGAATTACAGTTGTATTCCGGAGAAATATCGCAGCCAGTTTGAATATGTGACCCATTTTTATATGGCATGCGGTTCCTATATTCCAAGTAAATATGTAGGGGTTTTGCAATACAAGCTGGATGGGGTTACCTATTATTTTATTGATAATCAGGAGTATTTTAACTGTTTTGTACCATATGGGGATATGCGCTACGATATTGAAAAATTTACATTTTTCGATAAGGCAGTATTGTCCATGCTTCCTCTGATTGGTTTCCGTCCGGATATCATTCACTGTCATGACTGGCAGACAGGACTCATTCCTGTTTATTTAAAGAACGAATTTCAGGCAGATTCTTTCTTCTGGGGCATCCGGTCTATCATGACCATACATAATCTGAAATTCCAGGGCATCTGGGATGTGAAAACGATGCAGGGGCTGACAGGATTTTCAAGTGATCTGTTTGTCCCGGATAAGCTGGAATTCAATAAAGATGCAAATATGCTGAAAGGTGGTCTGGTTTATGCGGATTATATCACAACCGTCAGCGATACATATGCACAGGAGATTCAGACAGAATATTACGGCGAGGGATTAAATGGCCTGTTGTCTGCACGGCACTTTGATATGCAGGGAATTGTAAATGGTATTGATTATACAACTTACAATCCACAGACAGATTCCAAGATTTATATGAATTATGACGCTTCTAATTTCCGAAAAAAGAAGCATGTCAATAAAGAACGTTTGCAGGAAGAACTTGGACTGGAAGTAGACAAGAAAAAGTACATGATCGGACTTATTTCCCGTCTGACGGATCAAAAGGGTCTGGATCTGATCAATGCTGTCATGGATGGACTGGTAGATGAGTTCACCCAGCTCGTGGTGATCGGAACCGGGGAACCGCAGTATGAGAATATGTTCCGGCATTACGCATGGAAATATCCGAACCGAGTTTCTGCAAATATCTGTTATTCAGATGATCTGGCACATAAACTTTATGCGGCAGCGGATGCATTCTTAATGCCTTCCCGCTTTGAGCCATGCGGCCTGACACAGATGATTTCCTTCCGGTATGGAACCGTTCCGATCGTGCGGGAGACCGGCGGATTAAAAGACACCGTTCAGGCTTACAACGAATATGACAACACGGGAGATGGATTTTCTTTTACCAATTACAATGCGGATGAGATGTTACAGGTAGTTAATTATTCCAAGCATATTTTCTATGACCGCAAGCGTCAGTGGAATCAGATGGTAGACCGTGGAATGGCAAATGATTTTTCATGGAATGCGTCAAAATTCCGTTATGAAGGGCTGTATAATTATCTTCTCGGTGAATAAAACAAAGAATAACTCATAAAATAAGAACGGATACAGATGTATCCGTTCTTATTTTTTATGAATGGCAAAGGTATAAAACAATGGGAGATACAAAAAAGAAAATGATGACATTATTGAGTTTGGACAGGCAATATTGCATGCAGACCGGAGAAATACAACCATCTACCTGTTATCTGTTATCGGAGAAATTGAGGGACACGAATGTCTTCCGGCAACTTCAAAGACGACAAAATATGAACATGTTCTACCACGACTGGCGGCAATTGAAGATGACGAAAGTGTAAATGGAGTTCTGTTATTGCTGAATACGATGGGAGGAGATGTGGAGAGCGGGCTTGCAATTGCCGAAATGGTCGCTTCGCTTTCAAAGCCTACTGTTTCTTTAGTACTTGGAGGAAGCCATTCCATTGGTGTTCCATTGGCCGTTTCTACAAATTATTCTTTTATTGTTCCGAGCGGGACAATGGTGATTCACCCGGTCCGGATGAGCGGAACCGTGATCGGAGCAAAACAGACATATGATTATTTCAAGCAGATGCAGGATCGGATCGCAGGATTCGTTGCTTCCCATTGTCATGTTACGGTGGAACGGATGACAGAAATGATGATGAACACGCAAATGCTGACAAAAGATCTCGGCACAATTCTGGTTGGGGAACAGGCAGTGTCCGAGGGAATCATCGATGCCGTTGGGGGAATTTCAGATGCTTTTGCAAAGCTGTATCAATTGATTGCAGAAAAATGATTTAAAAAAAGCTGATGGGTGACATTCCGAATGAAATATGATAAAATAAAAAGAGTTTTGTAATGGAGGAGTGTGTCCAATGGCTACGGGAAACCGTAAATCATCAAATAGAAGGAAAACGCAGACAAAAAAAGAACGTATGGCGGAAATAGAAAAAGAGCAGGCATTTCGTGTGGAAGTGACTCTATGGATCGTTGTTGCGGTCGCGCTGCTGCTTTTCATAAGTAATCTGGGATTCGGAGGAGCCGTTGGCAGAACCGTCAGCGGCTTTCTTTTTGGCGTATTCGGACTTATGGCATATGTTCTTCCGATACTGCTTCTTGTGGGCAGTTTTTTTGCGGTGTCCAATCACGGAAATAAGCTGGCAACTATAAAACTGATTGCGGGAGTCCTGTTTCTTATATTTTTATGTACGTTTATGGGACTGGCTATGAATGGATCCGAACGGATGCATCCACTTGCCGCATATACATACTGTGCAGAAAGACATACCGGAGGCGGTATTGTTGGCGGATTTGTTGCGTTTTATATGTGCCAGGCATTTGGTCTGATTGGTTCTTATATCATCGATATTATTGCGCTGATTGTCTGCATGGTACTGATCACGGAGCGTTCGGCATTCCGCGGGATGCAAAAAGGCGGACAAAAAGTATATGAATCTGCCAGGGAAAGCAACGAAAAGTACCGGGAATACCGGGAATATCGTGCGAAAGAACGAAAAGAACGTCGGATGGATCACAAAGTATCCGGGGTATCCATTGACACAAGAATTGAAGCAAAGGGCAAAAAAAACAGCAAAAAGAAAAAATCGGATGAAATGGGAGAGTTGTCGGCTCCAACGTTTGATATGATGCCGGATTCCACCGTATCTCCAATGCCGGAAAAAATACCGGCGTCTGTCCCGACAGAGGTTCCAGTTAAGAAAAAGATCGAAACGAAGCCGGAAATTTCAGGGGATTTTATGCCGGATACGTTTCCACCAGAACCATCACAGGCAGCCCCGGTTCCAGAGCATATCTCCGTAACTGCACCGAAGGAGGAGATTCCAAAACCGGTGGAAAAAGCTCACAAAAAGAAGACCGATCAGGATATTCAAAACGAAGTTCAGAAAGTGGCGCAGGAAATGGAGACGTCAGCTCCGGAGCAAAAAACAGACAAAGCATATGTGTTTCCACCTACAGATCTGTTAAAAAAGGGAGAAGGAAAAAGATCAGCCAATACGGAACATCAGTTGCGTGAAACTGCAGATAAATTACAGCAGACATTGAAAAATTTCGGAGTCAATGTTACGGTCACCAATATCAGTTGTGGACCGGCCGTGACGAGATATGAAATTCAACCGGAAATGGGTGTGAAGGTGAGTAAAATTGTCGGTCTGACTGATGATATTAAACTCAATCTGGCGGCCGCGGATATCCGCATTGAGGCGCCGATTCCGGGGAAAGCAGCGGTGGGAATTGAGGTTCCAAACAAAGAAAATGTTATGGTTGCTTTTCGTGATCTGATCGAATCGCCGGAATTTCAGACGGCAAAGTCCAAGATCAGTTTTGCGGTTGGAAAAGATATTTCCGGGAAAACGAAAGTAACCGATATTGCCAAGATGCCGCATTTGCTGATTGCCGGTGCAACGGGTTCCGGTAAATCTGTCTGTATCAATACGATTATTATGAGTATTTTATATAAGGCCAGACCGGATGAGGTAAAACTGATCATGATTGACCCGAAAGTCGTAGAGTTAAGCGTTTACAACGGAATTCCACATCTGATGATTCCGGTTGTGACCGATCCGAAGAAGGCATCCGGTGCTTTGCACTGGGCGGTTGCGGAAATGACGGAACGATACGAAAAATTCGCGGAAGCAAATGTGCGTGAAATCAACGGATACAACGCAAAGGTCGATTCCATAGAAGTGCCGGAAGGACAGGAACGCCCGCAAAAGATGCCACAGATTGTGATCATTGTGGACGAGCTTGCAGATCTTATGATGGTAGCTTCCAATGACGTGGAAGAGGCCATCTGCCGGCTGGCACAGCTGGCACGAGCGGCGGGTATTCATCTGGTCATTGCAACCCAGCGTCCGTCGGTAAATGTCATCACCGGTCTGATTAAGGCAAATATGCCGAGCCGGATTGCCTTTTCGGTGACTTCGGGTACGGATTCCCGAACGATTCTGGATATGAATGGGGCAGAAAAACTTCTCGGAAAAGGAGATATGCTGTTCCATCCGCAGGGAGCACCGAAACCAATTCGTGTACAGGGGGCATTTGTTTCCGATAAGGAAGTTTCTGATGTTGTGGAATTTATCAAAGAACAGAATGAAACGGCATCCTATAGCGAGGAAATTGTACAGAAAGTAGATAGCATGCAGGCATCATCTGGTGGAACGACCGTATCCATTTCCGATGCAGATGCGCAGGACGATGGCCGGGATGCCTATTTTGATGAAGCAGCACAGATCATTGTAGATAAAGAAAAAGCATCCATCGGTATGCTGCAGAGATATTTAAAAGTAGGATTCAACCGTGCTGCCCGTATTATGGATCAGCTCGAAGAAGCTGGTATTGTTGGACCGGAGGAGGGAACCAAACCGCGAAAGGTTTTGATGACATCCGAAGAATTGCAGGCGGCAAAAGAGGAATTATAGAAAACATTTTAGAAGGAGAAAAAGATGAAAACTGATATTCAAATTGCACAGGAATCGACATTACAGCCAATCAAAGAGGTGGCAGCATCCATTGGAATTGCAGAGGATGATCTGGAGTTATATGGTAAATATAAAGCAAAGATTTCGGATGAACTGATTGCACGCAGCAAAAACAATCCAGATGGAAAACTGATTCTGGTAACTGCTATCAATCCGACTCCGGCCGGAGAAGGAAAAACAACGGTCACCGTGGGACTGGGACAGGCATTTGGAAAACTCGGAAAGAAAGCGATGATTGCATTGCGTGAGCCTTCCCTTGGACCATGTTTTGGAATCAAGGGCGGTGCCGCAGGCGGCGGATATTCCCAGGTGGTTCCGATGGAGGATTTAAACCTTCATTTTACGGGAGATTTCCATGCAATTACTTCTGCAAATAACCTGTTAGCGGCTCTTTTGGATAATCATATCCAGCAGGGAAATGCTCTTGGAATTGATCCGAGACAGGTGGTATGGAAACGTTGTCTGGATATGAATGACCGCGTTCTTCGTAATGTCGTTGTAGGACTTGGAAATAAAACAGATGGAATGGTACGCGAGGATCATTTTGTAATCACCGTCGCATCTGAAATCATGGCAATTCTTTGTCTTGCAGAAGATATGAAAGATTTAAAGAGACGTCTGGGACGTATTATCGTTGCATATACGTTTGATGGCAAGCCGGTAACCGCACAGGATCTGCAGGCAGTCGGATCTATGGCAGCCCTGTTGAAAGATGCCCTAAAGCCAAATCTGATCCAGACACTGGAACATACACCGGCACTTGTTCATGGTGGACCATTTGCGAATATCGCACATGGATGCAACAGTGTGCGCGCTACTACAACTGCTTTAAAACTTGCGGATTATGTAATCACAGAGGCTGGATTTGGTGCGGATTTAGGTGCGGAAAAATTCTTTGACATTAAATGTCGTAAGGCAGGACTTCATCCGGATGCCGTAGTGCTTGTCGCAACGATCCGTGCATTGAAATACAATGGTGGTGTTCCGAAGGATGAATTGTCCACGGAAAACCTTGAGGCATTAAAGAAAGGAATTGTCAATCTGGAGAAACACATTGAAAATCTTCATAAATTTGGAGTTCCGGTTGTTGTTACTTTAAATGCATTTGTTTCGGATACGGAAGCAGAAACTGCCTATGTGGAACAGTTCTGTAAGGATCATGACTGCGAATTCGCTCTGGCAGAAGTATGGGAAAAAGGAGGAGAGGGCGGAATTGCCCTGGCAAATAAACTCCTTGAGACCATGGAAAAGAAGGAAAGCCATTTCCATACTCTTTACAACGATGATCTGGGATTAAAGGAAAAGATAGAGACCGTAGCAAAAGAAATTTACGGAGCAGATGGTGTTACATATTCTCCTGCTGCAGAACGTGAATTGAAACGAATCACAGATCTTGGCATGGCAAACTTCCCGGTATGTATGGCAAAGACACAGTATTCCCTGTCGGATGATGCAAAGAAACTTGGAAGACCAACCGGATTTAAGATTAACGTCCGCGAAATATATGTTTCAGCCGGCGCAGGATTTGTCGTTGCAATTAACGGTTCGATTATGACGCTTCCGGGACTGCCAAAGAAACCGGCAGCATATGGAATTGATGTCAATGATGATGGTGTGATTACAGGATTATTTTAAGGAGACAAAAACATGGCAAAGATCATAGATGGAAAGAAGATTTCTGCAGAAATTAAAGAAGAATTAAAAACAGAAGTTGCAGAATATGCAGCACAGGGGAAAACGTGTGCACTTGCCGTTATCCAGGTAGGAGCAGATCCTGCATCTAGCGTATATGTCAGAAATAAAAAGAAAGCCTGTGCATATATTGGAATAGAGTCGCTTTCGTATGAACTTCCGGAAGAAACGACAGAAGAGGAATTGCTTGCGCTGATTCAGAAACTGAATGATGATCCAGATGTTCATGGAATCTTGTGTCAGCTTCCACTCCCGAAACATATTTGCGAGGATCATGTGATCCAGGCAATTGATCCGAAAAAAGATGTCGATGGTTTTCACCCGCAGAATGTCGGTGCACTTGTAGTCGGGAAAAAAGGATTTGTCTCCTGCACGCCTGCCGGCATTATTCAGCTGCTGAAACGCAGCAATATTGCGATTGCCGGAAAACACTGTGTGGTAATCGGAAGAAGCAATATTGTCGGAAAACCGATGGCACTTCTGATGCTGCGGGAGAATGCAACAGTTACAATCTGCCATTCCCGAACCGAAAATCTGAAAGAGATCTGCAAAGAAGCTGATATTCTGATCGTAGCGATTGGAAAACCTCGTTATATCGGTGCTGATTATATCAAAGAGGGAGCTGTTGTCATTGATGTCGGAATCCACAGAAATGAAGAAAATAAGCTGTGTGGAGATGTATGTTTTGAAGAGGCAGAACCGCTTGCCTCCTATATTACACCTGTTCCTGGCGGTGTTGGACCAATGACAATTGCGATGCTTATGCATAACTGTGTAGATGCTATGAAACTATATTCATAAAACAAGAGCAAGGGGATAGATGATGAAGTGTATTTATTGCGGTGAGGAATTAAAAGAGGGGAGTCTGTACTGCCCGAAGTGCGGGAAAGCCGTACAGATCGTGCCGGACTACAATATTTACGATGATGATTATCTGAATCAGGTCCTTACGGAAGAAGCGCAAAATATTTCTGTGTCAGAAGAAACTGAAAAAAAGGGGAGAATGGCATCTGCCAAAACCGGGCCTTCAAAGAAAAGACATCTCGACCGGCAACAGAAAAAAATCATAATTCTTGTTCTGGGTATTGTATGTGTGCTTATATTTACACTATTGATCCTCGGAGCGGCGATACGTTCTAACCATGCCAATTCCTTTGATTATCAGGTGGGATTGGCCCAAAAAGCCCAGAAAGCCGGGGATACCAAGGATGCCATTGCATACTATGAAAATGCGCTGGCACTGGATAAAAACAGTATTGAGGTCCGGCTGGCTTTAGCAAAACTGTATACAGAAGAAAAAGATTATGATTCGGCACTTGTGTTATATCAGGAAGTGATCCGGGAAGACAAAAAAAACCGACAGGCATGTCAGGGATTGATTGCTATTTATGAAAAACAGAATAATACCGATGCCATACTTTCTCTTTCCGAGGCAGTCGATGACAGCCTGAAAGATCTGTTTGCAGATTATCAGGTAGAAGAACCACAGTTCAGTTTAAAGAGTGGAAGTTTTGACAGTGCCCAGGTATTGCAGATGCTTTCTACCAAAGGGTATGAAATCTATTATACGATCGATGGATCCGATCCAAAGACACGCGGCATGCGTTACACAGAACCTGTAAAATTAGATGAGAATAATAAAACTTACACGATAAAAGCGGTATGTAAAAACGAAAAAGGTATTTACAGTGAAGTAGCGGAACAGAGTTATAAAATTACCATTCCGGCTCCAGATGCCCCAATTGTCTCCCCCGATGGAGGTAATTTTGGGACGGAAACTTCGGTAACTATCACAGTTCCCAATGGCTGCAGTGCATACTATACCTGGGATGGAAGTACTCCGACGGCTGCCAGTAGCCGCTATACACAGCCAATTAAAGTACCGGAAGGAAACAATATTCTTTCTGTCGTGATTATAGATAATACCACACGGTTACGTTCCGATGTATACAAGGGGAATTTCGTGTATTATTCAGAGGATTATACAATAGAAGACAACACGGATCCTACAGATGACATAAGTGAATAAAATTTATCAGAAATAAAACAGGGAGTGCAGCGGTTAGTGCTTTAAAATAACACAGACTGCTGACACTCCCTGTTTTTGAAAAATAATAAAAGAGGTTACTCTTCCAGAAATTCAATCTCATCTTTTGCCATATGGCTGATTCTTGCAAGGGAATACACGTCAAATCCCTGGGAAACCAGTTTTTCATGTCCTGGCTGAAATGCTTTCTCAATTAATACGCCCACACCTGCGATCGTAGCGTGTGCTTTGCGGAGCAGACGGATGGCTCCGGTAGCGGCTTCTCCATTTGCCAGAAAATCGTCAATGATCAGTACATGGTCTTTTTCAGAGACAAATTTGGAAGAAAGTGTCAACTCATAACTGGTGCCTTTGGTAAAAGAAGTGACCTCTGTCTGGAACAGGTTGTCATTTAAAATCTTAGAAGGCTGTTTCTTTAAGATAATCATAGGAAGACCCATGCACATAGCAGTCATAAGAGCCGGAGCGATACCGGAACTTTCGATTGTTGCAACCTTTGTGATGCCCTGGTCTTTGAAGTGTTCTGCAAATGCTTCCCCGATATGCTGCATCAGTACCGGATCTACCTGATGATTGATAAAACTGTCTACTTTTAAGATATCTTCATTGACAGCAATTCCATCTTTTTTGATTCTTTCCTGTAATTCTTTCAATTTCATTACCTCTCTTGTATTTGTTGATTACAGTATATCATTTTTCACTACAAATTTACAGAGAAATATAGTAAAATAACAACATGAAAATCACAATTATCTGCGTAGGCAAAATAAAGGAAAAATTTTATACGGAAGCAATCAAAGAATATTCCAAACGGCTCAGCCGCTACTGTACATTATCCATTACGGAGGTAGCAGATGAAAAGACAAAAGAACAGGCAAGCGAAACCGAAATTGCCATGGTAAAAGATCGGGAAGGGGAGCGCATTTTAAAATCCATCCGTGGGGACGGGTATGTGATCGCACTTGCAATCGATGGAAAACAGCCGGATTCAGTGAAACTTTCCAGGGAAATCGAAAAACTCGGGCTTGGCGGAGTCAGCCATATTTATTTTGTGATCGGTGGCTCTCTTGGATTATCGGATCAGGTTCTTAAAAGGGCGGATGCACACCTGAGCTTTTCTAATATGACATTTCCCCATCAGTTGATGCGTGTAATTCTGCTGGAACAGATTTATCGTTCGTATCGTATCATGCACCACGAACCGTATCATAAATAAAAAAGAAAGGATTCCTTGGCATGCAAAAAACAATACAACTGGTTACCCGTTTTTTAACCAAATGCCAGAAAGATAAAATAAATGCTTATTCCGCACAGATCGCTTTTTTTATTATTTTATCGATCATTCCGTTTCTTATGGTATTTTCATCTATGCTTCAATATACCAGTATCACGGAAGATATGGTATTTGAAATCATAAAAAAAGTCATGCCGCAGTATGTCGCGCCATTTTTAATTTCTCTTGTAAAAGAAATTTATACAAGATCCGTGGGAATCATTTCCGTCACAGCAATCATCGCCATATGGTCTGCGGCAAAAGGAATTCAGTATATGGCAGATGGATTAAATGCCGTTCATGAATTAAAAGAAACCAGAAACTGGTTTGTCCTCCGGTTCTGGGCGGTTATTTATACTATTGTTTTTTTGATTGCAATTGTATTTACACTGGTTGTGCTGGTTTTTGGAAACAGTCTGCGGCATCTGGCGGCAGATTATCTTCCGTTTATTGCGCATTTGGTAAAAATTATAATCAAATTGCGCGGACTTATCATGTTATTCCTTCTGATCCTGTTTTTTGACGTGATTTTTACTGCACTTCCAAATACAAAACTCACATTCAGAAGTCAGCTTCCGGGAGCTGCGGCATGTGCGGCGGCGTGGTATGTTTTCTCTTTCGGGCTTTCCATTTATGTGGATTATTTTAATGGCTTTTCCATGTATGGAAGTCTTACAACGATTGCCCTGATTATGCTCTGGCTGTATTTTTGCATGTATATTATGATGATGTCTGTAGAATTCAATGTATTTCTGGAAGCGTATCGAAACGGATCCCTGGATTTAGAGGCATAGGACTGGCTGAAATTTCATATAGTGAAGTATGAAAAGCCATTCGAATCGAAACAAACATAAAATTGAACCGGAGCATCTCGTAGAACAAATGGAACTGCCAAAAGATATTTTTCTTGGGATGCCGCTTCTTTCCATGGAAGGAAATCATACGCTTTGCATTGTAAATCACCGCGGGATTATAAAATACTGTCCGGAAGTAATTGGCATTGCAGCACAGGCGTATCATATCCGGGTCGTTGGAAGAAATTTATCCATCCGGAAATATTCGGCAGATCTTATTGAAATTTCCGGGTATATGCAGGAGATTACGTTTTTACCATGATTGAAAAACTTCTTCGGTTCGTCAAAGGCAGTCTTTTGGTGTCTGTGCGGGGAACGAATATTTCCCGTTTTTTAAACTTATGCGCACGTCACGAAATTTTGTTTTGGAAGATACAGGTTGATTCTCCGACACAGGTTTCTTTTTTTATACGGCTGCAGGATGTGTACGAACTTCGTCCCTATCTGCGCAAAACCAAAACAGGAATCCATATTGAAAAGAAACTGGGATTTCCTTTTTTCTGGGAAAAATACCGTGCAAGAAAGATCTGGATTGTGGTTCTTTTGTGCGGGATGGCTGGTGTCTGGGTACTCAGCACAAGAATCTGGAGAATCGAAATCAAAGGCAATTCTTCTCTGGGAGAGGACACCATTCTGGAATATTTAAAATCACATAATATTACCTATGGGATGCCGGCAAAGGAAATTGACAATGATGCTTTGGAACTTTCTTTAAGACAGGATCTTAAACCGGTCATCTGGGCAAGTGTATATGAAACGGGAACTAAACTGGTTGTGCAGGTACAGGAGAAAATCTCTTCTCACGAGGAAACGAAAGAAGTGAAAGACACCTGTATGGATCTGGCAGCATCTACGGATGCAACGGTTGCATCGATCATTACAAGGAGCGGGCTTGCCGAAGTAAAAAAGGGGGATAAAGTAAAAAAAGGAGATCTGCTGGTCTGTGGGAGACAGGAAATTCTGGATGATAATGGAGAAGTACGGGAATACTATTACAAGAATGCAGATGCAGATGTGTATGGTTACACGATGCACCCTTATGAAGACTGGATTTCTTCACAAATGACGGAGAGAAAGGAAACTGGAAATAAAAATAAAAGATATTTTATTCAAATCATGGATGAACGCCTCGTTACCCCGGCTTTGCACGCAGAGTACGTAACGGAACGCTCCATCACAGATACCCGGCAGTTTTGTCTGCAGGACAGTTTTTATCTTCCGGTTTATTATGGAAAAATTACGACATTTGAGCTGCAGGAAAAAACCATTACGCTGACAAAAGAACAGGTCAGACAGCTTGCTTTGTCACATTTTTCACAATTTCTTTCAGAATTGGAAGAAAATGGGGTGCGAATTGTCGACAAAAATGTTATGATTGAACAGATAGATAAAAACTATCATATCTATGGCCAGGTAAAAGGGTGTGAAAAAATCACAACACCTGTACCGACCGAAATGAAACGAAAGGAACCTGTGAATGAGTCTGAATGAAGTATCGCTCCGGATACCAACGGAACATATGGCAAATGTCTTTGGACAGTTTGATGCCAATATCAAGAAAATAGAAAGAACTTTGGGCGTGACGGTTGTTGTGCGTGAAGATCAGTTAAAGATCATCGGAACGCCATCTGCAGCCAGCGGCGCCCAGGAAGTATTTGAACAATTGTATGAACTTGCCAAGCGTGGGAATGTTATCAGTGAACAAAACGTAAACTATGCGCTTGCACTGTTGCAGGAACATAAAGGATCTGAGATGGTTGAGATTGACAAAGATGTGATCTGTCATACCATTCAGGGAAAGCCTGTAAAACCAAAAACACTTGGACAGAAAGATTATGTAGATAATATCCGCAAAAAAATGATCGTGTTCGGAATGGGACCTGCCGGAACCGGAAAAACATATCTGGCAATGGCAATGGCGATCACCGCATTTAAAAATGAAGAGGTGGGACGGATTATTCTGACACGTCCGGCAATAGAAGCGGGAGAGAAACTTGGATTTCTTCCGGGAGATCTGCAAAGCAAAGTGGATCCGTACCTGCGCCCTCTATACGATGCCCTGTATCAGATCATGGGTGCAGAATCATTTCAGAAAAATATGGAGAAAGGTCTGATTGAGGTTGCACCTTTAGCTTATATGCGTGGACGGACGCTCGACAATGCGTTTATTATTCTGGATGAAGCGCAGAATACCACACCCGCACAGATGAAAATGTTCCTGACCCGTATCGGGTTTGGCTCAAAAGCCGTGC
>ERZ808270.242-NODE-242-length-34323-cov-3.845774_pt1 | contig 34323 bp, 27 predicted proteins | sample MGYA00521082_ERZ808270 | MGnify/ENA primary metagenome ERZ808270 (study PRJEB31516, sample SAMN03275594) | gut metagenome | biome: mammalia-associated habitat; material: feces | host: Papio cynocephalus | place: Kenya | collected 2012-07-27 ... | reverse complement strand
GGGAACATGGAATCAATGGAAAGAATACCGGTCTCCATTGGTGTGTCTACGCTTTGTCTGTCGATGATACCAGGAGCTTCCTGCTCGATCGGACGATAATCATCCTCTTTTACATCACCGTTTCCGTCAATCGGCTCACCGAGTGCATTGATTACTCTTCCTACAAACGCATCACCGACCGGAATACCGGCTTTTTTCTTGGTACGAACCACTTTGGTTCCTTCTTTGATTCCGGTATCACGACCAAATAAGATAATACCAATCTCATTCTGTCTGACATCCTGAACCATTCCTTTGACTCCGTTTTCAAAGGCTACGATCTCGCCATACATTGCATGATCAATTCCGTATACGGTAACAATTCCATCACCGACCCAGATGACCTCACCTGTTTCACGGCTTTCTTCATCCCAGTTGACATTTTCAATCTCGCCCTGAATAATGGAGATAATATCTGTTGCACTAATAGCGCCCAAAGGGGTCACCTCCCTGTAAGTTTTCTTTGTAACTGACGCAGGCGTCCTTCATAACTGTGGTCGAATTCTCTATATCCAACCTTAACAAGATAGCCACCGATCAGTGACTCATCCACACTCTGCGTCAGAGTAATCTCACTATCCGGATAATTTTTATCCAGAATTGCTTTTGCCTCTTTCTCCTCTTCTTCGTTTGGAGCTTCGGCATAAATCAGGTCCGCCCGAACCACATGATGCATGCTGTCCCAGTACTTATAATAATATTGGAAAATATCCTGCATCTCGGCCATGTTTCCAATCCTGCACATGATCTTCATGTAACGGACCAGCACGTCCTCTGTCGTTTCCAGTGCAAATACCTGATCAATGATTTTGTACTTTTTTGCTGCCGGTACGACCGGGCTCGTCAGAACTTCCTGCAGTTGAGGTGTCAAAAAGAAAAGCTTTTCCGCTTTCTCGACATCCTCTCTGCTGACAGACAGCCGGTATAATACCTTGGCACTATTTACTGCTGCCTGCGTCATGTGCTTCACCCGTCTTCATAATCTTCTTAGCAGCCAGCAAAGCAAGTTCTGCGATCTTTGTCTGAGCATCTCTTGTTGCCTTTTCCTGCTCATTTGCAATATCACTCTTTGCTTTCTCAAGCATATGATCTGCTTCGGCTCTGGTTGCTTCCATTTTATTGTTATATTCTTCCTGTGCACGTGTCTTCGCATCGAGAATGATCTGATCTGCCTTTTCTTTGGCACCCTTTAACTGGTTCTCATACTCACTCTTCATCTGCGCTGCATCGTCCTGCTGCTTCTGTGCATCCTCGAACTGTTTGTTGATCATTTCCTCCCTCTCATGAATGATATTCATGACCGGCTGAAACAAAAACTTGCGAAAGATAGCATACAAAACAAGCAGGTTTACGATTGTCCACAAGATATCCCATGGATTTATACTCAGCATAGTTTACTGCTCCTTTCTTAATGTAATAATTACACAGGTAATCATTATTTTAAGAAAAGAATGATAAGTAATGCAATAACGAAACCGTAAATAGCGGTTGCCTCGGCAAGTGCACAACCAAGAAGTAATGCTTTGGAAATCTTACCTTCTGCTTCCGGCTGTCTTGCGATAGCGTCTACTGCGGAACCTGTTGCCTTACCGATTCCAAGACCTGCTCCGATACCTGTTAATACTGCTACTCCTGCTCCGATTGCTACAAATAATGATGCTGACATAATGTTTTCTCCTTTTCTTTTCTCAGTTAATTAGTGTGTTACTCCGTTGCTTCCTTGATGAACAAGCCTGTAAGGAATACAAATACGTATGCCTGAATCAGTCCGTCGAAAATATCAAAGTAACAACTGAATATTGCTGGAAGTACGGGTGGAACCACCATCTTCAGTAACTCCATAATAACGAAGGAACCAAGTACATTTCCAAACAATCGCATACAAAGTGATAATGGTTTGATGAATATCTCAAGAACGTTAATTGGAAGAACCACAGGCATCGGTTCCGCAAAGCTCTTTAACCAGCCTTTGGTACCTTTCTTTCTTACTCCTGCTGCTTCAATTAAGATGATACTCATCAGTGCAAGCGCTACCGTGACATTCATGTCTTTTGTCGGCGGCTTGAAGCCTAATAGGCCGATGAGGTTGGCAATTCCTATGTAGATGGCAACTGCTGCCAGGTACGGAATGTACGCTTTACCGTTTTCTCCCATCGTGTCCTCAAAGAATCCATACAGTTTTGAAACAGCAAGTTCAAGAACTACCTGCTTACGACTTGGATTCTCGACCCTAAGTCCTCTTACAAGGATCAGACACAAAAGAAGAACGACCGCCATGATGATCCAGGTAACAACAACCGACTCATAAATCGGAATGCCACCAAACAGCGGGATTGTAAAGACGGTATCGCAATTCAGCTCCTCCATCAGATTCTTTACCAACGCATCCAACAGTCTCACTTCCTTTCTTAACTTTTGAATCAAAAGCTATTATATTTGTCAAAATGTAAAAAGTAAAACGTTTTTTTTATATAAACTGTATGTCATTTTTATATATTTCTCACGCTGTCATACACTTTATATATAAAAAGAGACGTCGTATATACATTACGACGCCTTTGCTCTACCCACTGTGGTATTCTACCTCTTTCTTCCAAAAAAAGCAAGCAAAAAAAGTTAATTTCCGGCAAAGAACTCCAAAAGAACTTCTTTGAGTGTATTTGCCGACTCATGTAATTTTGAGACTTCCTCCTGATCCAGATCGATCGGAACCTTGGTTTCATAGCCATCACGGCCAACAATACAAGGCAGGCTTAACACCACATCCGAAATTCCATACTCTCCGTGCAACATGGTAGAAATCGGCAAAATGGATTTTTCGTCCCTGATAATTGCCTCACAGATCCTCCTGACCGACATGGCGATGCCATAATATGTGGCCCCTTTCTTGGATATAATTTCATACGCGCTCTGCTTTACCTCTGCAGCAATACGCTCCGTTGCCTCTGCATGATTGTAATGTCCGCGCATCTCACAAAAGTTATCCAGCGGAATTCCGGATACATTGGCACTACTCCACGCCGCAATCTCACTGTCCCCGTGTTCACCTACAATAAAAGCATGCACACTTCTGCTGTCCACACCCAGATGCTGTCCCAGATGATATTTCAGTCTGGCGGAATCCAGCACGGTTCCCGAACCAATTACCCGGTTTTCCGGATAACCGGACAATTTCTGCGCCGTGTAAGTCAGAATATCTACCGGATTGGCGACAATCAGAAGAATTCCTTCAAAGTCTCTTTTTGTAATTTCCGGAATGATCGACTGAAAAATTGCGATATTTTTATGCACCAGGTCTAACCTGGTCTCGTCCGGTTTCTGATTTGCCCCTGCCGTAATCACAATAATGGCAGCATCCGCTATATCATCATAATCTCCGGCATAAATCTGCATCGGTCTTCCAAACGGAATTCCGTGTACGATATCCTCGGCTTCTCCTTCTGCTTTCTGATGGTTTGCATCCAAAAGCACCATCTCGGTAAATAATCCGCTCTGCATCAGGGCAAACGCAGATGCAGACCCGACAAAACCACATCCGATAATTGCTACTTTTCCTTGTTTTACTTTACTCATATTGTCTTTTCCTCCCATCCAGAAAAATTCTCTACAATATAGTCTGCCTCTTTTCCGTCATCATTTTGCGGGGAAATATTGGAATTTACATAAAACACGGGCATTCCGACACCTTTTGCACCACCAACATCACAGCGGCTGTCATTTCCTACATACAGGGAATGTGACACATCCAGCTTATGCCGCTCCAACAATATATGGAAGAAACGCTCATCCGGTTTTTTCGTGTGATAATCCGAAGAAATCAAAATATCATCAAAATATCTGGTAATATCTAAAACATTCATTTCATATGCAGTAAAAATACGCTGGGCATTTGACAGCAGATATACCTTTTTGCCTATTTTTTTCAGACTGGCAAGCATCTGTTGTGTCCCAGGATACAAACGGACATAGTCGGTAGACAGCACACGGAAAAACTGTCCCGTATGTATGGCAAGAGACTTATCCACCACAATTCCTTTTTCCTGATACAGTTTTTCAAATACCTCCTCGATCTCAATCTCCGGAGATGCCTCATGCGCATAATGCCGATCTTCTTCCAGCGTCTTTTTCAACGCGCACTCACTGTCGCTGACCAGTTCTGCATAGCGCTCCTGTAGCTCCTTCGGTTCATAAATGGCACCGTAATATCCATAAAAAAGTGCCAGTTTCTCCCACAGTTCCGGAAAATTTTTCTCTGTGTGAATGTCCACCAGTGTCCCGTACAGATCAAACACATAATTGTCGTACTGCACTGGCAACACGGCTTTCTGCAAATATTCTCCCATGTCAGTTTCTCCCTTTTGTAATTTTTTATATGCAAATTATAACAAATTTTCTCTGTACCTGTAAGTGGTAGCTACAACATTTTTCTGCGAAGTTTTTCCAGTATCTTTCGCTCGCGGCGTGACACGGCCACCTGATTTTTTCCCATACGCTTTGCCGTTTCTGCCTGGGAAAGATTGTCCATATAACGAAATCTTATTAATTGCGCTTCTTCCTCCGGCAGCTGGTCAATCGCCTGTTTTAATGCAATGCGATTCAGCAGTGGGATTTCAAACCGATGATTATCCTCCAACTTTTCCTCCAAAGTCAATACTTTTCCGTCACTCTCCGTCACCGGTCGCGAAAAAGAATCCACCTCTCTTCCCGCTTCCATTGCCACCACCAGATCCTCGATGGCAATTCCTGTCTGCTCCGCCAGTTCCTGCAATGTCGGCTCCTTATTTTGTGTCTTTTTCAGCTGTTCTCTGACAATTGCTATTTTTCTTGCATGTTCCCTGATCTGACGACTTGTATGAATCATACTGTCATCCCGCAAAAATCTCCGGATTTCTCCCATGATAAGTGGTACCGCATAGGTAGAAAATGAATAGGAAAGAGACGTATCAAACCGGTCAATCGCTTTGATCAGTCCGATCACCCCAATCTGTGTCAGATCTTCCATATCCGTTCCACGATTCAAAAAACGCTTTGCTACCATATAAACCAGCCCCATATTGTCAGTGATGATCTGCTGTCTGATATTCTGATCTCCCTGCTGCGCCTTCCGGATATTCTGTCGCCCATCTTTCTCTTTTGCAGATACTTTACTGTTCACTTTCCCTTTCTATGTATTTCCACATCACGACACGCGTTCCCTCTCCTTTTTTTGATCGGACTTCAATACGGTCCATAAAAGCTTCCATAAAAGAAAACCCCATACCCGACCGCTCCAGCTCCGGTTTTGAAGTAAAAAAAGGCTGTAATGCCTGTTCAAGATCTTCAATTCCGACTCCGTGATCTTCCACCGTTACCACCAATTGCTGACCGTTCTGGTCACAGGTCAGTTCTACCTGCCTATTTTCATCGTTATATCCATGAATGATGGCATTCGTCACCGCCTCACTCACCGCTGTCTTTACATCTGCAATCTGCTCAAGTGTCGGATTCATATCTGTCATAAACGCAGCAACAACCATACGTGCTAATCCTTCATTTACAGACTTTGCATCAAAATGCACCTGCATATGATTTTCCTGAACCATCTTATTTTTCCTCCTCTTCCAATGAAATAATCTGAAATAGCCCGGATTTTTCAAATATCTTGTATACACGTTCGCCAAGATTTACTGCTGTCACTTTTCCCGCATGCATGTCCATCGCTTTTTTCCTTCCGATTAAAACGCCGATTCCGGAACTGTCCATAAAATCTGTCCCTGCAAAATCAAATACAATTTTATGTACATGCCAGCTTTCTGCCAGCAGGTCAATTTCTCTGCTCATGCCACGCGCCACATGATGATCCACCTCCCGCGGCATCGGCACAATCATACAGTCCGCTTCCTTTCGATATGCTGCTTCCATATCAAGCACCTTCCTTTCCCTCAAAAACAAAAAAGACACTGACAGCTTCTTTATGCTGTAGTGTCTTTTGTAATGCTATATACTCCTTTTATTCCTGTGCGTCCACATAATTCTGTGACGTTCTCGCCCGCTCCGTATCCGGGTAATTTTCAATTACATACTGATAATACGGTTTTGCAGATTTCAAATCTCCGTTTTTCCGGTAGGACTGTGCCAGATAATAGGCAGCTGATCCATCCTTGAAATCTTCCTGCTCATCCGTAATCTGCTTTAATGTATCGATCGCATCCTTATATTTTCCACGGGAATACGAACTGTACCCTTCTTTATAAAGCTGGTTCAGATATTTATCCTGCACCTCACCATTGATGTCATCATAAATAGATTTTGCTTTATCTGACAAATACTTTGTGTTTACCTTATCCAATGTTTTTCCTGCAGTTGTTACATCCTTGGATCCATAATAAGATACACATGCCTGCAGAAGATTTTCATAGGTTGATATCTGAACTTTTACTTTCTCATTATTGGTTGTCTGTTCCTCCACCTGGCTCTTGAGATCTTCCACCTGGCTCTCCAGATCTTTAATCGTCTGCCCATTGGTGGAAATCGTATCACTTGCCTCTACCAGTTTTCTCTGTGCATCCTCTTTTGCCTTATTCCGAACACTCGGAACAATCAGGAATGCTGTAATCGCAGTACCTACAATCAGGCCGATCACGATATATACCAGTGTCGCACCGATGGAAGATTCCTTAAACCTTTTTGGCATAATAATGGTCTCATTCCCACTCTGGTAAGAGATGAGATCATCATCCTTTGGCTTTTTCGAAGGACTTTTTTCCTTCAGCCTTGCGTTTACCTCACGCAGATAACGCAGTGTTGTCGTATTGTTTGTATCAATTTTTCCTGCATTGCGCAATGTCTTTTTTGCCATCTCCAGCTTATTATCCTGCAGATAAAGAAGTGCAAGCAGCTGATATGCCTTGACAAGCTTCGGGTTCAGAGAAAGCACTTTTTTTAACTGGATAATGGCCAGATCCCTGCTGTCCTGTTTACAGTAATGCAATGCCTGATTATATTTTTTTATGGTCTGATTTACCGAATCTAATTTTCCCCGATCCTGCTGAATCTCATTGAGATAATGGCTGGCAAGATTGTCCTTCGGCTGGTAACTGCGGCTGATCACCCATTCACTTAAGGCATCCACCACTTCTCCGATCTCACAGTAAATCAGTCCAAGAAGATTCCGTGCATCAATATTATACTTATTAAATTTCAGACTGTTTTTCAGGCTGATAATCGCCCCGGAAAGGTTTCTCACTTTTGCCTGTTCGAGTCCCAGATTATAATATGCGTTGGAAATGTGACGCACTTTCAGGAATACTGAAAGATCTGCACCGCAATTCGGGCAGCTCTTTGCATTTCCAACCTCCTGTCCACATTTATAACAAATCATTTCTTCCTCTTTTTCATTACTGTCTCAACTGTTGGCTATTCTGACGCACATCACGCAATATTTCGGTAATAATATCCGTTACGTCTGTCAGATCATGGTTATAAATTGCCGCCTCGGCTTCTTCTACTTCCAGACTCGGCTGAAAATTTTTCAGCTCTTTTTCAAAATTAATCATTTCTCCTGCTCCTTTTTTCGATATACAGGTTCTATATTCCCCATATATCTTAATTATAATATAGTCCATTGGATATGCAAGCAAATTTGTTCGAATTATTTCGCGGAAATATTACAGCGACTGCACCTGTTTACTTGAGGGAAATCATCACAACTCCTTCTTTCTTCTTCTGGAAACAAACGGATTCCTGCAATTCTTTTACCGTAAGTGTCTTCTGATCAATCGTTACAACACATCCGGAATACACTTTGCGCACTACATTGATTTTTGCATTCTCTCCACGTTTGACCAGTTCTTCCAGACGGTCTAACGCTTTCTTATTCTCCGCAATATCTGCCTGCGTCTTCATTTTAGCACGAAGAAGTTCTGTTCTGCGCGGGTCTTTGGATACATCGATTCCTTTCTGTGCAGCCACCATATCAAACTGTTTCAGACCGGTTGTAATCTTCTGGATCACTTCCCCGCTTTCTTCGATTGATTTCTGCAAATCTGACAGTTCCTGCCGCATCTGTGCACTCACGCCGACATGTACCTGCGTCTTAACTTCTGTGGAATTTCCAATCACATTCACATCCATGCCGCTGATGGCATAGGCATATCCACCAATGATGCTTCCCTTTTTTCCGGTGACATAAATATGGTCAAAACTGATCATACGACTGTCTAAAGCATACGTTACTTCAATAAAACCGTCGGCTTTCACCTTACAGTATTCGAAAAATTTTGCATGAACATTCCCGCCTGCGCGAATACTGGTTTTATTTCCTCCAAGCACACCGCTTCGCAGGACAATATCTTTTCCCGCTTCAATCACACAGTTTTCACAGATTCCATCTACCGTAAGGCTTCCGCTTGTACTTACTTTTGCCCCCGGCTTAATTCCTCCGTGGATTACAACATCTCCGTGATATTCCACGTTTCCGGTTCCAATTCCCACATCACCTTGGATTTCATACACTGCGGATATCCGGATTTTGCCATTTGTCATTTCAATTTTTCCAGATAAATCCGCAATATAAGTACTTCCATCCTCCGTGCAGTGAAATCCTTTCCCACGGAGTGGCTGCAATGGTTTACCACGGACCGCAAGTATCGGTTTTCCTGTCACTGTCATCCCATTTATCGCTTCTGTCGGCGGATAATAAGTCGCAATGGCCTGACCTTCCTTTACCATTTCCACGGTGTGGATACTCCAGTAATCCACTGAGCCATCTTCTTTGATCTTTGGCTTTCCGTCTACATTTGGATTAAAGTGAAGTTCATAGCGTCCATTCTGCGCATTGACCGGAGGCTGCCCCTTGGCAACACACATATCTCTCATGTACACTGCATCATCGATCATCTCCTGAATCACAGCCTCATCAATTCCATTGATTACGCGCTGGGTGCGGATATACCGCACCAGCTCAGACAACGTATATCCCTCTCCGGCCTCCGGTGGCTGCAATGTCAAATGCGCTTCCATTCCATCCTGCGAAATGTGAACAACCGCACCTCTCATAGAAATATCTTCCATGGCATTTTCCCCCCTTTTTTCTGCAGAATCCTGCTGCAGTTTATTTCATCTGTGCAAGCCGTGCTTCCACCTGAGCCATCATCTGCTCATATTTTGCAAGTTTATCCTTCTCTTCCTGTACCTTTTCCGGTTTTGCATTGTTTAAGAATTTTTCATTAGAAAGCATACCTTTAGAACGGGCAAGTTCCTTTGTCAGCTTATCTTTTTCTTTGTTTAAGCGCTCTTTTTCTTTTTCAAAGTCTACCAGATCCTCCAGTGGCAGATAAAGAACTGCTCCCGGAATCACAACAGATACCGCATCCTCGCTGATACCATTTTTGTCTGCCTGTACTACAATCTCGCTCGTAAAAGCAAGGTTTACATACACTTCCTTATTTTCCTCAAAGATTGCACGCAACGCAGCATCTTCGGATGTAATATAAAGCTTTGCCTTGCGTGATGGCGGAACATCCATCTCTGTGCGGACATTACGGATGCCTTTTACAAGGTCCTTGCAGTGCTCAATAGCTGCCTCCTCTGCCGGAAAGTTCCACTCTTCTTTATACTCCGGCCATTTGGAAAGCATAATCGTTTCTTCCTCAGACTGAATGGTACAGAAAATTTCTTCCGTAATAAATGGCATATACGGATGAAGCAGTTTAAGAGCCTCGATCAATACCGTCTTTAATGTCCACAGTGCGGCATTGGCAGATACCGGATCTTCGTCTTTCTTGTAGGTACGAACCTTTGCAATCTCAATGTACCAGTCACAGAACTCATCCCAGATGAAATCGTACACTTTCTGTACAGCAATTCCGAGTTCAAACTTATCCATATTTTCTGTGGCGTCTTTTGCAAGGGTATTCACCTTAGAAAGAATCCACTTGTCTGCTGCATGTAACTCATCCTTTGACGGCGTATGGAGTTCAAAGCCATCCAGATTCATCATGATAAAACGGGATGCATTCCATACTTTGTTGGCGAAGTTACGGGATGCCTCCACACGCTCCCAGTAGAATCGCATGTCATTTCCCGGTGCATTTCCGGTAATCAGTGTCAGTCGAAGCGCATCTGCGCCATACTTGTCAATGACTTCCAGAGGATCAATACCATTGCCCAGTGATTTACTCATCTTGCGTCCCTGGGAATCGCGTACCAGTCCGTGGAACAGTACGGTATGGAACGGTGCCTTCCCCATCTGCTCGTATCCGGAGAAAATCATACGGATTACCCAGAAGAAAATAATATCGTATCCGGTTACCAGCACATCATTCGGGTAGAAATAATCCAGATCCTCGGTCTTTTCCGGCCAGCCTAACGTAGAGAATGGCCACAGTGCAGAAGAAAACCAGGTATCAAGGGTATCCGGGTCCTGTGTCATATGTGTGCATCCGCACTTCGGGCATTTGCCAGGATTTTCAATGGATACTACCATCTCCCCACAGTCATCGCAGTACCATGCAGGGATACGGTGTCCCCACCACAGCTGACGGCTGATACACCAGTCACGGATGTTGTCAGTCCAGTTAAAGTAGGTCTTTTCCATACGCTTTGGAAGAAGTTTGATATCTCCATTTTTCACACCTTCCACTGCCGGCTTAATCATCTCATCCATCTTGACAAACCACTGCTGCTTGATCATCGGCTCAACCGTGGTATGACATCTGTCATGTACTCCTACATTATGGGAATGCGGAACAACTTTTACTAAAAGTCCCTCTTTCTTCAGATCCTCCACCAGTGCTTTCCGGCACTCGTAGCGGTCCATACCTGCATATTTTCCTGCTTTTTCATTCATCGTTGCATCGTCGTTAATGACAACAATTTCTTCAAGATTATGACGCTTTCCCACCTCAAAATCGTTCGGGTCATGTGCCGGTGTGATCTTTACACATCCGGTTCCAAACTCCTTGTCTACATAGGCATCTGCGATCACCGGGATTTCGCGGTCTGTCATCGGAAGCTTTAAAGTCTTTCCGACAATATCTTTATAACGCTCATCGTCCGGGTTTACTGCCACTGCGGTATCACCAAACAACGTCTCCGGACGTGTGGTGGCGATCTCTACGAAGCGGCCTTCCTCTCCGACAACCGGATAATTGATATGCCAGAAAAATCCATCCTGCTCTTCATGCTCCACTTCCGCATCGGAAATAGAAGTCTTACATACCGGACACCAGTTGACAATACGGGATCCCTTATAAATCCATCCCTTCTTATATAACTTGGTGAATACTTCCTGTACCGCATGGGAACAGCCCTCATCCATCGTAAAGCGCTCACGCTGCCAGTCCGCGGAAGAACCAAGTTTACGCAACTGCTTTACAATACGTCCGCCGTATTCTTTTCTCCACTCCCAGCATTTATCCAGAAATTCTTCACGGGTCAGATCTGCCTTATTGATACCCTGCTCTTTTAAACTCTGGATTACCTTTACCTCTGTAGCAATGGATGCATGGTCCGTACCCGGCTGCCACAGTGCATTGTATCCCTGCATTCTCTTGTAACGGATCAGGATATCCTGCATGGTATTATCCAGTGCATGTCCCATATGAAGCTGACCAGTAATGTTTGGTGGTGGCATCACAATAGTAAACGGTTTCTTGCTGCGGTCTACTTCTGCATGAAAATACCCATTGTCCTCCCACTTCTTATAGAGACGATCTTCAATGTCTTTCGGATCGTAAGTTTTACTTAATTCCTTGCTCATGTGTTCCTCCTTAATATAAATGAAACGCCCTCTGTACAGAAAGCCTTTTCTTTTTCTGCACAAAGGGCGAAAATTCTCGCGGTACCACCTTTGTAATACTCATCATGTCCTTTAACGGGGACGATCCGGGAATGCCTACAAGGCAATGCACCTCTTTCAACATTCCAGTTCCGAAGCTACCTTCCACACTGCATCCTGTGGATATCTTACAGCCATTGCGTGGGCATTTTGCATGAAAAGTGTGCCAATGCTCCTCTTCAATGGATATCCTTCTCTTTCAGGAATTCCATGTGTACTCCTCTCCATCATCACTTTTTTATACATAATTTAATCTTACTTGTGGCTCTCTTTTTTGTCAAGAATATTTCTGTGAAATTCACTATAAATCCTCTTCTACCATGTTCTTTTCCCGATGGAACATATCGTAGATACACGGAATGACGATCAACGTCAAAACGGTACCATAAACCAGTCCTCCGATTAGTGTGATTGCCATCGGACGCATCATGTCGGAACCGTCCCCGATTCCAAGCGCCGTGGTCAGCATTGCAAGAACCGTAGTCAGTACTGTCATCAGAATCGGGCGGACACGGGTCTTTCCAGAAGAAATAATCGCCTCATGTTTTGAAACACCTGCTTTTCTTGCCTGATTGATATAATCAATCAGTACAATACCATTGTTTACAATAAGGCCTGCCAGCATGATAAATCCAAGCATTGCCAGAACATTGACTTCCTGCCCCGTCAGAAGCAGAGCAATAAAGCCTCCGGTGAAGGCAAGCGGAATCGAGAACATAATGATAAACGGAGAAACCAGTGACTGGAACTGTACCACCATGATCAGATAGATAAAGACAATTGCCAGTATCATCATCAGAACCAGCTGGCTCATAGAATCACTGATTGTCTCGTCCTCTCCGGTCATTTCAATATTATAGCCTTCCGGCACATTCAGCTTATCAATACTCTTTTGAATCTTATTGCTGAGCAGTGTAACATTGTGATTTTCATCCACACCGCAAGATACCGTAATATAACGTGTCTGTGCATCCCGTTTAATAGTGCTGAGTGTTGTCGTATCTTTCATCTCACAAATTTTCGTAAGAGGAACCTCTTCTTCTTTTCCATCTTTGTCTGTGTGTGTAAACGTCATTTGTTTGATGTCATCTAATTTTGTATCGGTCTGTTCCTGCGTCTGCACATAAACTTTATAATCTTTGATGTCTGTGGAAATCGTGGTTGCACTCTTGCTGTCTGCCATCTTCGCACTGACAAGCTGATATACCTGTGCAACCGTGTATCCATATTCCGCAGCTTTTTCTTTGTCCACGGAAATGGTAAGCTGTGGTTCCGTATCTTCCAGGCCATCGTCCACATCCACGGTTCCCTTTGTCTGTTTCATCACACCTGCCACTTCTTTGGCAAGCTTCTGCAGCGTATCAATATCATTCCCTTTAATTCTGACGGAAAGACCGCTGCCGAAATAACTGCTGTAATCCATGGAAGAACTGTTGGTTTCTACTTTGCAGTCGAGATCTTTTGTCTTGCGGATAATTTTATTTTCCACATCTGATGCTTTAACTTTTGAATCCTCATCCAGCAGGATATACATGCTGACGCTGTCATTTCCTCCACCCATCAGATTCATCGTGGAATCTCCGCCGGCCATCGCTCCAACCGTCTTGATTCCTTTGATTTTTGAGATTCTCTTAATCACATCATCCGATGCCTGTGTCAATTCCTCAAAGGTCAGTTTTTCCCCCTCTTTTGCAGAAATTGTGACGGAAAGCTGATTGGTCTCCATATCCATGTCCATAAAGTTTAAGCCTTTCGAAAGCGACAGTGCTGCACTTCCGAACAGAAGAACCACCGCAATAATCAGTACCAGTGGTTTAAAACGCAGACACCACTCCAGCACTCTGCCATACCATTCCCGGACGGCATCAAACCACGGATGACGGATATCTTTTGTTTTTCTGAGTGTAACAGAAGCCATCGCCGGGACAAACGTCAATGCCACAACCAGACTCGCTACCAGTGTATATGCAATCGTCAGGGCAAGATCCACAAACAGCTGCCGGGTAATTCCCTCTGTAAAAATGATTGGTGCATAGACGCTGATCGTGGTAAGCGTTGACGCAATGATCGCACCCGTCACCTGTTTTGATCCTTCTACGGCTGCTTTCCGGATGGAATATCCCTCTCCGCGCAGACGATAAATATTTTCGATGACAACAATGGAGTTGTCCACAAGCATACCAATACCAAGCATCAATCCAGACATGGAAATAATATTTAAGGTAATTCCGGTAAAATACATCAGTACGATTGCCGCGACAACAGAAAGCGGTATGGAACATGCAATCACGATTGTCGGTTTGATATCTTTCAGGAACAGCAGCAATACCAAAATAGCAAGGATTGCACCCCAGATCATATTCTGCATTACGCTGTTTACAATCATGTCAATGTATACACCCTGATTCATCAATACATTCAGGTGCAGTTTGGAATCTTCTTTTTCTAACGCTTTAAATTTATCCAGGATACGATTCGTAACTTCTCCTGTGGAATATCCGGTCTGCTTTTCCATCGAAAGCATAATACCCGGATTGCCGTTAATCACCGCATACGTCTCATCAGAATTATCCGTCACTTTGACTTCTGCCACATCCGAAAGACGGATCGTATCGATTCCATCGATTCCCATATCCATAAGTGGCAGATCTTTTAATTCATCAACATCCTGCACGGCATCTCCCACGCGTACCAGATACTGGGTATCCCCGTCCATGGCATATCCCGCCGGCATATCAAAATTCTGTGCAGCAAGCAGACTTGTGATAGTATCCTTACTCAGTACCTTATTCAGATCCGCGGAATCATGCGCCGAATCTTTTGCTTCATCCAGTTTGCTCTGTGCACTCTCCAGCGAAGATGCTGCATTGGCCAGTTCGGTAGAAGAAGCACTGACCTGAAGTGCCGTCATGGATGCATTGGCATTCAGCGTATCTAAAGCCGAGGCCAGACTGACTTTTCCACTCTCTACTTTCTGCTGTGCACTTTCAATGGTTTTCATTCCTGTATTGACTTTAGTCAGGAGTTTTCCCACTTCTGCGGATGCTGCCGGGAGATCCTCGTAGGTATTTACCGTAATTCCCAGCGAGGACAACGCCGAAAACTGCTTTTTCACAACCGCATTCACCTGTTTAATCTGCGCCTGCATTTCGGTGCTCTCTGCAAGCTGCGGGTTATCTTTTAACACCGTCACGATCCCAGTGTAGGCATCTGACTTCATAAAGGTCTGAATGCCTGTCTGGATCTGTTCCAAAGAAGCTTTCTGTTTCTTTAACTCCGCAAGTTGTTTCTTTAGATCCTGTTCCGTCTTATAGAGCTTCTTCTGCTGATCCATCGTCTGATTGATCGCGCTGTTTAACTTCTCCGATCCCTGACTGATGGAAGACTTTCCACTTTCTACTTTCTTTTTCCCCGCATCAATCTTTTTCTGGGATTTTTCAAATTGTTCGTCGATCTTCTTCTGAATCTTTTTATTTAATGCATCAATCTTATCCTGATCCAGCGTGACATCTACACTCTCTTCCAGCTGCCCGGTTGTAGTGACAGAAGCCACACCTTCCAGACTCTCGAGTGCCGGCGTCAGATCATTCTTCACATAATCGGAAAGTGCGTTCGCATCCATGCCATCCTTATCCACCGCTGCAGCCAGCACCGGCATCATATCCGGATTGACTTTCATAATCATAGGTGTTCCGATGGAATCATCCCATTGCCCGGATACCTGATCAAGGCTCTGCTGGATTTCGATCACCACCGAATCCATATTTGCATTCTGCTCATATTCAAGTGTTACTATCGAATAACCGTTATACGAGACAGAACTGATATTTTTAATGTTAGATGTCGTTGCCATCGCTGATTCAATCGGCGCTGTCACATCACTTTCCACCTGTTCCGGACTTGCTCCCATATCGGTTGTGACAACCAGCGCATACTGAAAACTCATATCTGGAAGCAGATCTGTCGTCATTTTTGACAACGAGACCGCACCAAGCACGATGACCAGCACGACTGCCACAAGCACGGTATAAGGACGTTTCACACTGTACTTTGAAATCATGTTTTCCTCCTGTAAATTTTTTCTTCTACTGAATAAAGCAGACGCATTAGAAGTGGAACACAGTTCCCAGCGTCTGCTTTTCTTTCATTATAACGATAATTGTTTCTTTTTTACAAGAGGATTTCCGAAAGCTTTATTTTCTTTTTAGAAACTTAGTTATTAATCGCAGTTCCGTTTACATAGAGGGTATAACCATTAAAATCAATATTGGAATAACTGCTGTCCGCATCTTTGAAACTTGTCACATAAGAATCTCCGGTCAGCTTGATTGTGGAATTCTTATCGAGTGTCAATGACAGAGCTTTTGCTGTATTATCGCCATTTATGGTTCCCTCATAAGAGGAGCTGTCACTCATCGTCATATCCAGTGTGGAAACCGAATCGATCACGATATTTCCCGATGCCTTCTGATTTTTCATGGTCAGGGTCACATTTCCTCCATTTTCTCCTTCCTTTCCCCAGGAATCTGCCTGTGCCCGAAGGAAATTTCCATCTGCATCCTGATTGACAATGGTATTATTCTCCAATGCAATGACCGCTGCCGTGTTGGTAATGTAGAAGGTATCTCCATTGTTTGTCGTGATATTACAATCCGTTGCGTCAAATTCTGCATTTCCTTCTGCCGCATCTCCACTCATGGACTGATAGAGAAAAATATTTTTATAAGTTGTGGATTTTCCGTTTAACTTTGTATTGCTGTCAGTCAGATCACAGTTCTTTAATGTCACCTGATTTTTTCCTTCAATAACAATTCCCTCCGATGCCTTTGCAGTCAGCGTCGCATTACTTACCGTTACATTTGCGGTAGAGTATACGGTTGGCGAGCCCTGTCCGGTCGTCGTGTAACTTCCGCCGTCCACGTTAACCGTTCCGCCACCACGATCGGTACGGATCGAAGCGCTCGATGTACCTGCGGTCTCAATCGTCAGATTGGATGCATTTGTTGTCCCGCCTCCGGTTGTCATAATGCCTCCGGCATTGTCCCCGGTCGTTGTAATTTTCGAATTACTGATCGTTACGGTTGTTCCGTCACTGTTCTGATTGTCTGTCGTTGCCGATCCTCCGTAACAGAACACCCCATTTGCACCTTTTGCCGTTGTGTTTACCGTAATATTGTCTAATGTCAGGTTTGCACCATCCGCCGCAAGGATCCCCGAATTGGTACCGTAAAAGCTGGTATTGTCCCCACCATCGGAATCTCCGCTCTTGTCAACACTAATCCCGGAAAGGGATACCTCATAATCCCCCTTTACCAGAATTGCATTTTCATCTGCTGTGTCAGAACTGTAGGAACCACTTGTAATCTCAGTATCCTCTGTGATCTCCTCTGCGCCTGCATAAGTAATATCCGCGGAGGAAGTTCCTCCGCCCGGTGCCCCTCCCGGCCCCTGTTGTGTACTGCTTGTCACAAAATACTTTGCTGCAACTTTCCCATCTGCATAGGTCACACTTGCGGTGATGATAACTGCTGCAAGCACAAATACAAGTATTCGGTCAACGGATGGAAACGTCTCACGCAGTGTCTTTTTATTCATCTTCGAAAGGATCAGATAGAGAACAAGGATGGAAAATAATGCGCCCTCAATCCCGAATAATACATAATATAAAGTAGCAATCGTGGTGCTGTCCGCCGTCATATCTGCCGGTGCACCGCCCTGTTGCCCGGAAGTACTGTTGCTGTTGTTGTCTCCGTCTGTTTTCTCCGGCGGCGTTCCCTTACTTTCTGTGCTGTCACTGCCGGAGGAACTGTTGTCTCCGTCCGGCTTCTCTGGCGGCGTTTGCTTGCTGTCGGTACTATCGCTGCCGGAGGAACTGCTATCCGATGAACTGCTATCCCCATCCGGCTTCTCCGGCGGAGTGCCTCCGCTGCCGCCAGGCGCCATCTGCTGTGTATTGTCTATATTGCTGTTTTTTACCTGTATCATGGTAATGCCTGTAGCTCCGATCACCAGAACCAGTGCCAGCACCATAATGATATTTTTTACCAATCGTTTCATAACCTCATATCCTTTCTGTCTGTGCTGTTCTTTGTTATGCACTAAGGATACAGAAGAAACTTTAAATGAACTTAAAAAAGCAAAAAGAAAGACATCCGTTTCCGAATGTCTTTCTCTCCCGTACTTCGTCCGTTGTTTTCTGACTGCTTTATGCGTTCTCCTCCAGGCCATCCTCTTCATCCGAAATAGCTGCAGATGCCCCGGATACTGCTGCAATCACCGCGATCAATGCCCCAAGTACCGCAATCCCGATAATCGCAATCAGAAAAATAAATAACCCCATTTCTGACATGATTCCATCTCCTTTTGTAATTGATCCCCAAATGCTTTTTGTATTGTCCTCCTACATCTCAGGATTCCCATGCAGGTCTCAAACAATACGATATCTTTTTTCATTTTATCATAGAACCACTGTCATCACAATGTTATTTTACTTTAATTTTCATGGAAACTGTCTTTGTCTTTCCGTTCTTCAGCGTCACGGTTGCTTTGATCGTGACGGTTCCCTTCTTCTTTGCTGTAATCTTTCCATTTTTATCTACTGCTGCAACAGACTTTTTGCCAGATGTATATGTGATCTTTTTTACATTATCCAGATCAAGCTTACTGCTTAACTGTATCTTTGTATTCTTTCCTGCTTTGATGGAAGCTGTCGTCTTTTTTACGGCAACCGTTTTTAAAACCGCTTTTTCCGCATTTTTTATTTCTGCTGCAGAAAGCATCCGATAATCCGAACCTGCGGCAAGATTCACATGTAATGTGCCATCTTTTCCAACGGTATACGTCTTTGCATTCACCAGTTTATACGCTCCGGTTTTCTTATCCACAACAACGACACTCAGTTTGTTTCCTGCAGTTAAGTCTTTTGCTTCTGCTGTTACCGTATATCTGGTATTTCCTTCTTTATCGGTAACATTTGCAGTAATTGCCACACGGTCTGTTCCAGCAGCTTCCACGATCCTGCTCACCATATCTGCAGAAATCTCTGCCTTGGTACCTGTCACTTCTGCACTTGCTTCCGTTACTTTTCCAGCCGTATCTTTTGTCACGGTAACCGTTACTTCTGCTTTCTCCCCGGAAGCAGTCGTTGCCGTTACGTTCTTTGATTCGGTTGTCTGCTCCGGCTTGTCATCTTTCTTTGTATCATCGGACGGAGTGACGGTTGCTGAACTGCTGGTGGATGAGCTGCCGGAGGATGAGCTGCCGGAAGTATTTGTATCATCCTTTCCTTCCGAAGATGATGCATCCTTATGCAGATACAACACATCCACTGCTCCCCATCCGCCATCCTCATGTTCTACGCATACACGAAGTTTTACGCTCTTTGTCTTATCCAGTGTAAAAGTTACCTTCGGTGTATGCCAGTCTCCCCATGCGGTCATTGCCGTGGCTTCGCCGGTAAATAGTACACTGTCATCTTCTGCATTTAATATCTGCATGGTTACATCTGACTGTGCCCCCTGGGCATATGCTTCAAATGTATAGGTTCCTTTTTCCAGCGTAATTGCTTCCTTATATGTAACAGAACCATTTGCTGCGGATGCTCCGTACCAGCCCATACTGTTTTTTCCGCTCTTTGCATTCTCTGCGGAAGGAATTCCCTTGAATGTGGTTCCGTCTACGGTAAAGTATTCTCCACTGTCAAATTCAACCGCTTCTTTATTTGTAATCAGATTTGCATATTTTACCTGTAAAGTAAGTGTAACATCTACACTGGTTTTTCCTTTATAAGCACCTCTTGTAATTTCTTTGCTCAAAGAAACCGTACCGGGAATCTGATAAGTTCCGGGCTTTGACATATCTGCCTTTTTTACAGCTGCCTCATCCCAGGTAACCGCCTCTGCTACCGGTGTTTTGCTATCGGAATACGTAACTTCCACGGAATCCGGAAGTGTAAAATCACTGCCTGCAGTAATCGTCTGTGTCAGTGCAGAATCAAATCCTTCTACACTTACCAGATTCGAGACAGCACCTGTTTTTACATAATTCCATACATGAAGTGCAGGGGTTGCCGTGCCATCCGGATAAAACATGGCTTCATTGTCAACGGCCGAACCGCCGTACCATTTGCCTGCATCTTTCGAATCATATTCGTTGGCATAGCTTGAAGCCCATCCGCTTCCGTATTTTTCCCACTTTTCCTGATTTTCCTTTACCTGTGCATCATATGCATCTCCGGTAAGTCCTTGGGTATTTCCAACGGTCAGCCATGCCGGCTCCCAATAATATACCCCCAGTCCGCCAGCTTCGTTTACCGTATTGATCAGATTGCGGATTGCGGTTGCCTGGCCCTGTTCGGTAAACGGTTCCGTCGTGTCAGCTCCGTTATCATTATTTCCAACACGCACTGTATTGGCATGTCCGTCACTGTCTTCTAACGTATAAGCATAACTGGTTTCCGCAACCATCACATCTTTATGATATGTATTCTTTACCTTCTCAAACTGCTGTTTTAAGTTTTCTAATGTTCCATGCCAGTATGGATAATAACTGGTGGCGAGAATATCATAATCAACATTGTTGTCCTGCAGATTTCCTGCCCATGTTTCCATCGTTTTCTTATGTGGGCTTTCCACATGGATTACGACTTTTACATCCGGATTGTACGTTCTTACACCGGCTGCGCCCGCCGAAAACAATACACACATATTGCTGACATTTGTCTCACCGACAAATCCGCCCGTTGTCTCATTTCCAACCTGCACCATATCCACAACATCTTTTGACGGATCAATGGTATTTAAGGATTCTGTGATATAAGCATTTAATGCCTCTTTTTTCTGTTCAAGGGTGTACCCTTTCCATGCTTTCGGTTCCTTCTGTTTGCTTGGATCTGTCCACAGATCAGAACAGTGGAAATCAACTAACATTTTCAGTCCGGCATTGCGGCATGCATCTGCAAACTCCTTTGCTTTTGCCACATCATTGTTTCCTCCACCATAGCCGTTTCCATTGGCATCATACGGATCATTCCATACACGGACACGAATATGATTGATGCCCTGCTCTTTGATAAACCTGCAGATATCATCAAGCGTTGTCAGTTCGTTTCCGTCATAGTCACGGTATACCACGCCACTCTGTAATTCAGAGATCATGGAGGAGATATCCATTCCCATGATAAAATCAGAAGACAAATTGTTTACTTTTGTGACATCAATCGGAGCATCTTTTACACTGTTGAATGCCTCGTTCACTGTAATTTCTATTTTCTTTATCACAATATTCTTCCACTCTGCGTCCTGAAGTTTTGCCTGAATTTCATTGGTTCCAAGCGTTCCTAAAGTTGTCTGCAAAGTCAGGGAATAGCCACTGTTTTCATCATAATCTATAAACTCACTGGAACTGTTTGTTGTATTATTCCACCAGTACAGATGCAGCCCTGCTGCTTCTAAATCGGTGATTTTGGTCTGTCCCTTTTTCAGTACAGCTGTCAGACTAACTGTATCACCTGCTTCTACTGTAGTGTTATCTGCTGTGATCTGCAGATTGTATTCAGTGGAATTATCACTGCTATCATCTTCACTATTCTCCTCTGAAGTCTTAACCACTTCAAAATTATCTAAATCAAACCAACCTTCTGCCTGCATATCAACTTCGATTTGTATCGTTAATTCGGAATCATTTTCTATGTTTATCGTATCAGTTGTTGTTTTAAAATCATCCCATCCACCATAAACAATTTCTTTCGACTGTGTATTATTTTCCTCTCCAATCTGTATATTTCCAGAAATATTCCCCCCTGTTGTTTCCATAGACACTGTATAGATCCCAGAAGTAACCGGTACTTTTCTGGTAATTGTCACCTGGTTTTCTACAGGTGATTTAAACACCCACCACTTGGTTTTATTGTTCGAAGCCCACTGATCTGCACTTCTTTCCACAGTAACACCTTCTGATATTTTCCACACAACATCCCAGTCTACATCAGCATCATTTTCCATATCATCTGAATAAATAACAGAACTATCTGCCGCCTGTACGCTCTCCTTTCCGGCATTCCACACCCCAAGCTGTGTAATCACCATAGCAAGTGTCAGAAGAAAACTGAGCACTCTCCTGTTCCAATGTTTTTTCTCCTTCATACATAATCCTCCCTCTTTGGACACAAACACGATAGTTCTGATATCCTCTCCCTTATCACCAGACCTATCGTGTTGCGCAACCGTTTGTTTTGTTGATATGTCCACTATACCACTTGCGCAACCGTTTATTCAATTGACGGGAATCCCAAGTTTTTCTTATGCATTTTATATACTTTTCACATACATTTCCGTTGTGTAAAAGATATTTTGCACAAAACGAAAAAGGTGCAGTGTCGTAAATCACTGCGCCTTTTTTGATATTTTATGCAATTATACCTGCATTTTTATTCTTTATTCTGTTTTATGCGTTTTTTTATAAGGTATTTGCTTATAATTCTTTCAACTACCGTAAACACTTTTACCAATGTCTTTGCGATGCTTTATTTTAATTTTTCGATTATGGTTTCTAATTCAGCCACTTCCAATTCTGTTGCATCCATAATCTGTTCTAATGAGTAGCCTTTCTTATGCATATTTAAAATTACTTTTTCAATTTCTCTTTGCTTGCCCTCGGCAATTCCGGCTTCTTTAATGCCCTGACTCAAATTACACATAATACTCACTTCCTCCTTAAAACTTTCTTCCATTGGGATATGATATTCCTGTTCCATAATTTTCATTTTTTGCTGTTGTGATAATTCATTGGAAAACATGGCACATAACAATCTATGCAGCCCATATTTATTATGACGCTGCGGAAGTGCATTCGTCAAGCCGATCATAACAATATTTAACAGATTCAAATTTCCTTTCCAATTATGTTTTCCGAGTAAATCTTCTTTTGTTAAATGAATATGACACATACTGTTTTCCGGCATGTTCATACAAACCCATATACTATATACTGTCTTTATATCATTATAATTTGATTTTACAAAATCCCGTTCCTTCTGTGACGAAATCAGTCTGCTTACATAAAAAATTGCCCGGTTTAAAATCTGATACGAACCGGGCTCATCTTTTTGAGCTTCCACATTGATAATCATCTGCGCCAATCCCTTTCTCATTCGCACATAAAAAATAATATCAAATCGAACCAGTCCTTCATTTCTTTCTCCGGCTTCTGTATTTAGTCCTACAATCCTTTTCCCCTTCACATTCCTGTCCTTATTGGTCAGTCCGGGCGCAACCGGTATTTTGCTGATATATGGATCTCCTTCTATCAGGGAAACTACTTTTTTGATTTCCATCCCTTGAAATTCTTCCACTGTTCTAACTAAAATGTGAGCCAATACATACTTTTGTGCTAACAGACGCTTTGCGCTTTCATCATACTGTGCCTCGCTATCAGCTGCCTGCAGAGCATTCTTTATCTCTGTATTCAAATAAAACCTCCTCTTGCATAAAAATCCCCATTCAAAAAAATCTTCCCAAAAGAACGTATGTGATTTTATTGTAAAAGATATTGATTCTGATAGCAAATTAAATTTTTATAAATCCATTTTTCTCTCTATTTCATTGCTCCTAAAAAATTTCAGGGAACCCCCTATACTTTTGAGATCCCCTTCAAAAAATATTAAATTTTTTCTGCAAGTAAAAAACTGCCCACCCGTTATGGATGGACAGTTTTCACTGAATATTGATTCAATTATTGTACAGTAAATGTAACGGTATATGGAATTGGATCACTCTTTGCAATAATATCCCCATGCTTACCATTCTCAAGCATGCAGCATTCATAGTAATAGTTGATTTTTATTGTATATGTTCCTGATTTCAAATTTTCAGGAACCATAAATTGTAAAACTATATTACCATTCTCATCACGTGTATTCATTGAACTATGCTCTTCGAGCGTCTTTTTCATTGAATCATCATTCTCACATATAAATTCATAATCTCCTGGATTGTCACTATTCTCCGGTTTCCCATAGCATACAAGCTTCAACCCATCAAATGCTATAGAAATAGAAGAACCCGTGGTCACCGTTCCCTTTTCAAAATCTTTTGTTCCATCCGTCTTTGCCAGACAAATCGTTTCTTTTCCACCTGTTGTATCTGTTGTACTTCCGTAATACTCATCTACACCAATAATTCTCTTATATACAACATACTCTGTATTTTCGTTAAGACCGGACATTTCATAACATCCAAAATCATCCGAATTATTTCCTTTTACCCACGCGTTCTCAGGTACTGCAGAGATTGCTGTACCACTAGTAACACAGGCATACTCATAAGATGGTTCAACTTCTACCACCAGAGAATGTTTCAAAATATATTTGATTTCAGGTGCAGATACCTGAATTTCAGATTCTGTGCATCTAAAGGTCACATTATTATATATCTCATATTTTGCATCATTCTCTCCGTAAATTGCAACCCACATATATGCTGTCAAATTTGTATCCGTTTGCTCTTTTGTTTCTTCAAAAGAAACATCCAAACCTAAATCTTTAAGTTCCTCATTTTCATTGAAATTTTTCTGAATTTCATCAAATAAAACCTTTTGACAAATCTTCGGACTCTCTAATACGGATTTAGAAGCAACCAGTTCTTCTTTTTCAATTTCTTCTACAACAGACTTTGCTTTATCCATAACACCCCATACACTATCATTATAAGTAAATTTCTGTGTATAGATTTTCCCCTGCAAAAGCATAGTAAACGTATAGGTTCCGTTTTCCATAGCAGAAGCTAATGTGACATAATATCCACCTTCTCCATCAGCATCCCTTTTGATCTCTGTAGCACCGATACTTTTGCCCTTTACATCTGTAACTGTAATATTCTCATTTGCCAATGTCTCCGGCACGATTTCCATATCATCCGGATAAACAGATAATTTATTGCTTCCCATTACAGAAAATTCTCCGATTTTTCCAATAGAATGAGCCGGCGTTACACTTCCTCCGGAAGAAGAACCTCCCCCTGTTGCTCCACCACCATTATTGGCATCTGTGTTGTCTGCTACATCCGTAACTTTTCCCGCATTATCAACTTTTGAAGTGGTATCCTTTGCCACGTCCTTGCTCCCTGCCGGAGTCGTAACCGTTACTGCCTGTGTTGTCTCATTTTTTACGGTCACTTCTGCTTTGTCAGATGTGGTCTCTACTTTACTTCCCTCTGCACCTTTGGTCAGGTTCAGTGCGATCGGTGCTGCTGCCTTTACCTCTACCGGTGTGCTGGAAGTTACATTTGCACCTGCTGCCTTTTCATTTACAGTAACCGGTACTGCTGTGGTTGTCTTTCCTTCTACAGTCACATTCACCGGCGCATCAATGGTAATGCCGGAAAGGGTTCCATCTACCACAAGCTTTACATTTCCCTTTGATCCGGAAACCATAATTTTTGCAACATCAGCACCCGTTTCAACAATCACACGTGCATCACCTGTTGCACTGACAGTAATAACATTTCCCTTTGCATTCTCGCGGTAGGTATTCGGCTTAATCGCCTGAATATCAATGGACTTGAATTTTCCATTGTTCACAACATCCGCATTTGGTGCATTGATTACCAGATCCACTTTGCTGTAATTGCCATGTGGTACCGTAAATGTAACGGCTCCCTGTGTTGCAACCGTGATCTTTCTGACGTTTTTGTTTTTCAGAGCTTTTTCCAGATCTTTCTGAGAGCCAACGGTCAGACTGGTAACTTTTGCTGCTTTCTTAACCGCAACCTTGCAAGTCAGTTTGGTTGTCTTGCCATTTTTTGTTACCTTACAGGTAACAACAGCATTTCCGGCTTTTACAGCTTTTACTACACCCTTTTTTGTGACTGTTGCAATGGATTTCTTATTGCTGGACCACTTCAGTGTAGCCTTTTTCCCTGCATTCTTTACTTTCAAGGTCTTTTTCTGTCCCACCTGAAGCGTCATTGTCTTTGCACTCAGGCTCGGTTTCTTTGCTGCTGCATATACTGCCGATGGCTGGTAGATCGTAATGATCATCGCAAATGCAAGTACAAATGCGAGCAGTTTTTTCATTTGTTTCATAATCATCCTCCCGACAATGATTCATATTCTTTGCAATTCATATAAATTATTTTACTGTAAATGAAGTCTCTCCATCCGGAATTCCTTCTGCGGTAACGCTCACCTTATGCTCTCCTGCGGAAATTCCTGTAGCATCCACCCAGATAACAAAGTATCCATCTCCACTTACAAAAGAATTGGAAGGCTTTACTTCTGTGCCATCTACCTTAATCACAAAATCTTTTCCATCCAGCTTCGGAGTACAAAATACATATAACGTTCCATCGGACACAAAAGGATTTTGTCCGTCCGGAAACATTCCATCAATCTTTAATGCAGTAAATTTGAAGGATTTTGTTACTGTCTTATAACCTTTTTTCTGGATAGCAAAAGTATGTTTTCCATCTGTAAGTTTCTTAGTAAGTGTAACATATGAACTTACACGCTCTCCATCCTTATCTGTCCATGTGCTGCAATCCTTTTTTCCAAGTTTTTTCCCATCAAGCACATAAGTTGCGCCCTGGATTTCCTCTCCCGGATAAGAAATAGTGTCTCCACCTGTGAATATACGAATATCCTTTGCTGCAATACCAAGTGATTTTGCTGCTTTTACCGTAACTTTACATGAATATGCAGCTTTTGTCTTTGTATCCTTTGCGGTAATGGTACATGTTCCTTTCTTTATACCTTTTACCAGTCCTTTTTTGTCAACAGTGGCAATCTTCTTATTGGAAGTTTTCCATGTCACAGACTTTACCCCTTTGACAGTCAGTGAAACTGTCTCTGTTTCATAAATAGAAACCGATTTCTTGTTCAGTTTTCCCGCAGCCTGCACCGGTGTTACCATTGCAGATGTTAAAACCATCGCAAATGCCAAAACCAGTACCACTGCCTTTTTCAGTTTGTTCATAATAGTGTCCTCCTATTGTAAAAAATTTTTATACATTAACTTTATTTCCTTATTGATATGTCTGCATAAAAACAATTTCGTCGGTTCTGATATCAAAAAGAAATAAATAATGTTTCCTTATGTTTATAATGTATTTCATATTATATATTATGCTAGTTTTTATGATATGTCAATTACAACAATTAATGTTCGTTTTATCATATACCACGCATTAAAATTCTATATTAAAATAGAGGAAAAGGAGTGTTATAATGTATGTTCAAACTAAAAGCAGATTACGTAGAATATGAAAATAAATCGTTACGCCTGCCCAAAGATCTAATTGAACAAGTACAGACTCTTGCCGATGAAAACAACATGTCTTTCAATAAAGTTGTGATTCAATGCATTGAATATGCGCTTGGTGATATGGAGGATACAAATTAAGCAGGGGAGCTTACCATTCAATTATATGGAACAGGTTCATACTTTTTTATGAAAAAGAGCTGTGCATATTTTGTGCCCAGCCCTTTTCTAATCCTGATTATAAATTTCATATTCCAATCATTTTTCTGTTGTTTTTTGCATCTTTGTGTCATCCGCAATTTGTTTTCCGGTCGCATCCATATGATAGTTTTTCTTCATGATCAGCTTTGAGATGGGCACAATCTTGTATCCCTGTTCCTCTAAATTTGTCAGCATGGTATCCAGTGCATCCGCTGTATACTTTGCTCCATTGTGACAGAGAATAATGGCTCCCGGTGCAAGTGCTTTATGGTTGCATACCGTCGTGATAATAGAATCCACACCATAGTTCTTCCAATCCAGACTATCCACTGACCACTGAATCGGATAATAATGCAGGGCGTACGCCGTCTTGATCACATCATTGTCGTAGGCCCCATAAGGCGGACGGAACAGATACATCTCATAACCGGTCAGTTTTTTTACTTTATCATGCACGGTTTTTAATTCACTGTCTTTTTCCTCCTGGGAAATTGTCGTCATGTCATAATGATGCTCACTGTGGTTTCCCAGATCATGCCCTCTCTTTACCAATTCTTTTACACAATCAGGGTTATCTTCTACCCAGCCTCCGGTCATAAAAAATGTCACCTTTACTTTATGTTTATCCAAAACATCCATGATACGCGGGAAATCTTCTGCTCCCCACGCAGCATCGAAGCTGAGTGCCACTTTCTTTTCTGTTGTGTCTACACAGTAAATCGGAAGTTCACGATCCCCGACCTTAGCACTTGTAATCACTGCAGATGTTGCCTGATACGAGACAAACATCAGACAACAAATAAGAGCCATGACAAGAAGACCGTTTCCGACCTTTCTGCATGACTCTTTTTTTAATTCACTATGTATTTTATTGAACATAACCACTCCACCCAAATGTTCTTTGTAGAGTATATGTACGATTCTGAAAACTTAGAAGTATTTTAGTTACTGTTCGCAGGGTAACCTGTGAACAGTAATGTATTTTATGCCTGTAACTCATCCGCTCTCTGAATGAAGTCAATCACAACAAGAATCGACTGCAGTGCCGCTTTCTCTGCAAACGTTGCATAATCCATCGAAGCACCTTCTCCATCTGAAATAGAACGTAAGATTGCAAACGGAACTTTATTTACATAACATACATGACCAATGGAACCGCCCTCCATCTCACAGGCAATTGCGTCAAACCGCTCATGAATTTTTTTCTTCTGCTCCGGTGTGCTGACAAACAAGTCTCCTGTTGCAATCGTTCCGACATGATAATGGATTCCTTTTTCTTCCAGACAACTGCTAAGAAGTCTGCACATCTTTTCATCCGTTGGCAGATACACTTCATTGATACCGGAAAGCAATCCAACCGGATCTCCCAGCGGTGTCGTGTTCATATCATGCTGTACCACCTTATCCGCTACAGCCACGTCCATCACACCAAGTTCTTTGCAAAGTGTACCACCCACACCGATATTGATGACACAATCCACATGAAACTCCAGAATCATTGCCTCTGCACAGATTGCGGCAAACACCTTTCCAATTCCGCACACTGCTGCAACCACTTCTTTGTCCCCAATGGTTCCACACACATAGGTGACACCACTGTATTCTTTCGTGTTGATATCACTCATGGATGCTTTCAGGTTGTCCACCTCGATCTGCATTGCACCAATTACTCCGATTTTCATGTTTTTTCCTCCTGCAATCTGTTTTATTCCGGATATGTAAAATCCATATTTGTCTGTTCTTCCAATACAGCAAGATACGTCGCTGCCTCTGCCTTTGCTGCTGCAAGAGACAGATTTTCATAATGTCCACATTCAATGGCCGATTTTCCGAATACTTCTCCCTGATGATCATAGATCTTTTTGAGAACCTCTTTTGTCATGGCAAACACTTCTTTCGGACTTCTGCTGTTACGAACCAGCAGATAAAATCCGGTCTGACATCCCATCGGTCCAAAATAAACAACCTCATTCCCCATCTCGGAATTACGGATATATGTAGCGAACATATGCTCCAAAGAATGCATAGTTGCATTGTCCATATAATCTCCTGCGTTCGGTTTGCGCGTACGCAGATCATAAGTGATCACATCTCCATCTTCGCGGGAAATATAAAATCCCGGCATCAGAAGATTGTGATTGATTGTAAAACTCTTAATTCGATTCATTTTGCGCCTCCTGCAAAAACTGCTATTTCTTGATCAGAGTTCCCATACCACCGGTAATCTCTCCTGCTTCCTTATTTAATTTGGTTACAAGGACAGAACGGATTGCAGATTCTCCGATGAAATCAATCGCAGCTTCAATCTTTGGAGCCATGGTTCCTTCTCCGAATTCTCCTGCTGCAAGATATTTCTTTGCATCGGCAAGAGAAAGCGTATCCAGTTTTACTTCATCTTCCTTGCCAAAATTCAGACAAACCTTATCCACACTTGTAAGAATAACCAGCATATCTGCATCCAGAAGTTCTGCAAGCTTTCCTGCTGCGAGATCTTTTTCGATTACCGCACTGGCTCCCTGCAGACGGTTATTCTGTGCAAGAACCGGAATTCCGCCTCCGCCGCAGGCAATGACAACCTGATCAGCGTCAGACAATGCAGAAATCGCATCTATCTCCACAATATCCATAGGCTTTGGAGATGCTACGATACGACGATAACCACCCTCCACTTCTATCACATGGTTGCCTTTCTTTTCTTCTTCCTCTGCCTCATCCTTTGTCATTACACGACCAATCACTTTGGTTGGATGATAAAATGCCTCATCATACGGATCAACAACCACCTGTGTCAAAACAGTGGAAACTGTTTTATAAATACCACGATTTAATAACTCTGTACGGATGGCATTCTGCAGATCATATCCGATATATCCCTGACTCATCGCAGAGCAGACAGAGGTCGGTGTTGCTGTGTACTCCGGATACAGACGACAAAATTCATTCATTGCCGTATGGATCATTCCAACCTGTGGTCCATTGCTGTGTGTAATAACCACCTGATAATCTTCCCGGATAAAATCTGCGACAGCTTTTGCTGTACGTGCTGCTGCCTTCTGCTGTTCCGGCAGTGTACTTCCAAGAGCTTCATGTCCCAACGCGATTACAATTCTTTTCTTTTTCATACATCCTCCTATCTCTCCAATCCCGGCTTATGCTTCCAGGAATTTTTTTCTGGAGATAAAATTATACGTAGTAACTAACATGGTGGAGAATATTTTTGCTACTGCATAAAACATTCCTAAATGTTCTACGGCAAACCACATGATCAACTGGTTCAATACAAGTCCGATCATACTGAGTGCCACAAAAATAGCCATCTCCTGCGCCTTCGTCATGTCTTCCTTTCCGGTAAAAACAAAACGCATGCTCAGAATATAATTCACAATAACGGATACGGTAAACGACACGGCACTGGATGCAAAGTAATGCATAACATGTGTCTCTGTCAACAAGATCATCAGCCCATAGTCAATGCCAAAACACAGACCACCAACTGCTCCAAATTTACAGAACTGAATGATCAAACTTTTTATCCTATTCATTTTTGTCTGACTCCTGTTTCTAAAACTGCAACTACTCCATGGCAGTGTTATGCTACCACAGGCAGTGTTGCTTTAAAATACAAAATAGATTGTCCGAATTATGTTCGGACAATCTATTATAGCGCATCTTATGCAATTTGTCATTAATTATTTGACCCACCAAATCCATCAAAGAAACCGGAATTACCGGAATTATCAGAATTTCCGGAGTCTCCTGAGTTGCCAGAATTTCCAGAGTTTCCGGAATTCTGTGAATCATTGGAATTTTCTGAACTGCTTTCTGTTACAAAATCCGATTGAGCTGCAAGCGTTACCTTGATGGATTTCTCCTTGTATCCATTTCCCAGCCGTTCGATCGTCATCTTTACTTCGTCTCCCGATTTATGGGATGCTATCAGCTGCTTCAGCTGTGTCATACCAGTAATTGTCTGACCATCAAATTCTGTAATAATATCGCCCTGACGGAGTCCTGCTTTTTCTGCAGGTGATCCGGATACAACCTGATATACATATACACCTTCCGGCATATTGTAGGCACTTGCAACGCTAGAAGAAATATCCTGTCCCTGTATGCCGAGGAATGCGGCTTTTGACTGGTCTACCTGACCTTTTTCAATCAGCTGCTCAATAATTGGCATTGCATCTGACATCGGAATGGCATAACCAAATCCCTCTACACTTGTATCTGAATATTTTGCAGAGTTAATGCCAACAACCTCTCCACTTGCATTTAAAAGTGCACCACCACTGTTACCAGGGTTAATTGCTGCATTCGTCTGAATCATATTGTTGTTTACCACGGTTTCTCCGGTCTGTTCATCCTGGACTGTAACGGTACGTCCCAGTGCACTGATAATGCCGTTGGTAACCGACTGGCCATAACCAAGTGCATTACCAATTGCGATAACCCCCTGGCCAACTACCAGTTTATCGGAATCTTCATTTACAGAAGCCACTTTGATTTCTTTTAGTGTAGAAGCTTTGATATCACTAAGCGGTACCTTTACCACTGCCAGATCATCAGAAGCATCTGTTCCCTGTACTTTACATTCTACCGTCTCATTATCTACAAACTGTACTTTGAGGGAATCTGCATCCGCAACCACATGGTTGTTCGTTGCAATGTAAAGATATTTACTATCCTGCTTGATGATAATGCCAGATCCTGCACTCTCACTCTCCTGCTGCTGTGTTCCCCAGAATGTCTGATAAGATACTGTACCCGTGTTTGTGATTGCCACAATACTTGGCATAGCCTCTTTTGCAATACCGGAAACATCTGACAGATCGGTTGCATTTCCAGTACTTGTCTGGCTTACCTGTGCAGAGGAAGAAGAACTCTTTGAGCTGCTCGTATTCTGTCCGGAAACTCCCAATGCTTTCGTTCCTACATAGCTGACTCCGGTAAATACGCCTCCGGCCACCAGTCCAAAGACAAGGGCAACGGCAGCACACTTACCAATGGTTGCTCCGAATCCGGATCTGCGGCGCGGTTTCTTTGGAGTCGGGCCTCCGGTCGGCTGCTGATACGGATTATACGCATTGTATGTCGTATTCTGATATGTCTGATTCTGGCTATTGTACGGATTATATCCATTCTGACTGTTCTGATTGTTTTGTGTATTCTGATTCTGATTTTGATTCATATTATTATAATAGTTGTTATCCATAATGAAAAACTCCTTTCTTGTTTTCTAAGGAGCATTCTACCTGTCAACTGTGTTTAAATTGTGACAAAGTTCTGTAAATTTTGTAAATCCCCGTTAAATTGCCACTCCGTTTTTCTTCAACAGTTCCCTAGCAGACACAACGGAATCTGTCCCCACAGCATTTTTCACAGGTGCAAATTCTTTTTCCCTCTCTACCTCAAAAGGAAGACAGTTATCCATCATGTAAACCATATCCAGTATCAATGTTTCAAACTTATAAGCATTTGGCTCCTGTGGTTTCTGCAACTGTCCATTTTCATCCAGATAAGGAACTTTTTTCTCTACAATATGCATTGGAAGATTTGATTTTACAATTTCCATCAGCTTGTCTACACGGAACAGGTAATTTAAAATCACTCCAAATCCATAGAGCAGAGAACCATTTTCATTGGTGGCCTCCGCCATCTCCGGTGTCAGCTCATAATATTCTACGATTGATGGTTTTCCGTCTTCGAGACACATTGCACCCACACGTTCGTGAGGGGAAACTTTGCGCACAACCTTTGACCCACACACACATCCCGATAAAATCGTAGCCCCGATAAATACCGGATCTGCAATTCTCTGTAACACATTATCTACGGCAAAAACATTCAGCCACTCAATTCCCCGTGCACGGATGTCCTCATCCAAATGTGCACGAAGCATCGATTGAAACCAGCCACCGTTTCCATTTGGAGACATTGCCAGAGAATCTTTCGATTCCATCAGCACGTTTCCATCAAAATCTACTGCCGGGACCATTTCCTGCATAAAGAACTTTATATAACTGCTGTCATATCCGAAATAATCATGTTCTTCGAAAAATGTCCGTGTCTGTGCATCGTTTTTCTCGCTGGTCATAATATAAAGAGGAATCCACACCCCTGCTTCATTTTTCACCTGCATCAGATTCTTTATCAGCTGTTCAAAAATATAGAGTGTTTTCGTAACTCCAATATTGAACATCCCCTTTGCCTTATCAAATCCCAGACGCGTGCCCTGTCCACCCGCAAGAAGAATCGCACCAACTTTTCCTGCCTGCAGCGCTTCAAGACCCTTTTTGCAATACAGTTCTTCTTTCTTGCGGATCTCAGAAAGCTCCATTGCCTGTAGCGGAGCAAACGTTCCTCTCTGCTGTTTTTTCTGATGAATCAGTTCCAGACAGGACCAATCCATCCTCTCCAGCTGATGTTCCAGTTTCTCCGGCACCTGTGTACCTACAAGCTTTTTTAAATATTTCTGCTCATGCTCTATAATATTTTTCTTTACCTGTTCGTTCATTTCTTCCTCAATTGATTACTGTGCATTTGTTCCTCCGGTAGTTTCCGATCCTTTCTGAATCTCATCTGTGCCGGTTGCCCCTACTGTTTCATTATAATCCGAAGTATTTATTTTCGCAGAATCCGCATTGATCCCCGTTGTATTTACAATCGTATCACTGATTGCCTGTACCGTCTGCGATGGTGTATATGCGTCATCATCAAACATATATTCATGAAGCTGAGTTACATTTGTCACCAGATCTGCCGGAATTACGGTATCTCCGCATCTCGGCATCGTCTTGGTCGTCAGGTCAAATGGGAATCCCGTTGTACTGCTGACCGAATACTTGGTAACATCCTTTGCCAGATCCACCATCTGACTTAAGGACAATGTAGTAGAAATATGATCCACAACGCTGTTACAGATTTTAACAAGAGTCGCCGGATTGGCTTTTTTTGCCTTTTCCAGCATTGCCTGCAGCACGATTCTCTGACGGGATGCCCGCTTAAAATCATC
>ERZ808270.241-NODE-241-length-34411-cov-3.973745_pt1 | contig 34411 bp, 29 predicted proteins | sample MGYA00521082_ERZ808270 | MGnify/ENA primary metagenome ERZ808270 (study PRJEB31516, sample SAMN03275594) | gut metagenome | biome: mammalia-associated habitat; material: feces | host: Papio cynocephalus | place: Kenya | collected 2012-07-27 ... | reverse complement strand
CAAGGATATCTCCAAATACAGCCGCACCCAGCTGACCGCATACCGCCGCACCGATGTGGGATTTGTGTTCCAGTTCTACAATCTGGTGCAGAATCTGACGGCAAAGGAAAACGTAGAGCTTGCCTCTGAGATCGTAGAACACGCCCTGGATCCGGTCACGGTTCTGAAAGACGTAGGGCTTGCCGACCGCATCAACAACTTTCCGGCACAGCTTTCCGGCGGTGAGCAGCAGCGTGTTGCCATCGCCAGAGCCATTGCCAAAAACCCGAAGATCCTGCTCTGTGACGAACCCACCGGCGCACTGGACTATAACACCGGCAAACAGGTGCTGCAGATTCTCCAGGACATGAGCCGGCAGAAGGGTGCGACTGTCATTATCGTCACCCACAATGCGGCGATCGCACCCATTGCAGACCGGGTCATCCATATGCACGATGCACGGGTCAGCCGCATTGAAGAAAATCCTAACCCGAAAAAAATTGCAGATATCGAATGGTAGGTGCATGGTCATGAAGAAAAAAGCGCTGAACCGAGACATTCAAAAAAGCTTTTCCAAGTCCAAGGGACGGTTTATCTCCATCGCCTGCCTCATTGCGCTGGGGTCCTTTGCCCTGGTGGGATTACAGGTCACCGGACCGGATATGCGAAAAACCACCAGCGACTATCTCCAGCAGTACCATGCCGCAGACCTGTCCGTCATCGGCAGCATGGGCATTGACCAGGAAAACGCAAAAACCATCGACAGCCTGGACGGAACGGAACAAGTCACCTACGGCTACTTGAAAGATGTGGTGCTGAAGGATACCTCGGAAAGCTGCCGCATCTTCTCCCTGGACGAGAACATCTCCAAGTATGAGATTGTCAGCGGCAGACTCCCCGAAAAGGCAGACGAAATTGCATTTGCCGATGCCGACAAGGACAACTACCAGATCGGCGACCAGATCACGTTCGAGGAAAAGGCAGACACCTCCGGGAATACGGTACTGAAAAACAAGACCTTTACCATTACCGGATTTGTCCACTCCACGGAAATTCTCTCCTGCGTCAACCAGGGACAGTCCACCGCCGGTTCCGGCGAACTGAACAGCTATGCGGTGGTGACAGAGGATGCTTTCGACTGCGATTACTACATGATCGCAAGAATCACCTTCCGGGACACCCAGGGACTGGACCCCTATTCCGATGCGTACACCGACAAGATACAGGCGCACAAAAACCAGCTGGAAACCCTGCTGGAAGATGCCCCGGCACAGCGGCTTGCTGCCGTCAGGTCGGAGTATCAGGAAAAGATCGACGACGGCAGACAGCAGATTGCCGATGCGGAAACGGAACTGGATGATGCCAAGACCAAGCTGGACGATGCCAAAGCGCAGATCCAGGATGCGGAACAGCAGATCCAGGACAACCAGGCGGAACTGGACAGCAAGGTCATCGATGCCCAGCAGCAGATTGACGAGAACCAGAAAAAGCTGGAGGACTCGGAAAAGCAGCTGGCAGACGGCAAAACACAGCTTGCCAGTGCAAAGACACAGCTGGATGCCGCACAGGCGAAGATCACTGTGTCCGAAAATCAGATCGCTGCCGGCAGACAGGAGCTTTCCGCAAAACAGGCGGAATACAACACCCAAAAGGCAGCCTTCACGGAAAAGCAGACAGAATATCAGCAGAATGCCGCGGCACTCTCCGCTGCACAGACAGAACTGGACAGCAGCCGCTCTCAGCTGACCGGGGCAAAGTCCCAGTACGAAAGCGGCATTGCCGAACTGAAAGCCGGCATCGCCCAGTTACAGCAGGTGTTGCAGAATCCGCAGCTTTCCGCAGAAGAAAAGGCACAGTACACCGCACAGCTGGATGCCGCACAGGCAAAACTCCAGGAAACGACGAACAGCTACAATGCGTTTCTCAGCCAGCAGTACGAGCCGGGCATGGCGCAGATCAGCGCCGCACAGCAGGAACTGGACAGCAAAAGCGCACAGCTCCAGGCGGCAAAAGCCCAGCTGGACGATGCGGAAAGTCAGCTGAATGATGCCGCCGCATCGCTGACAACGGCGAAAAACCAGCTGTCCCAGGCATCGGCACAGGTCAGCACCGCCAAATCCCAGCTTGCCGCCAAGCAGAGCGAATACAACGCCAAAGCAGCAGAACTGAAAAGCGGCGAACAGCAGCTGGAAAGCGGCAGAACGGCGCTGGAACAGGCAAAACAGGAACTGGAGACCCAGCGTTCTGACGGCGAGGCAAAGCTCCTGGATGCCAGAGAAACGCTGGCGGAAAAGAAACAGGAATACCGGGAAAAGCTGGCGGAATACAACGACAAAAAGGCAGATGCCGACAGCGAGATCGCAGACAACAATGCAGAGCTGGACGATGCGCAGGCGGATGTGGATAAGCTTTCGCTCCCCACGTTCTCGGTCTACACCCGGCGTGAAGTTCCCGGCGCAGAGGGCTACCGCACCTACAGCAGCGTCTCTGACATTGTGGATGCGCTGGCAGACGTTTTCCCCATCTTCATGTATTTCGTGGCGGCGCTTGTGACCCTCACCACCATGACACGTTTCGTAGACGAAGAACGCATCAACTCCGGCACGCTGAAAGCCCTGGGCTATGAAGAGCGTGACATCATCAAAAAGTTCTCCCTCTACGGTCTGTTTTCGGGACTGACAGGTGCGGCGGCAGGCATTGCAGCCGGTCTGTATCTGCTCCCCAGAATCGCCAACAACGCCTATGCCCACGGATTCACCGTACCGAATATCGAGACACCCTTCCATCTGAAATGGGCAGTTATCGCCGTGATACTTGCCATGCTGAGTACCATACTTCCTGCGGTGCTGGTGGCAAAGAAGGAACTGCAGGAAAAGCCGTCTGCTCTGCTGCAGCCGAAACCGCCGACAAATGGCTCCAAGATCCTCCTGGAACGCATCACGCCCATCTGGAACCGCATGAGCTTTACCCACAAGGTGACGGCACGAAACATCTTCCGCTACAAAAAGCGGATGCTGATGACCATTTTCGGCGTCTGCGGCTCTGTGACCATCCTCTTCGCCGGACTCAGCGTACAGCACTCCATCTCCGGCATCAACGACCGGCAATTCGGCGAGATCATCCGGTATGATCTGATCGCCGCCGAAAACGACAACCTGGATACCGAGGAACAGCAGGCGATCGACGAAAAGCTGTCGGACAAGGATGTGGTGGAAAGCTATGCACCCATTTACTACGAGGAATATTCCGTCACCGCCGGAAAATCCCAGGACAGCCAGACCATCAAGCTGCTCTGCCCGGAGAACACTGACGACTTCTCCTCTTATATTTCCCTGGATGAGCGAAAGAGCGGAAAGTCCATTACACTGACAGACAACGGCGTTGTTATCAGCGAACGGCTCAGCAAGCTGCTGGATGTTTCCGCAGGCGACACCATCACACTGAAGGATTCCGCCGGCAATCCCCGGGAAATGCAGATCGCCGCTGTAACTGAAATGTACACCGGACACTTCCTGTTCGTCAGCCCGGCATATTATCAGCAGTTCTCCGGACAGGATTTTTCTTCAAACGCCTATCTGATCCGGCTGTGTGACAGCTCTTCGGAGAACGCAAACGAAGTGGCGGCATCGTTCATGAAACTGGACGGCATCGCCGGCATTGTCCAGAACACCACCATGATAAGCCAGATCAACGTCATTGTCAAATCCCTGAACAAGATCATGTGGGTTCTGATCGTGGTCGCTGTTCTGCTCGGCGTGGTCATTCTGTACAATCTGACAAACATCAACGTTTCCGAACGCATCCGGGAGCTATCCACCATCAAGGTGCTGGGGTTCTACGACAAAGAGGTTACCCTCTACATTTACCGGGAAACGATCATCCTCACGCTGCTGGGCATCCTGGTGGGATTCCTCACCGGTGACTGGCTCTATCAGTACATCATTACCGTGGTGCCGCCGGATGAGGTCATGTTTAACCCTGCCCTCTCCGCAAGAGCATTTCTGATCCCGTTTGTGCTGATCTCTGTGATTACCGCAATTCTCGGCGCAGTCATCAACCGCAGATTAAAGAATGTGGATATGCTGGATGCACTGAAATCCGTGGAATAATCCACGGAACAACCCCAAAAGACATTCCCATCCGCAGCAGAAAAGCGAGCCATTCGCCAAAGAATGGTTCGCTTTTTCTTTGCTTTCCGTTTCTTCCATGCGATTTGTAAATATTAGCAATTTTACCGGAAAGTCTCTTGAAAAATTGCGGCAAATATGTTACAATAGAAGCATCACATGGTGTGTTTGCAGATTTGGGACGGACACACCCACAGAATGACCAAAGGAGTCCCCAAACTATGAAGTGGCTGACAAAACGACATATTACACTCTATCTGACGATTCTTATGCTGGCATTCCTGGCGGCAGCGTTCGCCGTCACCAAAGGGACACCGCTCCATAAAGAAGATACCCACTATCTCTACAGCGGCTGGCTCACTGCGGAAAGCAGTGATCCCGAAAATGAGCCGTATTTTGAAAAAGGACAGACCGTCTATCAACTCCGGATGGTGCATGAACTGGACGACACAGTCAAGGGAAAGGTACTCTCCTTCCGCACCTATGATTCCTATGTGGATGCCTGGCTCTGCGACTCACCAGACATCCCGGCGGACAACGACAGCGCCTTTTATCATTTCGGCGAAACGCTGCGGTTCTGCGATTCCCCCGGCACGTATACCCATTTTCTCTCCATCCCGGAGACGGATGCACAGTATCTTGTCATACGGGTGGAGACTGCATATGCCAACAAATTCCTCACATCCTATGACGTGGCGATCGGCACAGAAAACGAACTGCTGTATAACAATCTGAAAGAGGACCTCGTCCCCGGCATCTCCAATCTGGGCATGATGATCTTCGGCATTCTGCTGATCGTCATTTACATTATTGGCAGGTGTAAACGCATCGACTCCGCAGAATCTCTTTCCCTGGGCTGTCTCTCCATTGCGTTTGCCGTCAACTTCAACTGTCCCCTGTTTCTGAACCAGTATTTCTATCAGAATGCCGTGGCGCAGTACTACGCCAATTACTTTTCCCTGTTCCTGCTGCCGCTGCTGGTGATCCTGTACTTTGAGGACATTGTGCCGAAACTGCGCATGAAATGGATGTTCTACGGCTTTCTGCTCCTGGAGGCAGCCCTGAGCATCATCCACTTCACCGGCATCGCATCCTATACACGAACCATCAAGGTATTTACTGCCGCACTGGGCATTCTGGCAGTGGTCTCCATCTTCCTGATGATTAAACACTACCGGGAAATGGAACGGTTCAACCGCATCAGCATCCTGCTCCTGCTCAGCTTTGTCTGCGGAAATGTGATCTTCTTCATTTTTGTCTCCACCCTGGGCGACCAGACCTTTATCATCCGCACCGGCGTACTGCTCTATCTGGCGCTTGCTGTGGTCAACGGCATCCGCAAGCTGATGAATGAGATCAACCGGGAACGGGAATCCCGGCTTTTGCAGGAGATCGCCTACACAGACAAGCTCACCAAAATGGGCAACCGCTATGCCCTGGAACGGGATGCCAGAAAATGCGTGCTGGAACAGACCAGCATCGTCTCCATGGATCTGAACCTGCTGAAAACCACCAACGACACCTACGGTCACGCCGGCGGCGACATGCTGCTGCAAAGCGCCGCAAAGTGCATGACTGCCGTCTATGATAAGGTATATCGGGTGGGCGGCGACGAGTTCATTGCCCTGCTGCACCAAAAAAGCCAGAACGACCTGGAACAGCTCCACCATATGCTCCAGGAACAGATCCGGAAAATGAATGCCGACCGCTCCGACTTCGGAGAATTCGCAAAAACGGATACCTTCCGGCTGAGTATTGCCGCAGGATACGCCGCCTATGCACCCGGCGACAACAGCTACGAGCAGATCATGAGCCGTGCCGACGAGGCAATGTATCGGGAAAAGAAACGGATGCACCGGGAACAAAAGGAAACCGTTCGTCCGTCGTAATATAAGAACCTGTCTTCACAAGCGTATACACGTGTCTTTTCGGCAAATTTTGCTGCATACTGCGTTAAAAATACTTGCCGAGCGACAGCTCGCCTGCGTATTTTTGCCTTGTCTGCAACAAAATTATGCTCGAAAATCCACATATATTTCTTGTGAAAACAGGTTCTAACAAAAAGGCGGAGCGTTCACCCCGGCGCTCCGCCTTTTTGCGTACCAACAACATTACTGCGGCATCCTCTTACCGCTGTTTCACCATCACATCATAGCACAAAAACGTCATCTTTTCCGCAGGCAGACAGTGGAACTCTGCGGTCTGGTATCCTTTTTTCAGATACATTTCCTTTGCCGGCAGAGATGCGTCCAGCGTCACCGCCGGGTACTCCGCAAACACCAGCTTTTCTGCATAGGCAAGCAGTGCCTCTCCATATCCTTTCCGCTGCTGTTCCGGCAGAACAAACAGGCGGCTGATCTCGCTGTTCTTGACGGTGACCGTTCCTACAATGCCGTCTTTCTCATCCACACCCAGATAGACTGCGCCGTCACGGATATCCGCCAGGATTGCTCCGTCGCAATGATGCGACAGGAAAAATTCCACTGCGCCCTGGGGATAATATTTCGGGTAGATCTGCCCGATGGTCTCTCTTGTCAGCTCCCGGATGCACTCCAGATCCTGACTTGTTGCTTTTCGAATCTGCATCATAACCCCTCCTCGAATTTTCCCAAAGATCGTTCTTGATTTTTGAAATAAAATGTGCTATACTGACATTAGCAAATACTAACCCATCAACCAGAAAGGATGTTTCTTATGGGCTTTTTAACCAACAAAACAGCAATTATCACCGGCGCCGGCAGAGCCGTCCTGAGTGACGGCAGATGCGGCTCCATCGGCTACGGCATCGCCACCGCCTATGCCAAAGAAGGCGCAAACCTGGTCATCACCGGGCGAAACGTCCAGAAGCTGGACGCCGCCAAAGAAGAGCTGGAACGGCTCTACGGCATTCAGGTGCTGACTGTACAGGCGGACGTCAATGCCGGCGCAGACAACGCCGCTGTAGTAGAAAACGTAGTCAAGCAGGCAGTGGACACCTTTGGAGATATCCACGTCCTCATCAACAACGCCCAGGCATCTGCCTCCGGCGTGACCCTGGCGGACCACACCACCGACCAGTTTGATCTGGCGATCTACTCCGGTCTGTACGCCACCTTCCACTACATGAAAGCCTGCTATCCCTATTTGAAAAAGACCCAGGGGTCTGTCATCAACTTTGCCTCCGGCGCAGGTTTGTTCGGCAACTTCGGACAGTGCGCCTATGCCGCAGCCAAAGAGGGCATTCGCGGTCTGACCCGTGTTGCTGCGACCGAATGGGGCAGAGACAACATCAATGTCAACATCGTCTGCCCACTGGCATGGACCGCACAGCTGGAAAACTTCCAGAAAGCCTATCCGGACGCATTTGAGAAAAACGTCAAGATGCCGCCGGTAGGTCACCTGGGCGACGCTGAACTGGAGATCGGCAGAGTCTGCGTACAGCTGGCATCCCCGGACTTCAAGTTCATGACCGGCGAGACCATTACGCTGGAAGGCGGTCTGGGTCAGCGCCCGTAACCCAAAATAATCGAATCCCTTTTACGGCAGAGATACCACATCCGGTGTCTCTGCTTTTTTGCGTTCAGCGGTTCTTGAAAACCAGCCCCATAGTGAATCCGTGAGACTCTGTGCTGTTATATGTAATATGCGATGCCTCGATCTGCTGCCGCACTGCCTGTACATGGCTGAGCTGCTGCAAGATTCCGGCGGTGTTTCTGGCGTCTGCCAGCGCACCGTGCTCCGTCCCCTTGAAATAGATCTGCATCGACCCCAGCGCACTGGTGAGATTCATGGGACGGGTGAACCCGTAGAGCCGCTGGTGGATCCGCTGGAGATCCACCCAGTAGGTATAGAACATTTTATGCAGCGTCTGCTCTTTCAGATCCGCCTCTTTCAGCAGGACGCTCTGGTCTGAGTTGCTCCAGGTGTAGAACCGGCTGCGCACGCTGTCCCCCACCCAGTCCGTGAAAGCCGCCACCGCTGCGCCATAGGGCGGCGCATTCTCCACCGTTTTCTCCGTGATCCCGGTGATACGGGTGATGTGCGGCGGAATGCTGCTGTACTGGGGCTTCACGTAGGTTTGAAATTCCTCCATTACCTCATTGTTTTCATTTAACTTGACAGCACCGATCTCTAAGATCTCGCTGCTCGCAACTGCCTGGAGATCCGGGTCACGAACCGGTGTAAACTCCAAGTCCAGCACGATCTTATTTCCGTGCATATTCACTTCCCCTTTTTTCCAATTGGATATTGTTATTATAACACACCTTTTTCCGCATTGCAATTCATTTTGACATAATTTGAGCCTATTTTGAAAAAATCGGGTACAAGCCCTTGCCTGCACCCGATTTCACACTTTTCACTTGATTTATTTTATATTTCCTGTGATTCTGTTTCCAAAATTAGATTTTGCACATTCTAATTTATGGATATTCTTGATGGAATCCGGTTCCATTTTTCATAGAAATCTGCCGCTTAAACCAAGCCGCACTCGTCGTAGTCCTTCCATTTTTCCCGGTTGATATGGCGGCGGCGAGTCGAGAGCGCATACACAATACCTGCCACGCCCACAGCGATTGCCGCCAAGACCATCAGAATTCCGCAAAGAGATGTTTTTTCTTCTTTCCGTGCCATGATTAAACTGCACTCCCTTCTGTTTCCGATGCAGTTTCTGTCTGACCCATTTCTGCCATGAGCCGCTGCAGCTCTGCATCCACGTCCATATCATGCTGTAACTGTTCGAATGACTTTTCCTCCGCAGAGCCGGTGACGCCAGCCATTTCCGAGAATGCCTGTGCCTCAGCCTCCTGGCGGGTCACCTTTTCTTCCATGCGGTTGAACTTATCCAGCGCACTGGAGGCGTCCATGCCGCCCACAGACTGTGCAAGATTCTTCTGAGTCTTTGCCATCTGAGAACGTGCGATCAGCATTGCCTGGCGGCTCTTCGCCTCATCCAGCTTCGCCTTCAGCGCCTCGACCTGCTCTCTGAGCTGTGCGGTCTGCGCCGAGATCTGCTCATACATCTGCTGATACTGCTTGACGTTTTCGTCTGCCTTGACCTTATTGGAAAGGGCTTTCTTCGCCAGATCGACTTCGCCGGCGCTGAGCGCTGCCTTTGCCTTCATTTCCCAATCGGAGGAGGTCTTTACGGCGTCCTCATACTGCCGCTTTGCAATACGCTCGCTTGCCATTGCCTTGCCCAGTGCCTGTGTTGCCTTGCTGACTTCTTTTTGCAGATCCAGGATGATCTGTTTTACCATCTTTTCCGGATCTTCTGCCCGGTCGATCATGTCATTGATATTTGCCTTCAGCACGTCACCGATTCTTGAAAAAATGCCCATAATGTTCCTCCGTCATGGTTATTGCATCCCGGAGCGTTCCCGGTTTGCTGTCATATTCATGTACATTGTTCTAATTTTAAGCCATGTTTCCGGCATTTCTGCGGAAACACTTTCTATTATTATATCGTACTTTCCTCCGATTGTCAAGGGAAATCTTACAATTCATTTACAAAAGCAGCCGCTGCTCCGGCATTTTGCCTAGTTTTTCTGCTGCATTTCGTGTATGCTTTCGCAAAATGCGATGACTTTTCCGACAAAATCCTACAAAGTGTTTACAGGCGGCAAACGGCGGCAGACACATTTTTGCTGTGCCTGCCGCCGTATTGCTTTTTTAGCACTCAGGAGTGTGCTGATGCTTCATAAGCGTCTTTAGGCAATACCGCACAAAGCTTGTGCGTAAGATGCGTAGCTGGATTTTTCGACAGATTGCATAGAAATTCCGCAGGCATACTGTCGTATGGCAAGGAATTTCTGGGCAATATGACGGAAAATCAGCAAGCAGATTGCGTGCAAAGCCGTCAGGCGGGCTTTGTGCGGTGTTGCCTTTACTTCCGCTTTTTCCGGGATGCCAGCAGGAGCAGCAGTGCAGCGCCTGCGGTCAGAACCACTGCATAGCCCTTGTCACCGGTCTTCGGAGAAGTGGACACATAAGATCCCGAACTGCCGGAGTTTCCGGAATGATTGCTTCTATAGGAGGAGCTTCCCGTGTCTGGTGCCGCCGTTGTCGTGGTGGTAACCGTTGTGGTCGTTCCCGAAGTACCGGAAGAATCCGAACCGCTCGTTGTCTCTGTTGTGCCGGATGTGGTCGTTGTGCTGGTGGGTGTATGACTGCCGTTGTTTGCGGTGGTGTTCCGCATTGTCGTAGTTGTCTCGGAAGATGTTGTCGTCTCCGAGGTTGTTGTTCCGGAAGTCGTGGTCATCGTCGGACCGGCAGAAGATGCGGTGGTCGACGTTGTGACCACAGACGAACTGCCGGAAGTCGTTTCTGCAGTAGTCACCGTAGTGGTCGTGGTTGTCGTTGTGGTTTCTGTCGTCGTCATAGACGTTGTCGTTTCTGTAGTAGTCACCGTCGTAACTGAAGTCGTCGGCGTTGTTGTTGCAGTCGTCGCTGTTGTTGGTGCTGTCGTGTTCGTCGTTGTCGTCATCGTCGTCTGCGTTGTTGTCGTCTCTGTTGTAGTTGTTGTTGCGGTTTCTGTTGTTGTGGTTTCTGTTGTTGTGGTTTCTTCGGTTGTGGTGGTCGTCTCTTCGGTAGTGGTTTCTTCAGTTGTGGTCTCTTCGGTTGTGGTGGTATCTGTTGTGTCAGACGTTTCTTCCGCCGTTTCTGTAGTTGTCTCTTCGGTTGTAGTGGTCTCTTCGGTTGTGGTTGTAGTCGTTGTTGTGGTGGTAGTAGTTGTCGCTGTGGTGGTTGTTGTGACGGTCGTTGTAGTCGTTGTGGTGGTTGTTGTTGTGATGATCGTTGTAGTCGTTGTTGTTGTGGTAGTAGTGGCAGCAGCGGTGGTCGCAGCACTCGTCGTTGCCGTTGTTGTCGTTGATGCGGCGGTTGTGCTTATTACAGCCGATGAGGAAGTGCCCGATGTGCTGCCCGTTGTCACAGCAGCGGTCGTCGTTGTTTCACTCTTGACGGACGTCTTTGTTCCTGCAGCCGTCGTGGTTGTGGAAGCTGTTGTCGTCATTGTGGGACCGGCAGAAGAAAGCGTTGTCCCGGTTGTTGTTGCAGTTGTTTTTTCCGATTCAGAAGAGCTTGCCTTTGTCGTGGTGCTTGTGGTTGCGCTGGTTGTGGTGCTTGCCTTTGTCGTGGTGCTTGCGGTTGCACTGGTTGTGGTGCTTGTAGTTGTGCTGGTTGTCGCGCTTGCGGTTGCGCTGGTTGTCGCGCTTGCGGTTGCGCTGGTTGTTGTGCTTGCGGTTGCACTTGTAGTTGCGCTGGACTCTGTAGCACTGGTTGTTGTTGTAGTTTCGCTTGTCTCCGTACTGGACTCTGCTTCCTGGCTGGTTGTTATGCTTGCGCTTGTCTCCGCACTGGACTCTGTTGTGCTTGGTACGGTTGTGGGTTCGCTGGTTGTTGTCACTTCGTTCCGGAATTGAATTACATTAGATTCAGCCAAAGATTTTGTAGTGATTGCATCGCCCTGCTCCAGCAATTTGTCTGTGCCGAAGAGTGTTGTACCAGGATTTACATCACCGCAAAACATATTGATATTTGTCTTTTGATCCAAACCTTGTACCACTAGCTTTCGGCTGGAAGTACCAGTTGCCTCAAATTTTATACCAATAACATTCTCTATGCCTTTATTTCCTATTGAAAACGTATACCAATAACTGCCTCCAGATGTTTCTGTAGGAATAGGAGTGTTTGATGTTCCATCTGAATAATAGAACGTCAGCTTTGTTACTGTTAATCCGTCAACATTTTCATCGTTAAACGCCATTTGTCCAATGTCTGCAGCAGCAACTGGCAGCGTATAGCTGGTATCCAGCTTGCCGTCCTCGCTTACGCTGAAGTACTGTCTTTCCGTATCCAGGATTGCTCCGTCAGGCGCTTTCGTTTCTACCATGTAGTAAACGCCCGGTTTCAGCCGTCCGTCCTCGGTGCAGTAGCCTGTTTTGACATTGTTCAGCTCGGCGTAGTTGCTGCCATTCATATCCAGGCTGACATTCTCGGCGATCACTGTACCGTCCTCTGCATAGACGTCTACCACTGCGCCGGTCAGCGTGTTTTTGTACTGGTCAATCTTTTCCAGCTTTACCTTTACGCCGGACTCAGTGTCGACAATGAATGCGCCCTCTGTGCCCTGATTCGGGCCGTCAGTTGCAGACGGCGGTGTCAGAATGGGATAGATGGTCATGTTGTCGGTATCGATGCGCATACCATCCGCCGCCAGGGTCGTATCATCAAAGCGCTCGGCTGTGGGGATGGCAGCTCCGTTCAACTCCCAGGCATCGCCGTTCTTTTTTAGGGTATAATCGTAGCTTTTGCCGTCGGATACGCAATGAAATGTCTTTTCCACGATCTCATCGCCGGAAGAAACATAGTCCATCTCAACGGTAAACTCTTTTTTCTCGCTGCCGTCCGGCTTTTTGCCGTCAGTGCTCAGGGGATACATGGTGATGGTTACCTTCGTGGGGACGAACACATCTGTTGTTCCTTCCAGCAGCTCATATTCTTCCTCATAATCGAAATAATACCGCACATCGGATTTCTCATAGCCGCTGGGCGCAGCGCTCTCTGCGATGTAATAGCTCTTGGTAACTTTGCCTGCATGATCCAGGTCTTCACCGAAGGTGAGTTGGGCGAGGCCTTTATTGTCAGAACGATCCGATGCCACCAAATCACCAGTGTCAGCATCGTAGACCGCAATATCTGCCCCTGCAAGTTCTTTGCCGGTTTCTTTTTGGTTCACGTATTTGGTGACGTCTACTGTGTATCCGGTATCCGCACCGAGAAGGCTGCGTGAGCCAGTATAAGGACGATAGCCAATTTCCAATGCACCTTTGAAAGATTTTGCTATTAAAGCTCCAGACAGATGTCCTTGGTTTTGAACATTTTCATTTCCGACATCTGCATTCGGTGCAAAAATGTTGCCTGCAAAGTTTTGTGAAATGTTCAACTTGGTTGCTTCATAAAAATTATAAAGCACTCTTTCACAATCTTCGCAATTGTTTTTTGGATCCTGGTTTGAACTTCCGGCAACGTTCTGTGAACCGCCCGAACTAATCTGTTTTCCATTCAAATAGGTATATTTGTACATTGGAGTCACATTAATATCAGCACCTGCTATGCTGATAATTACATTCGCATTATTTGGAATACCCTCATAAGATATCAATGCGCACTTGTTTGCAATCGCATTCCATTCATCCTGAGATACTTGAAATTTAATCACATCCAAATCTTTGTCGCCTTCATAGCGCAGATGCACCATGTTTCCGCCCCAGTATCCATCATCATTTAAGCTGCTGTAATCTACAACACTGCTGGAATAATCATCATATTCTATCGATTTTACACCAGTAGAAAACACAACAGAAGTATCTTCTGTTTTCTGCTTGGATAATGTTGTACTGATTCCACGCAGTCTTGCAAATTCACCAGAAAAATCAATCAGCGGCTCATCCGTTTTTCGAAAATAGGACGTGTCATATAATTTTCCATTTATGTCATGATTTTGATTGTCAGACAAATCAATTCCGCTACCGATTGCAAATGTTTTTACAACATGATTTTTGTTTCCGGAAGCATCTGTATATTCCTCACTGCTAATCACATTGTTATTTACAAAAGGTCCGCCCTGTACAATTGCTTGTGCATACCCACTGTTATTCAATAAAACTTCCAATGAAATTTTATCTTGAAAATCACCGTTGCCAATTTCAAAATCATCCTGTACTGTACCGACATTGTCTGAAAGGTTAGCTCCACCGCCTACAGCCAGGCGGCTTTCTACGTCTGCACTATGGTCTGTAAAATCATTTTCGAGGAACACGCCGAACTGGCTGGCAATTCCAAGCAAATATTTTGCATTCGCTTTCTGAATCGTTTCCGAAACCGTAGAACCGGCAATATCACTTTTCTCGCCAACAAGCAATTTCACCTTTTCTGCGTTATCGTCCACGATCTGAACACCGTCAGACGCATTCGCCGCACTGACAGAAACGCCATTCACCATACTCGTCACCGCCATAGCGGCTGCTGCCGCAATTCCGGCAATTCTTTTTCTCATAGATTTCATCTGATTTCCTACTCCTTTCATGTGGAATAAATTTCCATTTTTATTGTTTCGCACCCGTAACACTACGCAAATAGAAATATTGGTAATTATCGAAACAATCTTCAGAGATGGGAGACTATATTCTTCCTATGAGAGAATTATATCATAATCCAGCACAAATTGCAATACAAAGAACTCAATAAAAAATACCATGTTTTTTGTGCATATACAACAACAAATGTGGAAAAAAGCTGTTCGTTTGCAGAGTTGAAGGAAATTTTGCAGAAAATTCCTATCTTTTCCATAGGATAGAGCAACATCGTCATAAGAGCGATTCTGTACGACTTAATTTGTCTATTTTTTACATTGCGAAAACGTTTTCGCATAAAAAATGACGAAAGTGATCGGTTTCACACTTTCGTCATTTTTTGCCATTTTCTCTTGATTTTCCAGTCCTAAAACCGCAGTTACGATTTTTCCTCTGCGGTATCCGATTCTTTCGGTTCCGGCTGCCGCAGAATGCGGTCCAGCGCATTGCTGTTCAGCTGGGTGGACAGCCGCAGACGGTTGATCTCTGCCTGCATGGTATCCATTTCAGCCGCAACTCTGCCCAGGATCTTTTTCTCCCGTGCCGCCAGACCTTCCAGTTCCTCTTCCAGGCGCTGAATCTTGATCTCCAGCGTCCGGTTCTGGATCTCCAGCGCACGCAGCCGAGCCGCTGTGCCGCGGTTGATCTGGTTCTGCCGCATCCCAAACACATGGATCTGGCGAGGCCAGCCCTTTAGCTTCTGCTTTTCCCATTCGTCCTCCGGATATGCGTCAGAAGGGGTGCTGTATCCCATATCCTCAGACACAGCATCCGGTTTCTTTTCCAGCAGTTCTTCCAATTGTGCCATACGCCTGCGCCTCCTCCAATCTTATTTCAGCTTGTTTTTCCAGTCGTCCAGTGTCTCTGCGATGGTCTGTTCCAGCGGAATCTCCGGCTGCCAGCCCGTATCCGCCTGGAGCTTGGAGATATCCGCCCGGATCACCGGCACTTCTACCGGACGCAGCTTCGCCGGGTCTACTTCCACGGTGATATCTGTGCCACTGTGTGCAATGATGCGGTCCAGAATCTCCCGGATGGAGATAGCTCTGCCGCTGCCTACGTTGTAGACTTCGCCGGAGCGTCCGTGTTCGATCAGCAGAGAATACGCCCGAACCACATCACGGACATCGGTGAAATCCCGTGCCGCCGTCAGATTGCCCACACGCATCACCGGCTCATGCACCCCGGCGGAGATCTCAGCCACCTGTTTGCAGAAATCCGAGACCACGAACTGGGGCAGCTGTCCCGGTCCGATGTGGTTGAACGCACGCACCATCATGATGTGCATATCATACGCCTTGGCGTACAGCTCGCCGAAGAGATTCTGTGCCAGCTTGGTGATGGCATACGGGTTTGCCGGATGCACCGGCGTTGTCTCGCTCACCAGGCTGATGTTTTCCGGCAGTACGCCGTATTCCTCACCGGAACCGATCAGCAAAATTTTCGGGGCATAGCCGGGAATGCCACGCACTGCATCCAGCACATTCAGACAGCCGTGGATGTTGATATCCGCCGTCAGCTGGGGATTCTTCCAGGAATAAGCCACCGAACTCTGCGCCGCCAGATGTAAAATGGCATCCGGTTTCAGCCGCACCAGCAGCGCCTCGACAGCGTCCTTGTCCAGAATGTCCAGATTGTACGCCTCACAGCCCTCTACTTCCACATTCTCCTTGGGCAGCTTTGTCAGAAATGTCTCCCAGCCGCAGTCCTGCACCAGGTGTTCCGCCAGATACCGTCCTACAAATCCGCCGCCGCCAATAATCAGTGCTTTCATGTCCTTTGCCGCCTTTCTGCTACTTCTTTCAGCGTGGCATACACCTTGTCTACCACGTCTGCCTCCTCATATTCCTCTGCCACACGCTTTGCCGCTGCGCTGCCGTACTGTTCCCGCAGTGCCTTATCGTCTGCCAGTTTCTGTATCGCCTGCGCCAGTGCGTCTGCATCCTCCGGCGGCACGGTAATTCCCGTCACACCGTCCAGGCTGACGTGCGGCACACCGGTGGGCAGCGCCGTGTTGATGACCGGCTTGCCGTAGACCATTGCCTCCTGCTGCACGATGCCGAACGCCTCGCTGTTCGCCACCGAGGGCAGCACAAAGATGTCACAGTCCGCAAACGCCGCTCGGAGATCTTCCTCCGGCAGATTTCCCAGGAAATGTACCTGTGCCGCCATGTGCGCCTCTTCCGTCATGCGGTGCAGTTTCTCTTCCATCTCCGGCGTGCCGTGTCCCACCAGGAACAGCTCACAGCCATGCACCCCGGCGAATGCGTGCAGCAGCACCTCAATGCCCTTGTAGTACACGAACCGTCCCACAAATAGCACACGCACCGTTTCCGGGTTCTGCTGCACCTGCCGCAGGATGGGCTTGCGCTCTACGCTCCGGTACGCCTGCACGTCAATGCCGTAAGGGATAATGCGGCATTTTTCCCGGAACTGGGTCAGAAACGGCGAACTGGTGATGTGTCCCTCCGTTGCCGCAATGATGCAGTCCGCACGGCGCAGGAATTTCATCAGCAGCGGCTTATAAAACCGGAGCAGCGTCTTTTGCCGCACCACATCGCTGTGCCAGGCGATCACCACGCCGCCACGATAACCGGACAGCAGGCACGCCAGATCTGCCAGCGGAAACGGCACGTGGAATTCCACCACATCTGCCCACTTCGCCATCTCCCGGAACTTCCGCAGAAAGGAAAAGGACAGCGGACAGGAAAAGTATGTGCCGAGGCTGGACGCATAGTGTACCGGTACGCCTTCGACTATCCGATCCTCGCCCTTTCCCTTTTCCTGGCAGACCAGAACTTTCACTTCTGCACGCTTTTGCAGCTCCCGGGAAAATGTCCGCACCAGGCTTTCGATGCCGCCGATGTGGGGATAATACGCCTTGTTGACCTGCAAAATATGCAGCTTTCTCTGCTCACTCACGGCAAGCCTCCTGATAGACCGCATAGAGCTGCTCTGCGGAGCGCTCCCAGGTGAACTGCGCCGCACGTTTCGGCCCTGCCGCTTTCAGCCGCTGCCGCAGTGCCTCATCCGTATACAGCCGCTCCAATCCGGCGGCGATGTCCTCCGGCGAATAGGGGTCTGTCACCACAGCATCCTCGCCGACCACTTCCGGCAGCGATGCCGCATGGGTGGTCAGCACAGGAACGCCGCACGCCATTGCCTCTAGCGGCGGCATCCCGAATCCCTCATAGATCGACGGGAACACGAACGCCAGCGCACCGCACATCAGCGGACAGAGCATCTCATCCGGCACATATTCCGTGAACTTCACCAGGTCGCCCCTGCCCAGTTCCTCTGCCTTTTTGTAGATGCCGCTGTCCAGCCAGCCCTTGCCGCCGGCAAGCACCAGATACGGCGGTGTCTCCTTTCCCCGACAGAACCAGTCATACGCTTCGATCAGACGCTCCAGATTCTTTCGGGGTTCCACTGTCCCCAGGTAGAGGAAATAGTCCCGGTCGATGCCGTACTTTTCCTTGACGGCGCTGATCTGCGCCGGGTCGTCCACCGGGTGGAACTTTTCTGTATTCACGCCGCAGTAAACCACACGGATCTTGTCCGCAAACTGCGGGAAATAGCGAATGATCTCCTGCCTGGAGAACTCCGAGTCCGTCACAATGCGGCTGGCACGCTTCATGGACTTTTTCAGCCCGGTGTCCAGCATATAACGGGTTCTGCCGCGCACCGTTTCCGGAAAGGTCTTGTACACCATATCGTGTACCGTGACTACAGTTTTTCCTGCCACCTTTGGCGGCACGATATAGTTGAAGAAATGGGTCACCTGTGCCTTATCGCCGAAGTAGTGCCGATAAGAGACGGGCAGAAAGTTGGACACCAGCCGATAGACATAGCCGGATGCCTTTGCCCAGTGGGGCTTTACATTTTCCCGAAGATAGGGCTGGAGCCGCTGGATCTTGATCTCCTCGTTTTTCCGGGAGAAAAACTGCAGCAGGAACTCATCGTCCGGATACAGCCTGGTGAGTGCCTGGATCTGCCCTGCCTCACAATAGCCGATGCCCGTCATGCGGCAGCCGATCAGCGGCAGGACATCAAATGCAATGCGCATTCCGTGTTTCTCCTTCCGTGCATGATATGGAAACAAGGGCAGAGAAACTCTGCCCCTGTTTTTATGATCTCATTGTCTGTTGTGCTATATTGCTTATACGTTCTGGCACTTCAGCTCGTGTTCTACCAGAGCCAGGTCATTCTTTACCATGCGCTCTACCAGCTCAGAGAAGGAAATGTCACGCTTCCAGCCCAGGACAGATTCTGCCTTTGCCGGGTTGCCCAGCAGTACGTCTACTTCTGCCGGACGGAAGAACTTCTTATTGACGGAAACAACAGTCTTGCCGGTAGCCTTGTCGATACCGATCTCGTCTACGCCGCTGCCCTGCCACTCAATGTTGATGCCTACGTGTCCGAAAGCAGTCTCTACGAATTCCCGAACGGTACGGGTCTCGTTGGTTGCGATCACATAATCGTCCGGCTTGTCCTGCTGGAGCATCAGCCACATTGCACGGACATAGTCCTTGGAGTGACCCCAGTCACGCTTGGAATCCATGTTGCCCAGCTCTACGTGATCCTGTACGCCCAGCTTGATTCTTGCAACTGCGTTTGTGATCTTACGGGTTACGAATTCCAGACCACGGCGCTCAGACTCATGGTTGAACAGGATGCCGGAGCAAGCGAACAGGCCGTAGCTTTCCCGATAGTTCTTGGTGATCCAGTGACCATACAGCTTTGCAACGCCGTACGGGCTTCTCGGATAGAACGGGGTCTTTTCGGTCTGCGGCATTTCCTGTACCAGACCGAACATTTCAGAAGTGGATGCCTGGTAGAAACGGCACTCCGGCTTTACGGCACGGATCGCCTCCAGCATATTGGTAACACCCAGAGCGTCGATCTCTGCGGTTGCCAGCGGCTGCTCCCAGCTGGTAGCCACGAAGGACTGTGCAGCCAGGTTGTACACTTCGTCTGCCTGAGAGATGCGCATTGCGGAGATCAGAGAGATGACATCGGTCATGTCTGCATAGATGAAGTGGATCTTTTCCTTGATGTGTTCTACGTTGCCGTAGTCAACAACGCTCTTCCGGCGCATGATGCCGTATACTTCATAGCCCTGCTCCAGCAGCAGTTCTGCCAGATAAGAGCCGTCCTGTCCTGTGATGCCTGTAATCAGTGCGTGTTTGCTCATAGTATTTCCTTTTCCTTTCTATCTAAGCGGCATTGTTATGCCTTTGCTTATACCAGCTGGTTTCGGTTGCAGATCTTCAGATTCTCGATGACCTTCTTGACATCCTGGGTGCTGTCCTTGGCGCAGATCAGCACGGCGTCATCGGTATCTACCACAATAAGATCCTCGATGCCCACCGCAGCGATCAGACGCTTGCCGCCGCAGATGGTGCTGCGCTCTGTGCCGATGGTGATGACATCGCCCTCGATATAGTTGCCGTATTCATTGGTGGGATTAATGCGCTCCACTGCCAGCCAGTTTCCCACATCGTCCCAGCCAAAGCTGCCCGGCAGGGTGTAAATGTTCTCTGCCTTTTCCATGACACCGAAGTCGATGGACTCGCTGCGGAATGCGTGATACTCGGTTTCCAGCACGGACGCATAGCTGCCTGTGCCGACTGCCGCCTCAATGCGCTCCAGACCCTCGTAGATGTCCGGCATCAGCTTCTGGATGTTCGCCAGGATGGAAGAGGTCTTCCACACGAACATACCGCTGTTCCACAGATACCGGTGCGATGCCAGGTATTCCTTGGCGGTGTCCAGATCCGGCTTTTCCACAAAGCGCTCTACCCGATAAACGCCGGGCATTCCCAGATCGGTGTCACGCTCAAAGTTGATATAGCCATAGCCGGTCTCCGGATAGGTGGGGGTAATGCCGATGGTCACCAGGTTCTGTTCCTTTTCTGCCACAGCCACTGCCTGGCGCAGGGTGTCCACGTACATCTCTTCATAGCGGATGAGGTGGTCTGACGGCAGCACCAGCATCATTGCCTCGCCGTACTTCTTGCGGATCACAGCGGCAGCCAGACCGATACAGGGTGCTGTATTTCTGGCACACGGCTCCAGCAGGATGTTCTCCTCCGGCAGCTGCGGCAGCTGTTCCTTGACCAGTGCGGCATAGCTTACGTTGGTCACTACGAATACGTCCTCCATTGCCACCATGGGCAGCAGACGCTTTACGGTTTTCTGGATCATGGTTTCTCCGTCCTTGGTCAGAGAGAGAAACTGCTTGGGATAATTGCCACGGCTCTTGGGCCAGAAGCGTTCGCCTCTGCCGCCTGCCATGATGACTGCGGTCACTTTCATGAGTGATCTCCTTTCTCTTTTTCCTGCTCCTGTATCTGTTCCTCCTGGTACAGCAGCTCCTGCGCATCGTGCGCATTTGCCTCTTCATTGGTCTCCCCGGGGAACAATGCAGTTTTCAGTGTCATCAGAATAATGCGCAGATCCATGAAAATGGAATAGTTTTCAATGTACATCAAGTCCATTTTCAGTTTATCATAAGGCAGGGTGTCATACAGTCCGGTGACCTGTGCATACCCGGTGAGTCCTGCCTTCACTTGCAGCCGGAACTCAAATTCCGGCATGGTCTTTTCATATTCTTCCGCCAGTTCCGGACGCTCCGGTCTGGGTCCCACCACGGACATATCGCCACGGAGAATGTTGATGAGCTGTGGCAGTTCGTCCAGACGGCATTTCCGCAGGATGCGTCCCACCTTGGTGATGCGGCTGTCGTTTTCCTTTGCCAGCTGCGGTCCGGATTTTTCCGCATCCACCACCATGCTCCGGAACTTATAGACGTAAAATTCCTTTCCGTGATAGGTCAGACGCTTTTGCTTGAACAGCACCGGTCCGCCGTCGTCCAGCTTGATGGCGATGGCGGATGCCAGCATCACCGGCGACAGGATCACCAGAAAGACAACGGCAAAAATCAGGTCGAAGATACGCTTGCCCAGCTTTTGCTCAAATGTCAGCCCGTAGTTCCGGCAGAGCAGCAGCGGCGTGTCGAACAGCCGGATCTCCTCTGCGCCTCTTAGGATAATGTCGGATATTTTCGGCGCAATATACGCCCGGACATTCTGTGCAAAGCAATATTTGATGAGATCGTTGCGCAGCCGCCCGGAGACCTCGCAGAGGATGATGCCCTCATACCGGGAGATTGCCTCACGGATCTCTTCCGGCGGCGCAGAGGCGCTGACGGATTCGCAGATCATATACTTGTCCACCCGGCGGCTCATTTTCAGCACCAGCTCGGCGGCATTCCGGTCGCCGTAGATGACCACCAGCTTTCTCGGCGGATACAGCCGGAAATACAGCTTGTTGGTCAGCACGATCCACAGGATCAGCACCGCCAGATCCACGATCGTCAGCAGCACCATCGGCACCGTGGCGGAAAAGTCACGGTTGACCACGCTGATCTGAAAATACGTCACCACGTTGACGCAGAAGATGGAAAGCGTCTGGGAATAAAACATATCCGTTCGCTTGAGATAGCCGATCTTCAGTCCGCCGAATGACTTGGCAAACAGCAGCACCAGCACCACATAGATCAGGATCATGACCCAGTTGCCCCGCCGGTAAAACGGCAGCAGAATGGCAGAACTGTAGCTCTCATACCAGACCCATGCAAAGCCGGCTGCATACATTCCCACCAGCAGCACCGCCGCAAAAAACGAAAAAATGCGCTTGAACTGGTCTCGGTTGCAGTTAGTTTTCATGATGATATCACAGCACAGGATTCTGTGCCGCTGTGTGTTCCTTTCCAAAGGATCTGCCGGGCATTCCCGGCAAAGCTGCACGCCCGTTTTCTCTTCCAAACAGCGCTTACAGCATACAGTTTCATTATAACAGAGAGTACACCGCTTTGTCAAGTAATTTCCATAAAGTGCAGTGAATTTCATGCCGCTTGCGCACTATTTTTGCGCAAAATGACGGTCACAAAACGGATTCTTCCAGCATTTGTTTTCTTTGCCGCCAAAAGGTCTGATTTTCCGCCGGGAAAATATGCGCCTCTGACCCCAAAAATGCGCACAGACTTTTCGCCCGTGCGCATTTTTGGACAGCACCGCACAAGAGTTTGCGCGGCGTTGTCATATGTGAAAGACTACTTTGAATCGGATGGTGTCTGGTCAGGAGTTTTCTGTGCTGCTGTCCGTGCTGTTCTGTCCCGGCTTTTCCGGAGGCGTGCCGCCGTTAGAACCGCTGGGCGGTGTACCGCCCTGTCCGCCGGGCTGTCCCGAAGGCATTCCGTCGGGCTGACCGCCGTTCATGCCGCCGGAGCCGCCGTTTGCCGTTACTTCCGTGCCGCCGCTGACCGTTCCGCCCTCGGCATAGCAGTCATCGTTCAGCGTGCCGGAATATGTGCCGCCGGTCACAATGGTATAATCCGACGAGTCGCTGTCACCGATGCCGTAGATCACATCGGAGACCGCCTTGGGCGACTGCAGTGTCACAAGAACCGTACCGTTCTGATCCACAATGCTGATCTGGTCGCCGGCTGCTGCGTTACAGTTGGTTGCCACCAGACAGCCGCTCTCCGGATATTCCATCATACCCTTGCTGGACAGCGCCAGCAGTGTGCCGCCGGTATAGGTCATATCCCCGTTGGCATCCAGCGAGCCGTCTCCGCCGCTGGTCGGACCGCACACCAGCAGTGTGCCGCCGGTCATTGCCCATGTGCCGTTGGAATCCACACCGTCACCGGAGGCGTTGATGTAGATATAGCCGCCGGAAATGGTCATGGCGTGAGTACCGCTGTCTGCGCCGCCGGTGTTCAGTCCGTCATCGGTGGCATCCAGAATCCGTATCTCGCCGCCGCTGATGTTCATTTCCGCCTTGGACTCGATGCCCTCGGTGCAGCTGTGAATGGTAATGCTGCCGTCTGAAATGGTAAGATCACCGTGGCTGCTGATACCCTTGTTGTCGGAAGTAATGTCCAGCGTTGTGCCGGAGAGTTCCGCTGTTCCGGCAGCGTGGACAGCATGATCTGTGGAGTGAATGGTACAGCTGCCGCCGCGCATCACCAGATTGCCGCCGCACTTGATGCCCTTGCTGGTGGCATCATCTGCCGTTGTTGCGGTGGTGGTTGTCTGCGAATCTGCTGCGTCTGTCACAGATGCCGCAGTGGTATCCGTCTGAACGGCTGCCGCCTGGATCACGTCAGCGTTTTCGGCGTTGGCGTTCTGCCCGTTCTGTCCGAAAGCATCGCCGGAAGGTGCATTTCCGCCGGGCGGATTGCCGCCGCCAAAGGTCTCGCCGTCCGGCAGTTCCGGCGGATTTCCGGAGGGTGCATCTCCGGAAGGCATTTCACCGGAAGGCGGTGTGCCGCCGCCAAAATTGCCGGGCTGGAAGTCGTCCTGTGCAGAGGCTGCCACTTCTCCGGTGGTTGTCACCTGGACAGTGCCGCCGGAAATAGTGAGGTCGCCGTCTGCCTGGATGCCGTCCTCGGCACTGGAAACGGTCATCTCGCCGTCCTGTATTTCCATAGCGCCGCCGCAGTTCACGCCGTCCTCTGCGGCGTCAATGGTCAGTGTGCCGCCGGCGATCTCAACATCACCGCTGCACTTGATGCCCTTGCTGCTGGAGGTCTCGCCGGTCTCTGCATCCACAGCCGTGCCGTTGCTGGTGAGGGTGTACGTACCGTCTGTCACCCACACCAGAGACTCTGCCTGGAGACAATCGCCGCCGGCTGTCACTGCGGCACTGCCGTCCGTCAGCTGCAAAAAGCCCTTTGCGGCATCGCTGTCCTCGGTGGACTTTACACCGTCATTGCCGGCGTTCACGGTCAGATCTGCGCCGAACATTGCCACGCAGTCCTTGCCCTTTACGCCATCCTCTGCCGCATCCACGGTGATCGTACCATTCACCAGTTTCAGCGTATCCCTGCAGACGATGCCGTCCCGGCTGTTCCCGGAGACCGCCAGGCTGCCGCTGCCGTTGATCGTCAGCTTATCCTGTGCAAACAGCGCACAGGCATCCACGTTGTTTCCGCTCTCTGTGGTCTCGGCGTTGCCGGCGCTGTCTGTCAGGACGTTTTTCGTACCCTTCGCCAGTGACAGGATGGTGCGCTTTTCATTGACGCACACCAGCGCCGGGCCAGACGGGCTGGTGATCTCTGCGCCGTCCAGATAAAGTTTTACCTTTTCCGAACCGGTGACAACTACCTGTCCCTTTGTCAGCTTGCCGCTGATACGATAGGTGCCGCCTGCGGAAATGGTGACCCGGTTATTTTTCACGGAAACGGCTTTGGTATTGCCAGTGACCTTGGTGTCGTCGTCCGCCAGAGCGATCTCTGCGTCAAAGATGTCGTAAGTATCACAAAGGTCGTCTGCATCGGTGGTCACGCCGGCAGTTCCGGACTGCACCGCAGAAAGATTCTGGCTGCTGACCGAGCCGTCTGTTTCCTCCAGCGTGGTCGTCTGTGCTGTTTCGCTGTCCGTGCCGCTGGATGTGCTGCTGTTCTGTGTGCATCCGGTGCAGGTAATCATCGCCGCTACCGCCATGCTCATTGCCCAGGCAAATATTTTCTTTTGCATGAGACTCACGCTCCTTTTTGTATTTGGTACCCCATGGTGTGAATTTGTCATTTGTCAAAACTCCTCGTATGTGATACCCAATTCCCCAAGCGTGGTTTCTGTTTTTCTATGTTCCTATTATTGCATATGTTTATGGAAATTACGTGAAAATCCTGCGTGAGGCTGCAAAAAGATATGTGGAAAACAGCCGTTACAACAGAAAAACGTCCGACAGAAACTGTCGGACGCTTTCCCGAAAAATAATAAGGAGAATGTATGAAAAAAACAAGATGTCAATTGAATAACGCAGTACCCGAGCGATCAGTTATTCTCACTCTGCTGCACTTCTGCCAGTGTGACATCGACCTTTTTGGTCTCGCCGGCACGGACATAGGTCAGCGTGATGGTATCCCCAGCCTTGTACTGGTTCTTGACTGCGTTCAGTTCTTCGGTGGTCGTGATGGTCTGATCCTGAATGCCGGTGATAACATCGCCCGGCTGCAGACCAGCCTGGTCAGCTGCACCGCCGCTGGTGACGCTGAAAATATAAGCGCCAACCGGAATATTGTAAGCCTGTGAAACTGCCTCTGTCACATCCTGGCAGGAAATGCCAAGCTGCGGACGTCCGGTCACATAGCCATAGTTGATCAAATCGTCAATGATGCTCTTCGCCTCAGACATCGGGATAGCAAAGCCGATGCCTTCTACGGTTGCCTCGCCGGAATAGGTGCTGGACATCTTCGCAGAGTTGATGCCGATAACCTGACCGGAGCTGTTGATCAGCGGACCGCCGGAGTTACCGTTGTTGATCGCCGTATCGGTCTGGATCAGCGTCATGGTCTTGTCGTTGATGGTGACCTTACGATCCAGTGCGGAGATGATGCCGCAGGTAACCGTGTTCTGGAACTGGAGTCCCAGCGGGTTACCGATGGCAACTACCATTTCACCCACTTCACAGCTGCTGCTGTCGCCGAATTCTGCGGCAGTCAGATTGTCTGCGTCAATTTTCAGCACGGCGATATCCGCCTCTTTGTCGTATGCCACGATGCGTGCATCATAAGTGGTAGTCTCATCCGACATCTGGATCTGTACGGAAGATGCCTCGCCGTAACCGTACTCATCGTCATAGATAACGTGCGCATTGGTAACGATATAGCCATCTTTCGACATGATGATGCCAGTGCCGACGCCGGTCATGCCCTGCGAGCCACTGCCCTGCTGTCCGTTGCCGTAGCCAAAGAAACCGCCGTAGCTGTTATTGTTGGTATTGCCGTTGGAAGAAGAGAATGTAGACTGTACGCCGACAACCGACGGAGTCACCTTCTTGACAATATCTGCTACTGACATCGAGCCGTTGGTAGATGCCAGCTGGATCCAGCTCTGATCGGAACTGCTCTTCTTGGAGGAATCGCTGTCCGACTTTTTGCTCTGGCTCTCATCTGCTGCGGAAGAATCATTGCTTGCCACAATGGAACTGCCATTGTCGGCATTGGCAGAGCGGATACCCTCATAGACACCGATCGAACCGCCGGAGACCAGAACCATCGCCAGGACAAAAGCCGCAACCTTCAGACCGGTGTGCTTTTTCTTCGGCTTTTTGTTGGGGTCGCCGCCGTTGGGGTCGGAGTAATAGTTCACATAGGAATAACCGCCGTTATTGCCGTTGCCGCCGTTTCCGGCAGATGCCGTGTTGTTGACATTGGACGGATTGCTGCCGTAAGCGGCATTGCTGCCTGCCGGATTGCCATAGGCGCTGCCGTTCTGGTAAGCGCCGCTGTGAACCGCCTCATCCTGATGGGGTGTGGTGTTCCGGTAATATCCGTTCTGATAAGCATACGGGTTTGCAGCGCCGTTTGCGCTGGAGCCGGTATCGGTGGGGGTTGTGTTATATGCTGCGCCGGAAGTGTTCTGCGCAGCGTTTTTCACACTGTCTGCAGCATTGGGAGCAGATGCCCCGTTCTGTGCCGCATTGCTTTCATTCTGCTGTGTGTTGTTTTTGTTTTCAAAGTCAGCCATGATCTTTTCTTCCTTTCTATCCTGAACACCGCTGTTTGGTTTTCGGCGGTGGTTTTGTGCTTTTCGCTTTCTGTAATTATTATTATACGGTTTTATGTGATAAACGTATGATAAGCGATAGAAAAGAAGGTAAAATGCGTCCCACAAAGGCTTCACATTCCGCATTTCATAGAGGTTCCGGCTGTTTCAGTGCAGAAAAGACGTTTAAGCAGCCTTATTCTGTGCCAGATAGTCCGCCAGGTTTACGTCAATGCCGGCACCCACCTGTGCCATATAGTACATCCAGAGGAACATATCCTGGCTGTCCAGCTTGCCGTTGGCATCAGCATCCAGAGCCGTGCGCTGGATGGGATCCAGCTGTGTATCATAGCCGGCGCCCACCAGAGCGATATTGTACATACACAGGAACAGATCCTGGGTATCCACACGGCCGCTGGCATCTGCATCACCCATATTGTATGCAGGCATGGTGTGCGCTGCGGCAGCATTTATCATGCTGTCCAGGGATGCACGTTTTGACTTAATATCCTCGCTTCTGCCGGTCGCTGTATAGGCATCTGCAACCACACTGCCGTTTCCGCGGGAAAGCATCTCTGTCGACTGGATCGCTCCGGCAGCCAGCGCCACCTGCCCCACCGGTGTAAAGGTCATATTCAGATTCATGATGTTGCTCAGTTCAAAGCCGAAGGCTTTTTCCCCTGCCGCACCCACATAAGAGGCATAGAAGTCTGCCGCAGAGGCATCCGCCAAGTTTCCGATGCGCTGGTTCAGTCCCATTTCAACTTTCATCGGCTCCAGCATAAAATTATCTACAGCACCGCCGGCAAGCGCCACATCCAGATAAGTATATAAGTAAGAAACGATCGCACGGCGGTTCTGAGAAACATTGGGCATGCCGCCGTTATAGTCTACGCCCAGAGGGTTGTTGACAGATTCTACCACGATATCTGCGGTGCGGTTCAGCTTGTGCAGATCGGTGACCACAGTCTCAATGTTGGCGAATATGGTATCCACAACGCCCGGCAGATTTGCCGCCAGCTTTTTATTGGCTGCATCCAGCTTATTGGTATCGGTGGTCAGCTTGTTTGCCACATCGGTCAGCGTGCTGCAGTTAGAAAGATCTACCAGGTCGGTGTTCTCATACAGCACCTGTGCGATCAGATCGTTTACGCCCACAGAGACCATGATGACTTCTGCGGATTCCACATCGGCACGGAGCGCCGCATCGGACTGCACCGCAGTCACCAGATCGCCGGAAGTTGTGCCGACCTTCGCATAGTTTACGGCAGTGCCGCCCAGATAATCTGCCACGATGGAGACCGCAGACTTTCCGTCGCCTGTCTCTGCCAGACAGTCATCGCCCAGCGCAACGACCTTACAGCCCGTCACTGCAACCGGCTCATATGCCGCTGCAGACGCAGACATTGCCAGAACCGGCACTGCGGTGACTGCTGCGCATACGCCAGCCAGACTTTTTGTCCAGATTTTTGCTTTCATCATTTCCAAATCCTTTCTGTCCTGTCCCGTCTGCATGATCCGCAGACAGGCGCTTTTGTTTTTTCCAAAGCGGCATCCCGTTTTGCTGCTCTTCAGGCACCCCTTTTGCCGCCTGGAAAAGCGGCGCCGCCTGTTGTCATTATACCTTGTTTTGCCGTATCTGTCAAGAGACGTGCAAAGAAAAAGCGAAACCGTGTTTCTCCAAACGGAAAAACACGGTTTCAGTAAAGCAATGAGAAAAAGAGAGATAACTGCAAAATTCTAAAATTGCAAAAATGAAATACCGCCGACACCTCGCAATTCTTTTGCCGGGAATGTATTTCTGTCAGAAGCGTTTTCACAAGCGGGATATGCTGTGAATCATCTGCCTTGCTTCTGTTATGATTATATCACATTTGCACCAAATTGTCAACAGGAATATGCTGGATTTCATGTAAAACATCCAATCCGCTTTTTGTGCAACTTGACAGTAGACATTCCTAACGCAAAAAAACATCGTTTTCGAAATTGGTTTTCCACAGATTTATCCACTTTTCAACACACCACGGTGTGGAAAGCCGTGGAAAAAGGCGGTTTTCACCGCTTTATGATCTCATCCGAATCCAGCATGACGGTAAACGGACCGTCATTGCATAATTCCACCTGCATATCTGCGCCAAAGATGCCGGACTCCACCACCGGAACACGTTCCCGGCAGTACGCCTTACAGGATTCGTACAATGCCTCCGCCTGCGCCGGCGGTGCGGCATGGACAAAGCTGGGGCGGTTGCCCTTGCGGCAGTCCGCATAGAGCGTAAACTGCGACACCAGCAGCAGACTGCCGCCCACATCGGAAAGGGACAGATTGACCTTGTCATTCTCATCCGAGAAGATCCGCAGCCGCAGCAGCTTGTCCACCATTTTTTCCATGATCTCCTGGGTGTCCTCCGGCGCAATGCCCAGAAGCACCAAAAATCCCTGTTCGATCTCTCCGGTGGTTTTGCCCTCCACGGAGACTTTTGCGTGTTTCACACGCTGTACCAACATCTTCATGCCTTATCCCTCACTTGAATTTGTTCCAGCACCTTGCCGATGGGTTCCCGGATGCACAGATCCGCCTGTTCATCCATCGGCGTTGCGTCCCGGTTCAGCAGAACCAGATGGTCGCCCCGGAAGTAACGCAGCAGCCCTGCCGCTGGATAGACCGTCAGCGACGTGCCGCCTACCAGCAGCAAGTCCGCATTGGCAATGGCATTCACCGACCGGGTCAGCGTCTCCTCCGGCAGAGACTCCTCATACAGCACCACATCCGGCTTGACTCTGCCGCCGCATTTTTCACAGTGCGGCACGCCGTTTGTCAGCATGATCCACTCGGCATCATAGACGGCGCCGCACACCTGGCAGATATTCCGGTGCACACTGCCGTGCAGCTCCAGCACCGTCTTGCTGCCAGCCATCTGGTGCAGCCCGTCGATGTTCTGTGTCACCACCGCCAGCAGTTTTCCGGCCCGTTCCAGCTCCGCCAGCTTTTTGTGCGCCGCATTAGGCTTTGCTGTGAGACAGATCATCTTGTTCCGGTAAAAGCGGTAAAAATCCTCGGTGTGCCGTTCAAAGTAAGTATGGCTGAGGATGGTCTCCGGCGGCACATCATACTGCTGGTGATACAGCCCATCCTGGCTGCGGAAGTCCGGGATGCCGCTTTCTGTGGAAACGCCCGCACCGCCAAAAAAGACGATCCGGTCAGACGCATCCACCCATTTCTGCAACTGTTCGATTTTTTCTGTGTCCATAGTGATTCCCCTTTCTATCCGGCAATGACACTGACGTAAAACGTCCGGCGGCGCGGACCGTCAAACTCGCAGAAGTACACGCCCTGCCATGTGCCAAGCACCAGTCTGCCGTTTCGCACCGGAATGGTGACACTGCTGCCCATGGCAGAGGCACGGGCATGTGCGGAAGAGTTGCCCTCCATATGGCGAAACTCCGGACGATCCGGGAAAGCTTTCCGATATGCCAGCAGCAGGTCTGTCACTACATCCGGGTCTGCGTTTTCGTTGATGGTGATACCGGCGGTGGTGTGGGGACAGTAGACAACACAAATGCCGTCTGTCACGCCGCTTTCTGCCACTGCGCCCTGCACCTGGGCAGTGATGGGGCAGAGATTTTCTGCCGGCGTTTCTAATGTATATGCGTATAACATGGCAATCGCTCCTTTTTTGTGCTGTTTCTATTATAAAGCATCTATCCCGGGAATGCAAGTCCCTTTCTTTTCAGCACCAAAAACGCCGATTTTCTTTTGCTTTTTCAATATAAACATCAACTTTTTCCCGGATTTTTTTCTTTTCCCATTGAAAACTGAACTTTTTGAAATTGTCCAAAAAAATTCGCTGTTTTCTCTTGACAAAATCTGTTTTTTATAGTATAATAATAAAGCTGTTTGATGCAGTCCAATGGAGAGGTGTCCGAGCGGTTTAAGGAGCTAGTCTTGAAAACTAGTGATTCCGAGAGGAACCGTGGGTTCGAATCCCACCCTCTCCGCCAACGAATAATACATGGAGCGGAACATTTTACAGCTGTTCCTCCTTTGGATGATAAAATGCGGAAGTACCCAAGTGGTGAAGGGGCTCCCCTGCTAAGGGAGTAGGTCGGGAAACCGGCGCGAGGGTTCAAATCCCTCCTTCCGCGCCAAGAAAAAAGCACTTCATTTCGAAGTGCTTTTTTCGTTTTTCCGCATAAAAAAACGACCTGCAAAAAGGGAAATTGCAGGTCTAAAAACAGATGAAACCATTGCATATCCGTCAGACATGACGTCAAAACAGGACATAAAAAGGGGAATTGGGGGATTTCTTCAATCCATGCTTTCAGTATACCGAAAAAAGCTTAAAATAGGCTGAAAGAAACCACACTTTCTGCAAATTTTCCCATAGACATACAAGATATGCAAAAAGCCTGCACGCCATCCGGCGCACAGGCTTTTCGTTTTATTTCGATTTACGCAAAAGGCACCAATCAGTTAATGATGGTCTCCTCAGTTTCCTTGTCAAACAGGTGAATCTTGTTCGGATCCAGAGCGATCTTGATCTCATCCTGCGGACGAGCGGTAGAGCGAGGATCAACACGAGCAGTCATCTGAACGCCAGCGCATACCAGGTACAGATAAGTTTCAGCACCCATCATTTCGGTGATTTCAACAGTAGCGTCAACCACACCGGTAGATGCGTTGGACAGGAACATCTCGTCATCGTGGAGAGCCTCCGGACGGATACCCAGAGTAACTTCCTTGTCAACATACTTTGCCAGCTCCGGAGTTACCTTTGCAGCCGGAACTTCAACCTGATACTTCACAGCCTTGCTGGTCTTGGTAGCATCTGCGCCGAACTCTACATAGTAGTTGTCTGCCTTCTTCAGAACAGCGTCGATGAAGTTCATCTGCGGAGATCCCAGGAATCCTGCAACGAACTTGTTGCCCGGACGCTCGTACAGAGCCTGCGGTGTATCGATCTGCTGAATGATACCATCCTTCATAACTACGATACGGTCACCCATGGTCATAGCCTCAGTCTGGTCATGTGTTACATAGATAAATGTGGTACCCAGCTTCTTGTGCAGCTTGGAGATCTCAGTTCTCATCTGTGCACGGAGCTTTGCGTCCAGGTTGGACAGCGGCTCGTCGAGGAGGAATACCTGCGGATTACGAACGATTGCACGACCCAGTGCAACACGCTGTCTCTGACCACCGGACATAGCCTTCGGCTTACGATCCAGCAGGTGGCTCAGATCCAGGATCTTTGCAGCTTCTTCTACCTTGCGTGCGATCTCGTCCTTCGGTACCTTACGCAGCTTCAGACCGAATGCCATGTTGTCGAATACGGTCATGTGCGGATACAGAGCGTAGTTCTGGAATACCATTGCGATATCTCTGTCCTTCGGAGCGATGTCGTTTACCAGACGGTCGCCGATGTACAGCTCACCTTCGGAAATTTCTTCCAGACCAGCGATCATACGCAGGGTAGTAGACTTACCGCATCCAGACGGTCCTACCAGAACGATGAATTCCTTATCCTTGATTTCCAGGTTAACGTCCTTTACAGCGACTACATTGCCCGGATACTTTTTATAAATATGTCGAAGTGATAAACTTGCCATTTGCGCAGTTCCTCCTAAATAAGATTTTTCCAGAACGTCCTCACGGGCGTTTCCCGTCCGCCGTTCTCGATGATATATATATCATACCAAAAATAAAAACATTTTTCAAGTCGTTATTTGCCCAAAATTCTGCTTGTACATTTATCCATTATGACGAATGCTTTTTTAGCGTTTGTAGCAAACTTGCAAAATTGGTTTCACAATTCAGCATTTTTTGGACATCTTTTTCAGACAGCACACAGCACGTACCGATTTCCAGATCCTGGGGCATTTCCAGTCCGCCCATGGCGATCCTCGCCAGCTCTGCCACATGGTTTCCGGCCGCCGCAAACATCCGCCGCACCTGGTGATATTTTCCCTCGTGCAGACAGATCAGCGCCTCCCGGTCTGTGCCTTCCACCGGGGCAGCCTTTGCCGGCAGGCACTGTGCGCCGTCCGCCAGCACCATGCCCTCCGCCATCTTTTCCGCATAGCCGTCCTCCCAGGGGCGAGCCAGCACGATGTGATAGTATTTCGCCACATGACTCCGTGCCGCAATGACCTGGTGCGCCAGCTGTCCGTCATCGGTGAGCAGCAGCATCCCGGTAGAGTCCTTGTCCAGCCGTCCCACAGGCCGCAGGTCCTTCCGGCACAGCTCCGGCGGCACGAGTTCCAGAACGCTCTTCTGCCCCGGCTCATCCGCTGAGCTGACATAGCCCTTGGGCTTGTGCAGCAGCACATAGAGATACTGGTCGCCGGGGATGTGTCTGCCGTTCAGACAGACGGTGTTCTCGTCCGGTTGTACGTGCTGGTCTGCCTTTCGCACCACAGCGCCGTCCACGGTCACCTTTCCCTTCTGGATCATCTGCCGCAGTTCCCGGCGGGAATACATGGTGCGTGCAGAGAGAAACTGATCTAATCGCATCAGAGACCTCCTGTTCTATTTTTCGTTTGTCCACATAGATTATACCCAGAGAAACACACAGCATTTTCGAAAGGCGGTCTGCATCATGGAAAAACGAGGGATTCTGTTTCTTGGCGCCGCAGGCGTGATCTTCGGCTGCGGCTTTTTGTGGCACTGGCTGCATCTGCCGGCAAGTGCGCCGGAGACCCACCAGATCTGTCTCCGGGACGGCGCACAGCGGCTGGCGTTCCTGGAGAGCCAGGGACAGCCGGAGCGCTGCTGCGTCGCCACAGAGACCGTTCAGCTGCCTGCTGCGGCGGACGGCAGCTACAGCGAGTACGCCGCACTCCAGCAGGCACAGGCGCTGCCGCTGGCATCACACCTGGGCGAGACAGCCGTCCGCTATACTTATACGCAGAGCAGCCCCGGCGAGGCACACCTGCGCACAGAGCTGCTGCTGAGTGAGGATCAGACCCTGCTGGGTGCGGTGCAGTATGACTGCACCCAACCGGAACAGATGTCTCCGGTCATGCAACCGTAAGCTCACTTATCAAATACGTGAAACAGTCCGCCGATCAGCGGCAGCTGCTTTGCATTGCCGTTTGCTGCATTGATGATGCCGATAATCATCAGCGCCAGGCTTGCCAGGGACAGCAAAGCGGAGAGAATTGCGCCCAGAACCGGGATCTTTCCCAGAATGGCGCTGGCGATGCCCACAACAATGTTTGCCAGGAACAGGATAAAGCCCTGGTTTGCGTGATATTTGGCATAGCGGGACTGTCCGCCGTTTACCAGCAGCGGCAGGATAAACAGGATGCCCACATAGGACAGCGCTGCCCAGACCTTGTTGGTCTGGATATCCTGGGTGTCATACATTCCGGTATCGTCCGGGGTATTCATAAAATCATTGAAATCGTTGCTCATGGTCTAGTCTTCCTTTCTGCTCTGCGCTGCCGCAATTCCTCTTCATCCAGTGCGCCGATGGCAGCTAAAAATCCGGCTACATCTGTAAAATCCTGATAGACCGAGGCGAACCGCACATAGGCGACCGGGTCGATCAGTTTCAGGCGTTCCATGACCGCATTCCCGATCTCCGAAGAGGTGACGACACTGCGCATCTCCTGGGCATATTGGGATTCCAGCTCG
>ERZ808270.240-NODE-240-length-34440-cov-9.124327_pt1 | contig 34440 bp, 24 predicted proteins | sample MGYA00521082_ERZ808270 | MGnify/ENA primary metagenome ERZ808270 (study PRJEB31516, sample SAMN03275594) | gut metagenome | biome: mammalia-associated habitat; material: feces | host: Papio cynocephalus | place: Kenya | collected 2012-07-27 ... | reverse complement strand
TATAAGACAGAAGGTACCAAACTGGTAGTCGATATTCAAAAGTCAGTTTTAAGTGATTTTGGAAATGCCGACGATGTTGTTGCTCTATTACCTACCGTGTCAGGAAGCAATGGAAGCTACACGGTGTTTGGACGAGGTAATGCAGAAGTATATATTGACAATCGCAAGATGAGAGACAAGAGTGAACTAAGTCGTTTAAACTCAAAGGATATTTCGACGATAGAGGTTATCAACAACCCTGGTGTGGAATATGACGCAGACACACATGCCGTCATCAAAATCAACTTGAAGCATAAGGTTGACGGAGGCTTGGGTGTCAGGGGTTCTGCCTTTGATAGCCAAGGAAGAAGAAACTCCGATTCGGAACAATTGCAACTCACTTATGACAGCCATGCTGTCAATGCGTTTCTGTCTTTCTCCAATTCAAGCAATAGATACAAGACGGATCAAACGAATGTGGAGCAAACTACCGTAGGCGGAAACATTTGGCACATGGAAAGCAATATGCCAAAATGGAACTCCAACTACTACAATCAAACCATCAATGTCGGTATCAATACGGAAGTGGCAAAGAATCATGTAGTTGGCGCAAGTTTATCCTATTCAAAGGAAACAGACTGGTGGGGTGGCACCTCTACCAATCAAATGTTTCACAACACAAACTTGTTCGAGGATTTGTATTCCGACATTCATTCCCATGCCAACTACAACCAGTGGATAGGCAATGTCTTTTACGATGGTACTTGGGCTGAGAAGTGGAAGATTGCGTTCAATGCCGATTACGTAAACCGCAAAGCCAAGGATAACCGCATCAACCAAGAAGCAGGAAGTATGACGACGCAGCATGAGGCTAAAAACGAGAACGAAACTTCTCATAACATTTATGCTGGTAATGTAAAGGTTAGCTATCAAGCAAACAAGGCACTGGCGTTTAGTGTGGGAACCGACGCAAGTTATGTAGATGAGAAGAAAGATTATCAGAGTCTTGAAAATGAAGAGATAAACACATCAAGTCGCCTTCATGCCGAAGAGACGAAACTGGCTATTTTTGCTGGGTGTGATTTTTCTATAGCCAAGCTTTCCGCCCAATTGGGATTGCGTTATGAAACGTTTGATATGCAGTATCGTGATGCCATCTCACAAGAGCCTTTGGTGGATAAGACGCAACGCCATCTTTATCCTTACTTCTCTTTGTCCTTGCCTATCAAGAACGTTGAGATGGGACTGAGTATGACCACCAAGGTGAAGCGCCCAAGCTATTACGAGCTCCGCAATAGTGAGGAATATTTCAACCGCTACTCCATCGAAGCAGGCAATCCGTGGTTGTTACCACAATACACCACGGATGTATCCTATTCTTTGCAATGGCACCAACTGCGCTTCTCGGTAGATTATCAGAGAATCAAGGATTATATCATATCCACCAATATCATCAAGCAAGACAACCCATTGGTGGCTGTATCAAAACCAGATAATTTTCCACATTACTCTGCGGTAAATGCCAGTGTTGCCTATCATACGAATGTAGGTGTGTGGGAGCCATACCTCAACTTGAACATCATGCGCACTTACCTTTCACTCTACAATGCCGACGGAAGCAAAGTAAAGAACAACAAGCCATACTTCTCCATGTCATTCAACAACTATCTCAACTTACGCCATCATTGGATGCCGTATCTGTTGATAAGTTACAATTCGGATGGCAACATGAGAGAATATCGTGTTCACCAAGCTCTATGGCTAAGTCTTGGTGTAAGTAAACATTTTGCCAATAATGCGTGGCTGGTGAGATTGAGTGCCAACAATATTTTAGGAACTAAGGAGCATGAAATCCGATATGCTTCCGACTACATTTTCGACAAGACCAACTTCAAGGATGGACGCCGCATCAGCCTATTGGTAAGATACACCTTCAAGGACAAGAAACGTTATAAGGGGGAAAGTGCCGCGAGCGAGGAATTGGATAGATTGTAAGAACATTGAGGAATAAATAATATAGGTAAGATGTCTAAATATTTTTAATTTTCATGCGCTTTAATGGCTAAAAAGCAATACTTTTGCAGATATAAAAAATGTTATGGAAATAGAATTGTGCAGAGTTCATGATACAACTTCGGATAAATACAAACAGATGGAAAAACTTTTGACGATAGCTTTTCCTAAAGATGAATACAGGGAACTTGCTGAACTGCGTATACTTACTGAGCACAACCATAAGTTCCACAACAACCTGATATACGAAAACGGCAAGTTTATTGGGCTTATTACCTATTGGGACTTTGAAAGTTTTTTCTACATAGAGCATTTCGCCATTATTCCTGAAATGCGCAACCATGGATATGGAAAGATGGTAATGGAGAAAGTAAAAAATGTATTACGTCGCCCAATAGTGTTAGAGGTCGAATATCCCCTGGAAAATATGTCAAGACGAAGAATAGGTTTCTATGAGCGCCAAGGCTTCAAGCTATTGAGCAGTGAGTATATGCAGCCGCCTTATAGACCAGGAGAAGACTTTTTGAAGCTCAAAATCATGACATATGGAAACATTGATGAAAACGAGGACTTCGAAAACGTAAAAAGAACCATATATAAAGAGGTTTACAAATACGAGCCGTGACATACTAATGTTTTTGAGTCCTAACTTGAAAGCCAAAGTCATAATATTTCCCATACGCGGTTCAAACTCGCTGAAAAGACATCGGCTTCACGCTTGAATCGCATCGGCTTCACGATATGTAAAGGCAATGGCATAACACAGAAAAGCCGATACGATGAGCGAAAATAAAAAAGCAGATTGCAAAACCGACATTACGGTTAATGCAACCTGCTTTTATATTTTTAGAAAGTTGAGAGATATTGTTTATTAAACGCTATCTCCAACCTCTTTTGGTATATCAATTAGATGCTCTCGCTCCAGTCTTCAGCTGCCTTGCGCACGTAAGCCTGATAACGACGCTTTGCACTCTTCTCTGTCTCCTGGAACAATTCGTCTGCCTTGTCAGGAACAGCTTTCTTCAAAGAAGAGAAGCGAACCTCACCCATAAGATAGTCTTGGAACTTATCCCATTGTGGAGCTTTTGAATCAAGCGTGAATGGATTCTTGCCCTCCTTGGCGAGTTCTGGATTGAAGCGCCACAGATGCCAATATCCACACTCCACAGCGAGAGCTTCCTCATGCTGTGAACGTCCCATGTTGCGCTTGTCTGCCTTTGACCCCTTAATACCATGGTTGATACAAGGAGCGTAAGCAATGATAAGTGACGGACCAGGATAAGCCTCTGCTTCGCGAATGGCCTTCAAGGTCTGGGCGTTGTCTGCACCCATGGCAACCTGCGCTACATAGATGTAGCCATAAGTGGTCTCCATAAGACCAAGATCTTTCTTGGTAACTCTCTTGCCGCTTGCCGCGAACTGAGCTATGGCACCAAGTGGCGTAGCCTTTGAAGACTGTCCACCCGTGTTGGAATAAACCTCGGTATCAAGAACAAGAATGTTGACATCCTCACCGGTTGACAACACATGGTCAAGACCACCGTAACCAATATCATAAGAAGCGCCATCACCACCAATAATCCACTGACTACGCTTCACAAGATAGTGGTCAAGTGTCTTCAGTTCCTGAGCAGTCTTGCAACCAGCGGCTGCATCGCGCTCTATGAGAGGCTTGAGGACTGCTGCAGCAGTCTTAGAACCCTCAGCATCATTCTGATTTTCAATCCACTGTTGAGCAGCCTGCTTGAAGTCATCACCAGTGTGCTCGCTATCAATTTTGTGCTGGAGCAGGAGAGTGATGCGCTTCTTCATCTTCTTGTTGGCAAGTGTCATGCCAAGGCCAAACTCACAGAAGTCCTCAAAAAGAGAGTTGTTGAATGCTGGGCCTTGACCCTTATCATTGGTGCAATATGGTGTGGAAGGAACAGAAGCTGAGTAGATTGAAGAGCAACCTGTTGCGTTTGCAATCATCTCACGATCACCAAATAGTTGGGAAACAAGCTTCACATAAGGTGTCTCTCCGCAACCAGAGCATGCGCCAGAGAACTCAAACAGAGGTTGTGCGAACTGTGAGTTCTTTGCAGTCTGCTTGATGTCAATGAGATTCTGCTTTGATTTCACATTCTTGATGAGATAGTCCCAATGGGCAATCTCTTTCTTCATGTTCTCGTCATCAGCATTGAATGGCACCATCTTCAAGGCCTTCTCACCCTTCTTGCCTGGGCAAACATCTACGCAGTTGCCACAACCAAGGCAGTCGAGTGGAGATGTCTGTATGCGGAATTGCATACCCTTTATCTGTTTTGGAGCCAACACGTTGATGGTTGCGCCATCGAAATGGCTTGCCTCATCCTCATCCAAAACAAATGGACGGATGCAAGAGTGAGGACAGCAGAACGAGCACTTGTTACACTGAATACAGTTTTCAGGATTCCACTCTGGCACAAATGCCTCAACACCACGCTTGTCGTAAGCAGCAGTGCCACAATGCCATGTGCCATCTGTAGTGCCAAATTTCACGAAGTCGGATACCTTGAGCAAGTCACCTGCCTGTGCGTTCATTGGACGAACAATCTCCTTGACGAATGCAGGCGCATCGTCCTCAACCTTTGCATCGTCTGGCAGTGATGCCCATGCGGGATCCACAGCGAGTTCCTTGTATTCACCACCACGGTCAACAGCTGCATAGTTCTTGTCGACAATGTCCTGCCCCTTCTTGCCGTATGACTTCACGATGAAAGCCTTCATCTGCTCAACAGCAAGCTCAATAGGAATCACCTTGGTAATGCGGAAGAAAGCAGACTGCAGGATAGTGTTTGTCCTGTTGCCAAGGCCAATCTCTTGACCAATCTTTGTGGCGTTGATATAATAAACCTTGATGTTGTGCTTTGCGAAGTAGCGCTTTACCTTGTTGGGGATGAAGTTCAACAACTCATCGCCATCGAAGATTGTATTGAGAAGGAAAGTGCCACCATCACGGAGACCACGTGTGACATCATACATGTGCAGGTAAGCCTGTACGTGGCATGCCACGAAGTTTGGCGTATTGACCTGATAAGCTGAGTGGATTGGCTCATCGCCAAAACGAAGGTGAGAGCATGTGAAACCACCCGACTTTTTTGAGTCGTATGAGAAATAAGCCTGACAATACTTGTTGGTGTTGTTACCAATAATCTGGACAGAGTTTTTGTTGGCACCTACGGTACCGTCAGAACCCAAACCGAAGAACTTGGCCTCAAACAGGCTATCGCCACCCATAGGAATTTCTGCAACCTCTGGAAGACTTGTGAAAGTAACATCATCTACGATGCCAACAGTGAAATGGTTCTTTGGAGTAGGCAACTCAAGATTGTTGTAAACAGACACTATCTTCGCCGGTGTCGTGTCGCTTGAACCAAGACCATAACGGCCACCAACAATCAAAGGCTTGCGTGGATCGTCATAGAGAGCGCTCTTGACGTCAAGGTAGAGAGGCTCGCCTTCGGCTCCAGGCTCCTTTGTGCGGTCAAGTACAGCAATGCGCTTTACCGTGTCAGGGATGGCCTTGCGTATAGCCTCTACGCTGAATGGACGATAGAGGTGAACAGCCACCATGCCAACTTTCTTGCCTTGCTTTGTCAAGTAATCAATTGCCTCGCGAGCTGGCTCTGTGGCAGAACCCATGAGTACGATGATGTTCTCGGCATCAGGTGCACCATAATAGTTGAAGAGGTGATATTCTCTTCCTGTAATCTTTGAAATCTCAGCCAAGTGCTTCTCCACAATCTCTGGCACTGCCTCATAATACTTGTTACATGCCTCTCGATGTGTGAAGAATGTCTCTGGGTTTTCAGCTGTACCACGTGTGTCAGGACGCTCAGGGCTCATGGCACGGTCACGGAATTTCTTAATCCACTCTGGATTGACGAGAGGACGAATATCCTCCATGTCGATTTCCTCTACCTTGTGATACTCGTGAGAAGTGCGGAAGCCATCAAAGAAATTGATGAAAGGAACAGAACTCTCAAGTGTAGAAAGGTAAGGAACAGCCGATAGATCCATCACCTCCTGCACAGAACCTGAGCAGAACATTGCGAAACCTGTCTGCCTACAAGCCATCACATCCTGATGGTCACCAAAAATGCAAAGAGAGTGAGAGGCAAGCGTACGCGCTGACACGTTGAATACGCATGGAAGCAGCTCGCCGGCAATCTTGTACATATTAGGAATCATCAACAGGAGACCCTGTGAGGCCGTGTATGTACTTGTCAGCGCACCAGCCTGCAGAGAACCGTGGACGGCACCTGCTGCGCCTCCTTCCGATTCCATCTCTTGGACCGATACGGTCTGGCCAAAGAGATTTTTGCGACCCTTAGCAGCCCATTCATCCACATGCTCTGCCATTGGAGAGGATGGGGTGATAGGGTAAATGGCTGCAACCTCAGTGAACATATAGCTCACATGAGCGGCGGCGGTATTACCATCGACCGTCACAAATTTCTTTTTTTTATCCATATTACTACAATAGAAATTAATGTTGTTGTATAATATCTTATTTTTTGTTGTTATTAAATCACGTATTGCTTAATACAAGAAGCCAAACAGCCAAAGCGGTATCTGATTGTCGTGTCCAACTTCCGTATTGTATCTTGCGTACCAAGTCCCTTTATTGAACCGTGTCTTGCTTATTGACTTTGCATCGCACACCTTAAATCTAAATTCTCCGTCAATCATGTAGCTTTGCGGCTTGTCGCCTTGGTTTACTACATGGTCTTTCCACATGGTATTGACAAAAAATGTCTCCATAAGCTCTTGCTGGACAACCGTTATTGGGTAGATGGCATACATAAGGTTGGGATTATGCATCATCACCTTTGCGGGCTTCTTGGGGAAATCCATGTCAGGATAGTAAATCATGTTAAGCAGACGAGCATCCGTCAGATACTTTATATAGTTCATCACCGTCGCGCGGCTCGTATTAATCTGTTGAGCCAACTGACTTACATTTGGAGCTACAGAACCTTCCCTGGCAAGTAGATAGAACAACTTCTTTATTTTAGCCAAGTATTTCAGCTCAATTTGCTTGATGATTAGAATGTCCACCTCAGTCATCATGTTCATCGTCTTCAACAAGTTCTCCGAAAAATTACGCTGTTCCAAAAAGAATGGGTAGAAGCCATGATGAAGATAGTCGCCAAAATAATCATTTGGGCTGACTATCGGTAGCACTTTCTTGGCTATATGTTCATGATTGTTCAATATTTCCTCCATCGTATATGGACGAAAATTTGTGCCAGCTGTGAGGTTTAAGTATTCACGGAATGAGAACCCCCTGAGATAATAGAAATGCAAGATATCCTTTATGGCAGGATAGTCAGTCTTCAACCGCATGACACTGGAACCTGTGAAAACAATTCTCAAACCAGGGTAGAGGTCGTAACATTTTCTAAGTTCTTGACTCCAATTGGGTTGCTTGAAAATCTGGTCAAGCAGCAAGACTTTGCCACCATTGCGCACAAACTCCCCGGCAAAATCAGAAATGCCATTGCCTTGAAAATAGAAGTTGTTCATGTTCACATAGAGGCACTGGCGATTAATCTTTCCAAATTTTTCTTTTGCATACTCAAGCAGGAACGTGGTCTTTCCTACGCCTCGCGTACCTTTTATGCCTATAAGCCGATGACTCCAATCGATTTCATCCATAAGACTACGATGTACCGTAGTGTTGGTGTGATCGATGAGATAGGCATGTGTCCTAAAGAAAGATTCCATCAACTTCATATGTGTGCATTTGCGATTGCAAAGATACAAGTAATTTTGTTTTTTGCAAAGTCTACATTGCAAGAGTTATAATTTTTAGTTTTTTTTAATGGTACGCTCCATATAATAATTTTCTTGGAAAAATCTTGTGTTTTCCAGAATTTAATATTAGTTTTGTGAGGGAAAATAGACAATAATAATGAGAATCTTTATATTCAACCCTGAACACGACATGGCTCTTGCCTCTGGTTTAGTGAACTTTACACCCCCTCGTGCTGGTCGTCTACTTCGCCACGACTTATGCTTCCTGCCAGCTATTTGGGCAGAGAAAGAAGATGCAGTGTTGGTTGACGATGTTGACTATGCATGGGAACAATATATGATTACAACTTTAAACAAGCCTTGCAACTTCATTAACTACAATGAATTATCACGCATGGCATCTTTAGGCAATGACATGGAGTTTGAGCCTTGGGGATGGGATATGCCAGTGCGAGAGCAACTTGTTAAATGTAATGTTCCAATGTCTTCATTGCCTGACAATGATTACCTAAACAACATAAAAAAAATAAGTCACCGAGGATGGTGCGCGAAAAACCTGCTGCCAACGCTTACAAAAATACACAATACCATTGGCAATGCTAAGATCGGTCACAACATGGAAGAACTTAAAATATATCTTTCTGCATATCACAATATTATAGTAAAGTCACCATGGAGTTGCAGTGGGAGAGGGGTGAGACGCGTAGATAACAATTCATATAAGCAACTCGAAGGCTGGCTAAACAATGTAATCAAACATCAGGGATGTGTATTGATGGAACCATATTATGAAAAGTCAATGGACTTTGGCATGGAGTTCGTATGTAATGGGAGAGGAAATATTGAATATCGAGGCTTATCCCTTTTCATGGCAAGCAATGGCGCATACATAGGCAACATAATCGCTAATGAGAAAACCAAGGAGGATATCATTGCAAGATATGTTCAACTAAGCTCATTACAAGAAATCCGACAATCTATAATGACAGTTCTCACTCCTCTGTTAGGCAATACATATCATGGGCCATTTGGAATAGACATGATGATTGTAAACTGTAACGACAAGATTCTCGTGCATCCTTGTGTTGAGTTGAACCTCCGCATGACCATGGGGCACGTAGCTTTGGGAATAACCCAATCCACGTGCCATCTCATGAGCGTTGTGTGCCAGCAAGGAAGATACCGCCTTAAATTGGAATAAGCATAATTTTAGAACTTCCATTGCATCTGCATTTCGAGCTGGGAAATAGTTGGACTGTCAACTTCTTGTAACCCTGATGATATGACATCACGGTCGAAATAGTGAGTGCATTCACCTTTTAGGATGAAAGCCAACCTATCATTCGCCGTGACCTTACAATTAAGAGCTAACCGTAAACCCTTGCCATAAAATGAAGCGAACGAAAATGTATAAAGCAAACCAGGTTCATGGATATAAACTCGTGAGTTGTAATCACCTGTGTGGAAATACCCTATCAAGCCATAAAGTTTAAGCCATTGCCATTGCCATCGCACACTCTCTGAAATCATGTATCCATAGCTCGTCAAGTTTCCATGACTTGCGGAAAAATCAGATTGAGTGCTCAACGTTAACCCATTGTCAGAGTAGGAGAGCGTGGCCCTTGCCCTTGAATCAACCCTGCGAATGAGTGAGTTTTCTTCTTGCCCATTTAGTTCTTTCATCTTCATTCTATAGCGAAACAATAAAGCCCACTTGCCTTTAGAGGCATCTAACTGTACGAAATTATCCCATCTATAAGTTGATTCTGGAGCATTATACTTTGGCCAAGCGAAATAAGATAGGTCTGTATAAAGTGTCAGCGTGGCATTGTTCCATGGGCTTATTTTTCCTCCGACGAGGATACCGCTCTCATCATTTACAGACCCACCCTCGTTAATCGTGTTAGCATAAATAGCTTGGTACTTGTATGGAAAATAACGTTGTACTGCCATCAATGAAAGCCGTGATGAAAATTCATAACTCACAGTGTTGATTGTGGCAACCTGTGAGTTCTTGTCAATTGCCGTTTCTCCGCTTACATTAAACCTACGACTAATGTATCCATAGTCTATACTGGCATTAAAGAAATCGTATCCATATGGATACCATCTCCTGTACTTCAGGCCCTTATCCATGTCCAACTTGCGATTGAACGATGTGTAATAGCCTGTAGCCCCTACATGAAAGCCATTTCTCATCCAGTTGACATTTCCGCCGAAGAGCGACACTGCCGTGTTACCCTTCCTGTTGATCTCGCTCAACGTACGATGATAGCCAGTCTTTAGTATAGTAGCAACAGATGAAGAGTCCTTGTTCAAAGTCGCATCTATCTTGCGACATGAAGCAAAAGCGGTAAAGTCAAGCCCACTTGCCAGTTTAAACGTGGCAGCGGCTCCTTGGAGATAATTATAGTCTGAGCGACTGGAATGAGCAAAGACGTGAGTTGGAGAACTTAGAAGCGTGGACATGGTAGCGAGCTTTCCGAATCCAAACCCATTGTTAAGAATCAATCCCATGCCAAACCTAAGACGATACCTGCCAAGGGCAAGGGTTTTCAGCCATTTAATGTCATTCAGGAGCAAATAGAATGAATAATAGTCATAACCGTACTTGTTCTTGCCTGCAAAAAAAGGCTCTCCTGCATCCTGTGAAGCTGTGATGCCGAATTTGACACGTTGTCCATAATTGAACGTGTATCTCAGCCAATGCTTGTACTTGTAACCAAGATACTTGTCATCATAGCCTTTGCGAGTATAAAAAGGAATGTTCAAGTCTGCTATTAGCGTGCTTTTGCCATATTTCAAGACTTTGCGCAAGTCTGGTATCGTGTCTGAGCGCTGAGCCTGACCGATAATGGCAAATTGCTTGAGCAATGATATAGTTTGTCTATCAAGAGATTCGATGAGGAATAGTTCCAAATAGCTCTCAATTCTCCTGACTTTGTCACGATACTCGATAATCCCCATCACTTGCTGGAAAGAAAGAAATGGCAATCTCTCAAGTTGGTCACGAGAACAAGTATTTATATCCAACTTGTTCTCGTATAGCTCGTTTAGTTCCTCATACAGCTGTTCGAGGCTACCATCATCAATATTCTCACTTTGTCCCACCTGCTCAAGGTAGTCTTCCCATGAGTAATCATTTTGTGAGAAAACATTTATGGCAAAGAAGAAGGCTAAGGTCGTTATTAATAAAGTTCTCAAAAGATATGCATGTTTAAAGGTTGTTGATAATTCCTGCCTTGCAGGGTGTTTTCATCTGCAAAATTAGGTAAAAAATCAACATCATCAAACAAAAAAAGACAGTTTCTTTAATACTGTCTTTTCTTTGTGCACATATTTTATTTGGAGTTTTCCGCTTTTTTCCTTCTGCCTATGAGCCTCTTGGCTATGAAATAAACAAGGGCGATAGCACATATTCCAACAATCGCCACTTTTATGTATTCTCCATATTCAAGAATCTTGTCGTTGAGTTGTTCCTCTGGCACAATTGAGTGTAGATACCAACCCAGCAAGGCAAGGATGACATTCCAACAACCTGCTCCAATAGTGGTATAGAGCAAAAACTTCCAATAGACCATCTTTGAAAGACCTGCCGGTATGGATATGAGATGCCGTATGCCAGGAATCAGCCTTCCCGTGATTGTAGCTGCCATGCCATGATTGTTAAAATAAGCCTCACTTTTCTCCACTTTGGCCTGATTGAGCATACACAGATGACCGAGTTTACTGTTGGCAAAGCGGTATATGACCGGACGACCGAGATAGTAACCTGCAATATAATTGATTGTGGCACCTAAGTCAGCTCCAACAGTGGCTGCCAACACTACCAACACCACATTGAGGTTGCCTCCTGCCGAATGGTATGCCGCAGGAGCGACTACAAGTTCGGAAGGTACGGGTATTACGGTACTCTCAAGCAACATCAAGAAAAGCACTGTTCCATAATTGAGGTTGCCGAGCAATGTCGATAAAACACTCATACTTTATTAATTTTAAGGTTGAAAACTATTTGTCGCCTATTGACTTTCCTTTTTTATTTAAAGGATGACGTATGGCATAGTAGTAGAAATCCCTGACAGACATACCATTAGGTATAACATCGGAAAGTTCTCGTTGAACGCCAACAGGATTATGTTCTGTGGCTTTTTTCAAGTCTGCCAAAAACTCTTCTTGAAGCCCAAGCTCATAATCTGTTCTCACAAGGAAAGTCCATAAATCGGCATAATCCTTATTGTTTTCAGAGTCGGCAAGGCGGCGGAAAATATCATGGGCTTGGTAAAGATAATTACAATCGAACAAGCAATACGCGATATAATAAAGCGTATTTCCAAGTTCTTTATCCGGAGTTTTATGGATAGCCTTCTCAAAGCATCCCTTAGCAGAATCCACGTCTCCTGCAAGCAAGTTGACATATCCTTTCAGCAATTCAACGTCCAACGAAGATTTTTCAGAAATCTTCTCCAGCTTCCCAACCACCTCAATAGACTCTTGATACTTCCCGCACAACGCATAGGCGAGACTCATGTTCCTGTAAATTTCAAACTGGTTAGCCGACTGAGAAGGACAAAGCCTGGCAGCGTTTTTCCAATGCTTCAACGCCTCCATAAAGTTGTTCTCATTCATGTAAACAGCGGCTATGCCCATGTCTGCTACTTCACTATGTGGCTGCAACTGCTTAAAGTTTAGATAGTATGACTTTGCATCTTTGCCATTGCCAAGCATCATCAAGCAATTGGCCTTATTCAATATTGCATCGGGATCGCCAGGAACGATGGCAAGGGAATATTCACTGCATTCCATGCTGCCGCTGAAGTCATTTGTGAGATACTTTGCAGAGGCAAGCAGATTCCAATAGGCATTGTTGTATGGCTCTTGGTCTATAAGTTTATCAAATATGACCTTGCTTTCCTTGTATGAGCCTTTGCTCATGGCGATACGTCCCTTCAATTCCAAGTAGTCGCCACAGTCCGTGTCACTACTCAAGGCAAGCCACCTCTCTGCCAAATCATAATTTTCATAATCGGCAAACAAGGAAGCAACATCAAGATAATAATCCTCTAAGTCTTCTTCGTCAATCGTTTGCTCCTTTGCCTCAAGATATTTCTCAGCGTCTTCAATACGGTCATCGACTATCATGATTTCAGCGACTATGTAGAAATACTCAAGGTCTTGCTTATCTGCTATCATGTCAACACATCCCATGGCCTTGTCGACATCATGGTGCACGAGTATATAGACCCTTGCCTTGAAAGCAAGAGGTTCAGTTGCTCCTGGGAAGATATTGAGCGCGTCGTCTATGACTTCCAATGCCGCTTTCAAGTCACCATGCAAATGATAATATTCCGCGATGTCTGTGAATTGCCCTGGCTCAAGAAACACGGAGGAATTGTTGTTACGCGCTTCCTCATACTTGTGAAGGTTTTCCTTGAATTCCTTTGAAAAGAAGATGTTATCGCTCAAATTATTACTTTTTATTTTGTTTTGCCCAGGTATCCTTCAGTCCAACAGTTTTGTTGAATACAGGTGCGCTATCTGTGGTGTCTGGGTCTGCCATGAAATAACCAGTGCGTTGGAACTGCAAATACTGTCCAGGCTTCATAGTAGCGGCGAAACGCTCTACGTAACAATTATCGAACACGTGCAAAGACTTGGGGTTCAGAAGCTCACGGAAGTCACGTTCATCAGCAGATGGGTTTTCCACATTAAAAAGGCGGTCGTATTCCCTTACCTCTGCTTTCACGCAATCATCGGCATTCACCCAATGCAACGTCCCCTTTACCTTTCGATTTGCCCCAGGCATACCGCTCTTGCTGTCAGGGTCATATTCGGCTTGTATTTCAACGATATTACCATCTGCGTCCTTTGTGCATCCTGTGCACTTGACGATATATGCGTTTTTCAAGCGTACCTCCTTGCCTGGGGTCATGCGGAAGAATTTCTTTGGCGCGTCCTCCATGAAGTCGGCACGCTCTATCCACAGGTTGCGAGAGAAAGAAATCTCATGACTGCCTTGTGCCTCATCTTCTGGGTTATTGATGGCCTCCATCATTTCCGTCTTATTTTCAGGATAGTTTGTCAACACGAGTTTCACCGGGTCAAGGACAGCAGACACACGTGTCGCCTTTTTGTTAAGGTCTTCACGCACTGCAGCCTCAAGTAGAGCCATGTCGTTGAGAGCGTCAAACTTGGTGTAACCGATAGAACGGATAAAAGCCTTGATAGACTCTGGCGAATAGCCACGACGACGCATGCCACACAATGTCGGCATACGTGGATCATCCCAACCATTGACGAGATGCTCGTCAACCAAAGTATGAAGCTTGCGTTTAGACATAACCGTGTAAGTGAGGTTCAAACGGTTAAACTCTATCTGCCTTGGCCGATTGTCTTCCAGGGCTTCCTTGGCAGTGCCGTCATACTCTTTAAGATAATCGATAAATTTATTGTAGAGTGGGCGGTGAGGTACAAACTCCAATGTGCAAATAGAGTGGGTTACGCCCTCAAAATAGTCGCTCTGACCATGGGCGAAATCATACATTGGGTAGCAGTGCCACTTTGTGCCAGTACGGTGGTGAGGCGTTTGGATTATGCGATACATCACAGGGTCGCGGAAATGCATATTAGGATTAGCCATATCCATCTTGGCACGAAGTACCATAGAGCCTTCCACAGCCTCGGCGGTGTTCATTTGGTTAAAGAGCTTAAGATTCTCCTCTATGGGCCTGTCTCGATATGGACTGAACGTGCCAGGAACAGTTGGCGTGCCCTTTTGCTCGGCAATCTGCTCGGAAGTCTGCTCGTCAACATAGGCGTTGCCATTCTTTATCATCCAAATGGCAAAATCCCACAGCTTCTGGAAATAATCAGAGGCATAATAAATATTTCCCCACTTAAATCCAAGCCATTTGATGTCATTCAGTATGTTTTCAACATATTCCGTGTTTTCCTTGGATGGGTTGGTGTCGTCGAAACGCAAGTTGCATACGCCCCCAAACTCCTCGGCAGCACCAAAGTCCATGCAAATGGCTTTCGCATGCCCAATGTGAAGGTAACCATTGGGCTCTGGGGGAAAGCGCGTCTGTATACGACCGTTGTTCTTACCCTCCTTTAGGTCATTGCTGATTATCTCTTCGACGAAGCTCATGCTGCGCTTCTCTTCTTTTTCGTGTTCTTTAATCTCCATCTTCATGATATACTTTTTCCAAGTTGCAAAGTTAGTCATTTTCCTCTATATTCATGAGGAATAGTTGGAAAATCTTAAAAATAATTGATTTAAACATTGCACATATCGGAAAAGATTATTACCTTTGCCAATGTTATCCTGAATACAATCTTTTTACCTTAAGAAGGCTAATGCCTATTGAAGTAAAAATGGCGCTTACTGTGAAGTAGGCGCCATTAATCGTTTAATTAGGTAATACACATAAAAGGCCTTAGGGTCCATTTCCCCAAGGCCAAATGATCGCTCTTACTTGATGCCCTTTTGATTAAGCGCGGCTGCGTATCTGTGTGCGTTGGCCATATGCTCAGCATAAGTTACGGCAAAGTCATGGGTTCCGCTGAAATCAGGTTTAGCGCACATATAAAGGTAGTTGTGGCGCACCATGTTGAGCACGGCATCTATGCCGGCAATCGAAGCCACACGTATTGGGCCTGGTGGCAGTCCTGGGTTCTTATAGGTATTGTAAGGACTCTTGATAAACAACATGTTTTGGTATATGCGCTTTAAGGCAAAGTCTTTCAAGGCAAATTTTATAGTCGGATCGGCTTGAAGCGGCATGCCTTGAGGATACTTCTCATCACGAAGCATAAGCCTGTTGTAATACATTCCGGCTATCATCGGCTTCTCCTTGTCGTTAGCGGTTTCCTCATCTACGATGCTCGCCAATGTCGCGACTTGAACAGGTGACAAGCCAAGAGACTTTGCCTTATCCTTGCGTTCTTCTTGGTTCCAGAAGTTGTCGTTCTCTTTCTTTATACGCTTCAAGAGGTTGTCCACCGTGGTATCCCAATAAATATCATATGTGTTTGGTATGAACATGGCCGCCACGGTGGTAGTGTCATAACCAAACTTGGCGCATTCTGCGTTGTCGGTCAAGGCTTTTTCTATTTCCAGACTGTCAAGCATCAATTTTCTGCCAAGAGCACCAGCCATGTCTTGCATTGTTCGCACGCTTGGAATCACGAGGTTCAAAGGCTCTTGCAATCCGTTTTTGAAATGCCGGAATACCGAGAACGCACCCATCGATGGTCTCAATGCGTAACGTCCCGTGCGCACCTTATTTATAAGATTGCTGTGGCGCGCGAGTATACTGAAAGCTTGAAAGCAATGAGCCTTGGCCTCTGGTCGTAGTTTCATGACCAATGAGTCGTAATTGTCGTCTTGATCCACATAGACATATTTCGTTACGCTCCGTCCTGTAAATGATGTGAAAAAGTAGTAGTATGTCAAGCCAAGCAAGGCTATCACACACACTGCCGCAAGGATAAGATACCTCTTGCTAAACTGTCTTGCCATTTGTTTTTGATGTGTTTATTCTAAATATGTGTGCAAAGTTACACATTAATGAGTAACTTTGCATCGAGAAAATGAATATTTAATATTAAAAACAAAATAAATTCGGGATAAGATGAAGTATGAAAGTTATATTTTCGACCTGGACGGTACACTTTTGAACACTCTCAACGACCTTGCGGCAAGCTGTAACTTCGCCCTTCGTTCTTATGGCTTGCCAGAGCATAGCGTTGACGATGTCCGACGATTCGTGGGCAATGGCGTAAGGCTACTCATGACACGCGCCATACCTGGTGGCGAGAGTTTCGCACAGTTTGAGGATTGTTACACTTGCTTCCGGCAGCATTACCTTCGCCACAACCTCGACACCACTGCGCCTTATCCAGGCATCATGGAGCTAATAGCAAAGCTAAATGCTAACGGCAAGAAGATTGCAGTAGTCAGCAACAAGTTCTACCAAGCCACACAAGACCTCGTGCGTCATTTCTTTGGCGACGAAATAAAGGTTGCGATAGGCGAGCGTCCAGACATTCACAAGAAGCCTGCCCCAGATACGGTCATAGAGGCTTTACGCCAACTCGACATGCCAAGTTCTACCGCCGTTTACATAGGCGACAGCGACGTGGATATCGACACAGCACGCAACTGCAAAATGCCTTGTATAAGTGTGTTATGGGGATTCCGCGACCGTGATTTCCTCATAGAGCATGGTGCCACCACACTTGTAAAGAGCCCCGAAGAAATCCTCGCCATCTAACCTGCGTACATTATAAGCTGATTGCAAGATATTCCTTCTTTAGTAGGTTGAAAAAATCGCGGACACCTGAGTAGGTCTCCGCGATTTCTTGTATATTAAATCAATGGAATGCTATTGACTCTCGCCAAGTGACGTCCACCCTCAAACGGAGTGGCAAAAAACTCATCCATGATTTTGGCGGCAGTATCATTGTCTATGAAGCGAGCTGGCATCACGAGTACATTGGCATCGTTGTGCTGGCGTATAAGATGTGCTATCTCAGGAATCCAAGCAAGCCCCGCGCGAATGCTTTGATGCTTGTTGAGCGTCATGGCCATGCCTTCACCCGAACCACATATACCTATTCCCAGCGAGACTTCACCGTTTTCCATGCCGCGTGCAAGGGCATGGCCAAATTCAGCATAGTTGCAGCTATCCTCACTGTAAGTGCCATAGTCTTTGTAAGTGATTCCCTTCGAATCAAGATATTCCTTGACAAACTGCTTGAGTCTGAACCCCGCGTGATCAGACGCGACACCAACGGTTTTAGTCTCCATTCCTTATATATAATTTATGTATTGTGTTTAAATTATGATTGAATCACCCTATTCGTTACTCTATGATTTTTGTCATAGACAATGCAGAAACGAGTCCATCAGGATTCACCTTTGCCTTAATCTTGTATAGGGCGTGCTTTTCTTTTGAAGGATCTGTGCGCTGAATGTCTTGCGTAGCCGAGACATTCACAGTATACTCATACTCTTCTTCGCCAACCTCACGCTTGTCAATCTTCATATCGTTGCCCAAGCTCCATGTCATGCCCGTAATGTCGTCCTTATAAATCTTCTGCAAGAACACGGTCACATCAGCTTTTGTAGCGTCTTGCTTACCGAGGAAATTTGACATGACGGGAGCCACCGACGCTTCGAGAGCCTGTTCGCTTTTGGCATTCACTGCTTGAAAGAAGTGTTTCAAAGAGGTAGCCACCAATACTTTCTCCTCTGGCTGCACTGTGCTTGCCTTTAATTTACGAATGGCATCATTCGCCTCGTCCACATGCTCTCCATTGGCATGCTCGTCGAGATAGGCCTGAAGCTCATCGAGAGTATTGGCGTTGGAAGCGAAAGCCCAATCGATAGAGTCTATTTTGTGTTGCGCTTGAGCCTTGTGCTCTGAGTCAGGATGCTTGCTTAGATAGTCGAGCAACGCCTGTTTAGATCCACTCACCACGGCGTTTGTCCAATCGGCATCACTCTGTTGCAATGCATTTAGATGAGCCTGAATGGAATCGATATGCTCGGCTGGCGCGTCCTTATAGTTGTCGAGGTATGTCTGCAACACAAGTGGGTCGTCGCTTTTCAATGCATATTCGTAAGCCTCCTCTTCCTTGGAAGTCTTGGCATTGTTGTAAAAATAGAAACATACACCGCAAAGAACCAACGCGAAGATTATGGCCGTGATTAGCGCTCCGTGATTTTTTTTCTTATGCGCTGGTGGGGGAGTGGCGCCGCCATTTACGCTGTTACTGTTAGAGACAGCACTTCTTGGAGGTACCGGAGGTTGCTGAGCCACAGCCTGTCGCTGGGATTCTGCCGCTTGTTGGACAGGCGACGCTGTTTCATTTGTGGCAGCTTGCTTCACGGTATTTCCAATGACACCAGACAATCGAGTGATATGGTGACAATTAGGGCACATCTCCTGATCACTGAAATACACCTCGCCACATTGTGGACACCTGACAACCTTTCCAGCTATAGCCACTCCACAGTAAGGGCAAAAGGGAGCCTTGTCGCTTATCTGTCGCCCACACTCGGGACATTTAATCATTGCCATAATACTATATCTATTATATTGCTTTGTTTATATTTATCTATGTCTAAACCGTATTTCCCTGAGTTTATGTTTCCCCATAAACCTGCTCTTGTCCACAAAACCATTTATGCCGTCAAGCCTGCCTTTTGCCGTATACTGCCACAACAGGTATTCCTTGCCATCAGTCAATACTGGTTGTCGTGACGAATATTGCGCTATCATTAGCTTATAGTCATCAAGCATACCTTGCAAGTTAGCATTGTAAAAATTCGCGCCCGTGTATACCAATGGCCGCTGCCGGTAGGCTTTCTCAACGAGGGTGAGAAACTTGGCGAGTGAGTCGCGAAACTCCTCACGTGGCATTCCACTGCGGGTCTCCACGTCTATCATAGGCAAGAGGTCTTGGTCGCCAGGGCGACATTGCGCCATGAAGTTGCGCAACTGCACCTTTTGATCTACACGTGGCCTGTAGAAATGGTACGAGCCTACTTTTAGGCCATAGTTGTGAGCGAGATCTATGTTTTGCTTGTATTTATCATCTATCCTCGTACCACCTTCTGTGGCTTTTAGGTAAACATAAGCCATCTTGCTTTTGCCCACTGTCTCCCAGAACACTGTGCCCTGATAATGGCTCAAGTCTATGCCGTGAATATGACGGCAAGTGTCCTCACATTCGACGCGTCCGCCCTGCGCTAACATAGTCAGGCAGAGTGTGGTGAAAAACAAGATTAGAGAAAAACGTTTCATTGTTGCCAAGATACATATAAAAAATTAGTTTGGGCGCTTTATTGCCTATGGATCATCCTTGCGCGCATTGATGCGCGCTATCCATTCTTGGCGGCGAATCCTTCGCCTTCGTGTCGTACGCCTAAGGTTCATTATCATCTTGAAACCCATCCAAACGAGAATCACAAAGATGACGACAAAAACCGCAACGAGAATGTAAACTTCTTGTTTCATAGTTTATTATCAGTTTTCTCTGTACCATTTATAGAGCATCTCCACACCTTGCTTTATCTCTATCTTGTGAGTCCATCCAAGACCGTGGAGCTTGCTTACGTCTATAAGTTTACGAGGTGTGCCGTTAGGCTTGGTCTTGTCCCAAACGATCTCTCCCTCAAAGCCAACTGTATCCTTCACGAGTCCAGCAAGTTCTTTTATTGTCAGTTCCTTGCCCGTGCCCACATTGATGTGGCAATTTCTAATCTCTCCCAAGGATGGGATAGCTCCACCACGACCCTCGGAGTTGTTTCGGTTCACCTCGCCATCGGTCTTGGCCCCGTAGAACACGCTTGAATATTTTTCTATGCCGATAATATCCTTAAAGTCAACGTTGAGCAATACATAGACCGAGGCATCAGCCATGTCTTCAGACCAGAGAAACTCTCTCAATGGAGATCCGTCGCCCCATAGCGTGACCCTGTTGTTTTCTATGCCATAAAAAGCGAGGGCTTTTTCTATGCGGGCTTGCGAGTCGTTGCCGTCCACGTTGCCTTCTCCTATAATGGCTCGCAACTTGTCAGTTGGGTTAATTGGGCGCAAGCTCATGTCGCGCCGTATGCCTGCCCAATCTCTTTCATGTAGCAGCTTGGCAAGATATACCTTGCGCATCATCGCAGGCATGACATGCGAGTTTTCCAAATGGAAATTGTCGTTTGGGCCATAAAGGTTGGTAGGCATCACGGCAATATAGTTGGTGCCATACTGGAGATTGTAGCTTTCGCACATCTTCAATCCGGCAATCTTCGATATGGCATATTCCTCATTGGTGTACTCCAGCGGAGAGGTCAAAAGGGCATCCTCTTTCATTGGCTGAGGAGCGTTCTTTGGATATATGCATGTAGAGCCAAGAAATAGAAGTTTTTTCACGTGATGCTTGTATGCCTGCTCGATGACATTGCACTGAATCTTCATGTTCTGCATTATGAAGTCGGCACGATAAAGCGAGTTAGCCATTATTCCACCGACAAAAGCCGCAGCAAGCACTACGGCGTCAGGCCGCTCCGCATCAAAGAAACGCTTAACTGCCAACTGGTCCGTAAGATCCAGCTCACCGTGCGTACGACCCACGAGATTGTCGTACCCGCGCTTCTTTAGATTATTCCAAATCGCGGAGCCAACAAGACCATGGTGACCAGCTACATAAATTTTACTTGACTTGTCCAACATCTCTATATTCCATATTTTTAATCGATTAACAACCGATTTTATACATTAGTGCAAAGTTACGAAAAAAATCAGACAATGCAAATGTTTTAATCACATGATTAAGGATTCATGATTTCATCGTGAAACGCTCGCCATTAAATGGCGTTTGCCTTCACGCTTGAATCGCGATGCCTTCACGCTTGAATCGCGATGCCTTCACGCTTGAATCGCGACGGCTTTACGCTTGAATCGCGACAGCCTCTGGGCAGACTTGCAAGGCTCTGATTCTTGTAGCAATATTACCCAAAAGATAAAACACGTCCACAACAATTAAAAACGTCACTTTTGCTTGCGTTTTCAACGAAAATAGGACAAATAGTTCTTGGATGGTTGAAAAATATGTACTAACTTTGTAAAGCGAAATAAATCAGGTAAAAGATGAATAGCGAAAGCACACCAAATAACACAAAGGGAACTACGACAAGCAGGCAAAATCCATTCATGCAGTCATACGGCACACCTCACGACACCGTGCCATTTGACAAGATACAATTCGAGGATTTCGAGCCCGCTTTTATCGAAGGCATACGTCGTGACGACGAGGCAATAGCGAAAATAGTGGATAACCCTGAACCACCAACATTCGACAACACCATAGCATGGACAGACAAGACAAAGGGCGAACACTACTATGACTTGCTTGACCGCGTTTCCAACACGTTCTCGTGTCTGATGAGCGCAGAGACAAACCACAAAATGGAGGCACTTGCGCAGAAGCTGAGCCCCATGTTGACAAAGCACGCCAACGACGTGACCCTAAACCCAAAGCTTTTCGCCCGCGTGAAAAGCGTATATGAGGGCCATCGCGAATTGACGCCCGAGGAACACACACTGCTCGAAAAGGAATACGACTCATTCGTGCGCAGTGGAGCGTTGCTCGATGAAAACGGGAAAGACAAGCTGAGAAAACTGACCGAAGAGGCATCTATGCTATCATTGCAATTCTCTCAGAACTTGCTCAAGGAAAACAAGGCTTACACCTTGCACATCACCGACAAGGAGCGTCTCGACGGTCTGCCAGAGACTGCTGTTGACATGGCTGCCCAGACCGCCAAAGATAAGAACCTCGAAGGGTGGGTGTTCACTCTCGATTATCCAAGCTACTCGCCGTTCATGACCTACTCGACGCAACGCGACTTGAGGGAACAACTCTATATGGCGCGCAACACGGAGTGTACACACGACAACGATGCCAACAACTTGGAAATTTGCAAGAAAATCGTGAACATCCGACGCGAAATAGCGCAGTTGCTTGGGTTCAACACTTTTGCCGACTACGTGCTCAAGCATCGCATGGCAAGCAACACGAGGACTGTCTACAAACTCTTATACGAACTCATAAACGCCTACAAGCCCACGGCAATAGAGGAAGTGAAAGCCATAGAAGAGGAAGCTCACAAGATAGAGGGTGCCGACTTCAAGTTGGAGCCATGGGACTTCTCATTCTATTCACACAAGTTGCAGATGGAAAGATACAACCTCGACGCGGAGATGCTGCGACCTTATTTTCAGCTCGACAACGTAATCAAAGGTGTTTTCGGGCTTGCCAACAGGCTCTACGGCATAACGTTCAAGGAGAACAAGGACATACCTGTCTACAATCCTGACGTCAAAGCCTATGAAGTGTTCGACAAGGACGGTAGCTATCTCGCCGTGTTCTATGCCGACTTCTACCCACGCGAGGGCAAGCAAGGCGGAGCATGGATGACAGAGTTCCAAGGGCAATGGATTACAAGAGAGGGGAAGAACGTGAGACCACACGTAAGCGTGGTGACCAACTTCACAAAGCCTACCGACTCAAAGCCCGCATTGCTCACACTCGGCGAAGTGGAGACGTTTCTCCATGAGTTCGGGCACTCCTTGCACGGCATGTTCGCCAACACGCGCTTCGAAAGCCTGTCGGGCACTAACGTGTGGTGGGACTTCGTGGAGATGCCATCACAATTCATGGAAAACTATGCCGTGGAGCCAGAGTTTCTACACACGTTCGCCTTCCACTACAAGACGGGTGAGCCAATACCTGATGAGCTTATAGAACGCATCACGAAGAGCCGCAACTTCAACGTGGCTTACGCTTGCTTGAGACAGGTAAGTTTCGGACTGCTCGACATGGCTTACTACACAATGGCGCATCCGTTTACCGATGAAATCATGCCTTTCGAGAAACACGCGTGGAAAGACGCCATTATAACAGAGCAACTGCCCAACACCTGCATGACCGTACAGTTTTCGCACATCATGGCTGGAGGATACGCTTCTGGCTACTACAGCTACAAGTGGGCTGAGGTGCTCGACGCAGACGCCTTCTCGGTATTCAAGAAAGAGGGCATCTTCAACCAGCAAACGGCACAGCGTTTCCGCGATTGCATACTCTCACGTGGCGGAACAGAGCATCCCATGACACTCTACAAACGCTTCCGTGGGCAAGAGCCCACCATAGAGGCGCTGCTTGAGCGCAACGGGATAAAGAAATGAGCCACACATAAGAGATCCTACACATTATTTATTATATAGTACGATGGAAGAAGAGGAGAAGAAGCATCAGTTGGATTGTCGATACTTGCGCATGGCGCACATATGGGCGGAAAACTCTTACTGCAAACGCCGCAAGGTGGGGGCGCTCGTGGTGAAAGGCAAGACCATCATAAGTGATGGTTACAACGGCACGCCAAGTGGATTTGAGAACGTGTGCGAAGACGACAACAATGTCACCAAGCCATACGTACTACACGCGGAGGCTAACGCAATCACAAAACTCGCACGCAGCACCAACAGCGGCGAGGGAGCCACGCTCTACGTCACAGCCTCTCCTTGCATAGAATGCTCGAAGCTGATTATCCAAGCCGGCATACGACGTGTTGTCTATGGAGAGAAATACAGGCTCGACGATGGCATCAAACTGCTCAACAGAGCTGGAGTGGAGACAGAATTTATAGGAGACATTCTCCATGAGAAAGAAAATGAAGAAAGAGAATAAATACCGTTTTATGCCCCTGCTCATGGCGCTATGCGTGGTACTGGGCATCATGATTGGATCGTTCTATGCCAATCACTTTTCTGGTAACAGGCTGACAATTGTCAACAACGGCTCAAGCAGGCTCAACAACTTGCTCAGAATCATCGACGACCAATACGTGGACAAAGTCAACATAGACTCACTGGTCGACAAGGCCATACCAACTATACTCTCGGAACTTGACCCTCACTCTGTATACATTTCGGCCAAAGACGCGCAGGCGGCAGCCGACGATCTCAACGGAAGTTTCTCGGGAGTGGGCATAGAGTTTGTCATAAGACAAGACACCATACGGGTGCAAAACGTGATAAAGAATGGCCCAGCCGAGAAGGCTGGCATCATTGCCGGAGACAAGATAGTGTATGTTGACGGAAAAAAGTTCGTTGGCAAGCAAGTGACCAACGAGGAGGCCATGCGCCGTCTCAAGGGTCCATCGGGCTCAAAGGTCAAGATTGGAGTCCGTCGCTATGGCAAGAAGGGTGTAGTAAGCTTCACTGTCACGCGTGCCGAGATTCCTACAAAGACCATTACCGCGACATATATGCTCGACGACAACACTGGATACATCAAGGTGAAAAACTTTGGAGAAAAGACATACCCTGAGCTGCTCGTGGCTTTGGCTAATCTCCAGCAACAAGGTTTCAAGAACCTCATAATAGATTTGCGCGACAATCCTGGTGGTTACTTGCAGAGCGCAGTGCAGATGGCAAACGAGTTCTTGCCAGCCAAGCGCCTCATTGTATATACTCAGGGACGCAAGTCGCCAAGGCAAGATTACACATCGGATGGACATGGAGCTTACCAGAACATCCCACTCGTGGTACTGATCAATGAGGGTTCGGCATCGGCTTCCGAAATATTCACCGGAGCAATGCAAGACAACGACCGTGCCATGGTTATAGGCCGACGCTCATTTGGAAAGGGGCTCGTACAACAGCAAATTCCTTTTTCCGACGGTTCGCTTATTCGTTTGACCATAGCACGCTACTATACGCCTTCTGGCCGATGCATACAGAAGCCCTATGTTGACGGAGATGACCAGAACTACGCCCAAGACCTCTTGGAACGTTACGAGCATGGAGAGTACTTCTCACGCGACAGCATAAAGCATACCGGGCCAGCTTATCACACGAAGATTGGAAGGATTGTGTATGGAGGTGGCGGAATAACCCCCGATATTTTCGTACCCGAGGATACCACAGGCATGACATCCTATTATAAGGAAGCGGCCATGAGCGGGCTCATCTTGCAGTTTGCTTTCACCTACACCGACAACAACCGCCAAAAAATGAAGGATTTCAAGCAGATGTTGCAACTCGCCGACTATCTCAAGAAGCAAAACACCGTTGGGCAGTTTGTCAACTATGCTGACAAGAACGGTTTGCAACGCCGCAACCTGCTCATTAAGAAAAGTCACAAACTATTGGAAAGGTATATCAATGGACGAATAATCTACAATATGCTGGACGAGCAAGCTCTCGATGAGTATCTCAATGATGATGACCCTGTGATAAGAACGGCCATGAGGGTATTTGCCCACAACGAGGCATTCCCCAAAAAGCCTGGAAAGAAAGCTGGAAAAAGATAAAGTGGCATGGACAAGAACTCACTCAGGCAAATTATAAAAGAACGAAAAAAAAAGTTTAGTATCGATGAGCTTATCATGCAATCGATGGACATCACCATCCAGCTTGAGAAGCATAATCTCTATAATACGGCACGCACCATTTTTCTATACAACAGCATGCCAGACGAGGTAAACACACATGGACTCATAGCGTCGCTCCACAAGCAGGGGCGATGTGTGCTTCTGCCACGCATGAAAAACGAAGAAGACTTGGAACTTGTAAAATATAAAGGCAAAATGTGCTTGCGAATGTCGGATAGATATGACATATTTGAGCCTGATGGTGAGCCGTTCACCGAATATTCCTCAATAGACCTGGCTGTCATACCTGGTATGGCTTTCACATTAGACGGCGAAAGGCTTGGCAGGGGCAAAGGCTATTATGACCGACTTTTGGCAAAAATGCCAATGGTATACAAGTTAGGACTATGTTTCCCTTTCCAAATATTGGATGCCATCCCAACTGACGAGAACGACGTGCTCATGGATGAAGTATTTGTGTGAACAACCCATAAACACCTATTGGAATAACCCGTTTAATAAATTATTATGAATATGGATTTGCTGTCAGTTGATGACATAACACTTCTGCAAAAAAAAATAACCGACGCCAACAACATCGTCCTTATATGCCACACACGACCCGACGGAGATGCCATAGGGTCTTGCTTGGCAATGAACGCATACCTTTCGGAACATTTCGGCAAGAAGTCTGCCATAGTGGTCCCCAATGCCTTCCCCGATTTTCTAAACTGGCTTCCAGGAAGAGAGAAAATAGTCCGCTTCGACAAGCACCCTAATGAAGTAAAGCGAACGCTCAATCAAGCCGACCTTGTTGTTTGCCTCGACTTCAACATGTATTCGAGAATAGATGAACTGGGTGAGATGCTGATGAACTCAAAGGCAGACACCATCATGATAGACCATCACTTGGGCAGCGATATCAACTGCTCTTTAAAAGTGTCATTTTCTGAGGCAAGTTCTACCTGTGAGTTACTTTTCCGCGTGGTATGGCAAATGGGTGGTTTCAGCGAAACGACACAGAAGTTCGCCATTCCATGCTATTGCGGCATGATGACTGATACGGGTGGTTTTACATTCAATTCCACGCGCCCAGAGATTTTCTTTATCATTTGCCAGTTGCTTACAAAGGGTATAGACAAGGACAAGATTTACCGAAATGTATACAACAACTATTCATCATGGGCAATACGCCTGCGTGGATTCTTGATGTCGCAAAAACTCAACGTCTTGGATGACCTGCACGCGAGCTACTACACCATGACACGAAAGGACATGAAAGATTATCACTACGTACGTGGAGATAGCGAAGGACTTGTCAACATACCATTGCAGATAAAAGGCATGAAATGCAGCATTTCCCTTCGTGAGGATGACCGCATTGACAACCGCATCTGGGTGAGTCTTCGTTCGGTGGATGACTTTTCCGTTGAGGAGATGGCTAAGCACTTCTTCAATGGCGGTGGGCATCTCAACGCAAGTGGCGGCAGACTCGATTGCAGCATGGATGAAGCCGTGGAGATAACAAAAAAGGCTATAAACTATTACTCTGAACAATTGCGCAAGTAATAGTTTGTCGCCTTATCGAAAGATTATTTGCGTCTCATCGTTATCAGCGGAACAAGCATCTCCTCCATGGAGATGCCACCATGCTGGAACGTGTCTTTATAGTATGAAACATAATAGTTGTAGTTGTTTGGGTAGGCAAAAAAGCTGTTGCCACAAGCGAACACATAAGACGTGCTGATGTTGGGCGACGGCAAGAAAGCCTTGTGTGGTTCCTTTATGGCAAACACTTCCTTCGAATTGTATGCAAGGTTCTTGCCAAGTTTGTATCTAAGGTTCGTGTTCGTGTTTCTGTCTCCAATTATCTTCAATGGCTTAGAGCATCTTATGGAACCATGATCAGTTGTCAATACTACTGTATAATCGGTGTCGGCAAGCATTCTGAACAAGTCGGCAATGACCGAGTGGCGAAGCCACGAAAGTGTGATAGAGCGATAAGCGCTTTCGTTGTTTGCCAACTCACGTACCATTTTCGATTCCGTACGGGCATGTGAAAGCATGTCAATGAAATTAATGACCACTACATTGAGGTCATTCTCTTTCAACGTGTTGAATCTCTGCAAAAATTTAGCAGCTGCTTCAGAGTCATTAATCTTATTATAGCTGAACTTGTCGTGCCTACGGAATCGCTCAATCTGAGTGCGTATCAGCGGTTCCTCATTAAGGTTCTTTCCCTCTTCCTCTTCCTCATCCACCCAAAGTTCCGGAAACATTTGGGCTATCTTGTTGGGCATCAAACCAGAAAAGATAGCATTGCGCGCATACTGTGTCGCCGTTGGCAATATGCTCATGTACATATCCTCTTGTATGTCAAAGTCTCCTCCAATTTCCCTTGCCAGCATGCTCCATTGATCCCAACGAAAATTATCTATTACAATCATGAAGACTTTCTCACCCTTGTCTATCAATGGAAATATCTTGCCCTTGAACACATCCTGGCTCATAAACGGACAAGAGACATTTGAGTGTTTTCCATTTAGCTTTGCGGAAATGGCATCCATCCATTCCATGTAATGCGACCTGATGTATTTGGCAAACCCCAAGTCTGCCTCCTCTTTTTGCATGGCAAGCATATCTGCCATTCCATTGTCCCCATTACTGAGCTCCACTTCCCATCTTGTAAGCGTGCGGTACACGTTCATCCAATCGTTCCAATCCGCGCAACTGTCTATCATCATGGCTATTTTCTGATAGTCACTGCGATATGTCATCTGCGTCACCTCGCATTCTATCTCTTTCCTGTGGATGTTTTTCTTCAGCGACAGTAATATCTGGTGTGGATTCACGGGTTTAATTAGGTAATCAGCTATCTTTGAGCCTATGGCTTGATCCATGAGGTCTTCCTCTTCGCTTTTCGTGACCATGATCACTGGTGTCTGCGGCTGAATCTCCTTAATTTTCTGCAACGTCTCAAGGCCAGTAAGCCCTGGCATCATCTCATCGAGCATTATAAGGTCGAAAGAATGTTTGGTGCATTCTTCCAAGGCATCCGTGCCATTAGACACAGGCGTCACCTCATAACCCTTGTTTTTCAAGAAAATGATGTGACCTTTGAGAAGGTCTATCTCGTCATCAACCCAAAGTATCTTTCCGTTGTTCATTTAATCTGTCCTTTAATAACTATCCCATTAAAAGTATCTTATCAGAAACCATCAAGTTCATAATCCTCACTCCCGATGTCAAATATTTCTTTCTTCTTCACTTGTTGTGGAGCATTCTTCACTTGCTTTACCTGTGGCTTTTCAGGTTTGTCCGCCTTATTTTCCTGCACGGTCTTGACAGTCTCTACAGTTTGGCCGGCCTCGTTTTGTTGATTGGCAGACACCGAGTTTGGGTTTGTAGAATCAACCTCTGGCGTAACAAATGTACCATCTGGCTGACCGTTAGTCTCCTTTTCAGGCTTTTCGTTGTCGTGCTTTGGCTCAGTAATGACATCGTAAGGCTCCGTGAGGAGCTGAAAGGTTGAGGGCTTTATTGGCGCGAAATGAATATCATAAAACCTCTTGTAGTCGTCGTAGCTATACGCCACGCCAAGCATAGGCAAGTTATCAACGCTAATGATAAAAGGACGCGCCTTGCCCATCAACTTCAATACTTGAGATTGCGATAATAAACTACGCGAATATTGCAAAGCCTCATCATAATTGCGAAAGCCTGACACGCGCATACGATGAAGAATGTCATCGTTGTCGATAGATATGTCAAAATCACGCACAAGGAAACTCGTGAAGTTATACTTTGCCACATGGTATAGTAACTTATTCTCATCAACAGAGTCTGGTTGGTAAACCAACATGAAGACAAACTGGGTATTTCGCTCGGCACTCAAGGCCTTTGTTTTCAACTGCTCGCTCTCGCTTAAAGTCTCATTGCGCATTGTCCATACATTTCCAATGTCGAACTTAGCTCCACGCAGTCGTCTGCCACTCTTCACGCCATTGATAATCATACCTGCAATCTTGGCAACATCGCTCTCCGGATACTTCACCACAAGGTTGTTAAGACCTTTCACGCAAGCCTCATCGTCTCCCTCGTTAAGCTTATTTAGTGAGCCAATAAACATGAACTTATCCCTGTTGGCACCTTGTGGGAAACGAGTCTCCGAAATGCTTACGTTGGCATCTACCTGTTGATTGTTGTCAGCCTTGAAAGCATCATAGGTCGCCGCATAAAGAGAGTCCTCTATGTGGATGCCATAACGGGCATTGACAACATAGTTTGGGTCGGAAAGCAATATCGTCCACTCGCTCTTAGGGTATTCAGCTTTAAGACTATCAACGAAAGATTCCGCCCTGGCTTTTTGTCCTTTTCTTGAATACAAAAGGAATAAATGGTAGAAAGCCTCATCCTTATGCTCATAGTCTGGATACTGGGTTATGAGACGCGTAAACGCCTTCTCACTCAGCTTGAGGTTGTCAAGCTTGTCTTTGAATATCACTCCACTATTGAATAGTGCATCAGCGATAATACCATCACTTACCTTGAGTTGCTCTTGGGTGAAAGGTATCTGTGCAAGATAATATTCACGTTTATGTGGATCATTCACGGCCTCTTGGTTTATCCTGTTGACAGAATCCAATGCCTCCTGCGCATTAAGTATGGAGTCGCGTCGCTCATCGGAGATATCAGCAAGGTTGTTGTCTTGCAACTTCACCACCGTCTTGTTTATTCGTTGCCAGTTGTCAACATTCTCACGCTTGCCCCAAAGCAGCTGGAATTGCTGCTTGCCTTTCGCCACAGCCATTGGATTATAAAAATACCATTCACCTGACTGATTGCCAAGATTCAAATTATTGGTATTACTATGATTTTCATTTTTATACGTCTCGTCGCCAAAGGCCTCATCGTCGTTTTGTTCCCTGTTAGCCACTTCGTTTTCTTCCTGCTTTTTCTTTTCCTCTGCCTCTTTTTTCTTCAATGCAGCTATAACCTTGTCGATTGCCATGTCGCGTTGTTTCTCGTCCATGCGCGAGAGACTTTGCAATGAGTCTTGGAGATGAATGGCATCCGTGTGAGGCACAAGCTCATCGAGCACCTTCGACCGATCTGTAAGACGCTCGTATGCCTTATTGTCCTTTTCGGTCATGCCCAAAGCCAAATTATAACAACGCCTGGCATCTGCATATTGCTCGCGAGACCAATATATGTCACCAAGCTTTATAAGCAAAGCACCACGCTCCACGCCAGACCTCGTAGCTTTTTCATTGCCTTTCTCGTATGCCGAGATTGCATTGATCGTATCTCTCTTTATAAGATAAATATTACCAATGGCAAAATACACTTGGTCAAGGTATTCCTTGTTTTTATCCGATTTTGCCATACGGCTCAACTTGGCAATCATTCCATCCGACCTTGTGCTTGCCATAACCTCTGTCCTGGCTATTCGTGCGTTAAACTCCAATTGATATGGAGGATTCATGCCTATTACCTTGCCATATGCCTTATAAGCCTCACGGTTCATTCCTGCCTCTTGACAAATCTGCCCCATGATGAACCACTCACGAGCTTTCTGCTTGCGTCTCATTTCATGGCTTATCACATTTCTCAAGTATGGTATCGCAGCCTTATAGTCACGGGTGAGAATATAATAGTCTGCAAGAGTATAGTCCCAATCCTTACGGGCTTGCCATGGAATTGAGTCGCGCTTATTGTTCCTTATTATATCTTCAGCGTCGTATGCGAGATCATTCTCTATATAGCACTTCGCCAACCACGCTTGCGCACGTGAGTAGATGGAAGGTTGCGTGCGATAAAGCATACTCATATAGGCAAAAGTGGAAATAGCGTTATCCATGCTACCTTCATGAAACTGTGAACGCCCTAATAGCATCCAAGCTTTCCACATGAACGGGTTGTATTCCTTCCTTGACAACCATTCCCTATCACGGTCTGTCTTCCGCTTATTCGATTTCCATTGTGGGCGTTGCTTTATGCTATGCCTGTCTATCACTTTCTCTGCCTTCAAGATGGCGCGGTCGAAATTGGCCTTGCCAAGTTCCTTGCTGTTCTTATTCCTCACGGTATAAAGAGGGAGAATGTCTGTGTAGTTGTCCTGGTTGCCATTTTCTTTTTCCAACGAACCATCCACGTAAGCCAAGGCACCGTTATAATATGTATTATATCGTGAGTTGAACGCCTGCCACCAACGCGTAGCAGCTGTGTTTTTTGCCGTGGAACAACTCTCTATCAAAAGAATGACAAAGGCAGCCACAAGGCCAATGACTGTTATATGACGAATCTTGTTCAATGCTTGATATAATGTTTATTACATAGCTAAGTGGCAAGCGACACATACTCGTCCTTGATGCCATCAGGCATGTTGATACCCCTGAGAATCAAACTGCGATTCCATGCCTTCACTTCATCAGGCCGAAGTGTCTCCAACACTTCGGCAAACATATTCGTTTCATCCTCAGTGTAACAGTCAGACTGTCTACCCTTGAAAACGTCAAGTTCCTCATCATCAAAGTATTCCACAGGTTCTGTAGCCGCTCTCAACATACACTCTTGCTCACACATCACGTTTTCAGGGGAACAATGTGTACAATCGCCATCGCCAACAACAACCTCTTGGCTTTCCCCACGTTTGTAGGAAACATATCCAAGTAAGGCGCAAAACAGTCCCAAGACCATAAGTGAAAGCAGAAGATACCACATGACCCTATATTGACTTAATAATGAATCCTGCCATGCTAAGGTCATCCCAATAAGATGGGTATGACTTTGACACTACTTCCGGGTTGTTGATCCTGAGACCAGGAAACTTTACTGCCAAAGGCGCAAATGCCATTGCCATACGATGATCCTCATAGGTGTCTATGGCTTCCATGGTAGCCTCACACTTCGTGCCATCCCATGTCATCTCTGAATCGTTTTCAACACTGATGACAAATCCGAGCTTACCAAGTTCCTTACGCATGGACTCCAAACGGTCGGTTTCTTTTATGCGAAGACTTGCCAAGCCCGTAAAATGGAATGGAATGTCAAGCGCGCAACAAGTCGCGATGATTGTTTGAGCCAAATCTGGACAATTGATAAAGTCGTAAGTCAACTTTGCCACATGATCAAGATGGCGTGTGAGTTTTACGGACGTTGGCTTGCCTGAGCGCGCCTCTTCAAATGAAGTCTTGACTCCAAGCAATGAGAATATGTATTTTACCACAGAGTCGCCTTGACGTGAGCTATCCTCAAGTCCTTTCAAGACGACATCGACCGAGCCTGAAGGATAAAGCGACGCCATCTCGTACCAATAGGAACTCGCGCTCCAATCGTTTTCTATAAGATAACGTGAATCCTCATAAGGCTTTGCCTTGACCTCTATGGTATCAGGGCTTGTCCATTCTACGTTTGCCCCAAAGCCATGCATGACATGGATTGTCAAGTCGATATATGGACGCGATACAATCTCACCTGTCAAATGCAATGTCAGCCCATGCTTGGTCGCCGGGCCTATGAGCAACAAGGCAGAGATGAATTGCGAACTGACGCTGCCTGGTATCTCAAGTTTCCCACCCAACAATGGATGCCCACATATGCGGAGTGGGGGAAAGCCTTCCTCTCCCTCGTAGCTTATTGTAGCTCCCAACATACGGAGAGCATCGACAAGAACACCAATTGGCCTATGGCACATACGTTCAGATCCCGTTATCGTATGATGGCCTTGGATCACAGAAATGTAAGCTGTCAGAAAGCGCATGGCCGTGCCCGCGGCACCTACATCTATAGTCTCAGGCATGTTCCTAAGAGCGTTGACCACGGCATGAGTGTCGTCACAGTCAGACATGTTTTCCGGCCATTGTCCGCCACACAATGCGTGAATAATAAGCGCACGGTTGCTTATGCTCTTCGATGCGGGAAGATTTATCGTAGCTTCAAGATTCTTTGGAGCGGTAATCTCGTATGTTGACATGTCTATTCAAATTTTCTGTTTATTATCTTGCAAATTTACAAAATTGTCTCTTAATTAAATATTTGAGATATCTATAATATGTTTAATTATATCAAACGAATAAAAAAGTTGAACTATTGTTTGGTAGATTGAAATATTCACCGTAACTTTGCACTCGCAAAACGGAACGGGATTTAGCGCAGTTGGTAGCGCACACGTCTGGGGGGCGCGAGGTCGCTGGTTCGAGTCCAGTAATCCCGACTTGGCAGAGTGACAAAAGAAATAATCTTTTGTCACTTTTTTTATATAGACCTTGTGTATAGTTTTTACGTTGTATTTTTTCCGTTGCTATCTTTTGTCGATTCTATCCTTTTTCATATCTTTGCAAAGGATTAAATATACACAAGCCAGTTAACACGGTCTCAATACATACTCTGTCTGATGTGCGGTTTTCCCATCCTGCTCTCGCTCGTTATCACGTTCACCATTGGGCTTTACCCTAAAAGTGATAGCGCCACTGCCACAAAGAAGAAGCTGTCTTCTTTCAGGAGAATGGTACGCAATTTTTCACGGGTGGACACTAATTACATAGAACCACAGAAGTATAATTTCACCATTATGCTTCAAAACACCAGCAGTTTTGAAGGTTACACGCTGAGGACGAGGGATAAACACAAGGTCGTTTTAGCGCCCAAACCTTCATATAAGTTAGGGCCTTACTTTGGCTGGCGATTTATCTTCCTTGGATACACCATAGACCTCAAGCACTTGAAAA
>ERZ808270.239-NODE-239-length-34745-cov-3.976881_pt1 | contig 34745 bp, 24 predicted proteins | sample MGYA00521082_ERZ808270 | MGnify/ENA primary metagenome ERZ808270 (study PRJEB31516, sample SAMN03275594) | gut metagenome | biome: mammalia-associated habitat; material: feces | host: Papio cynocephalus | place: Kenya | collected 2012-07-27 ... | reverse complement strand
GTGAGAAAGCCATTCCACCAGATTTAAATCGCAATTTTCGAAAAACTCGTTGTTGTTCTGCGGAAAATACGACGTCGTAATCGTCTTTCCCCACGTTACGCTGCCTCCGTCCGCCTGTTCTTTCCCGGTAAGCACATCGTAAAGCATCGTAATCGTCGTGCTTTTATCGCATAAAATACCGATTTTTTCGTTTTTTTGCACACTGAAAGAAAGATTTTTAAAATACCCCTCTTTCGTCAGATTTTCCACGATAAGAATGTCGTTGCCGATTTCCCGTTCGAATTTGAAATCGATATACGGATATTTTCTGAGCGACGGCTTGAAATCGCTGATCGTCAGTTTTTCGAGCTCTTTCTTTCTGGAAGTCGCCTGCCGCGATTTCGAAGCGTTTGCGGCGAATCTCGCAATGAACTCCTGTAACTCTTTCGCGCGCTGTTCGGCTTTTTTATTCTGTTCTTTCTGCTGCCGCGCCAGAAGCTGGCTCGTCTGATACCAGAAATCGTAGTTTCCCACGTACATATCGATTTTTCCGAAATCCACGTCGCAGATATTCGTACACACCTTGTTCAGGAAGTGCCGGTTATGCGATACGATGATAATCGTGTTTTCAAAATCCATCAGATAATTTTCCAGCCAGCGCACCGTTTTGATATCGAGGTTGTTCGTAGGCTCGTCCAGAAGCAGCACGTCCGGGTTTCCGAACAATGCCTGCGCCAGCAGAACGCGCACCTTCTGTTTCGCGTCCAGATCCGCCATCAGCGAATAATGCAGTTCTTCGGGAATTTCCAGAGCGTTCAGAAGCTGCCCCGCCTGATATTCCGCGTCGTATCCGCCCAGCTCGGCAAACTCTCCTTCCAGCTCGCCCGCGCGGATGCCGTCCTCTTCCGAAAAATCGGGGTTTGCATACAAAGCGTCCTTCTCGTCCATAATGTCCACCAGTTTTTTAAAACCGAGCATTACGGTCCGCAGCACCGTTTCGTTATCGTATTTGTTCTGATTTTGCTGTAAAACGGACATACGCTCGTTTTTATCCAGCGTAACATACCCTTTCTGCGGTTCGATTTCTCCGGAAAGCACCTTTAAAAAAGTAGATTTTCCCGCACCGTTCGCGCCGATGATGCCGTAACAGTTGCCTTTCGTAAACTTTAAATTTACGTCCTCGAATAATTTTTTGCTGCCGAATTGTAAACTGACTCCGGTAACCTGTAACATTGCCTCTCCTTGTTTCTCTCCGCCCGCGCACTTCCCCGCGGCACGGCACAGAAAAAAGCCGCCGGACGTCCCCGACGACCATTTTCACGCTTTTTCGCTTAATTCAAACGGTTATTTCGCGATTTTCTCCAGCTCGCGCACGATATCTCCCACGGTGGTCAGCCCGTCGAGATCCTCTTCGGGAATCGTAATTCCTTCTTCGTCCTCCAGGCGGCTTAACAGCTCCACCATATCAAGAGAGTCTGCGCCGAGATCTTCGATCACGTTAGAATCCATCGTAATTTTTTCCGCAGAAATATTCAATGCTTCCGCAAGCATATCGCGTACTTTTTCAAACATAAAAGTTTCCTCCGTAGGATAATTTTTCTATTGCAAATCTATTTTAATATGTGCGCGCGCAAAAGTCAAGCTTTTTCCCGCGTTTTTCCGCTTTTCGTTAAAAATCGCCCGATTTTTCACACAAAACTTCCATAGCGGCAATCAACCGGCGTTACCAATCCAAGCCGTAGCGCGCGCCTTTTTTCAAATTCCCCACAACGCCCATCGCGTACTTCCCGCCGTCGAACGTCAGCCGCATCACTTCTTCCGCGTCCTTTTTCGTAACCGCGTTGATCGCGTTCAGCCGCCCCGCAAAATCGTATTCTCTACCCGAAAGCAGCATTTCTTTCCCGTAAAGCAGCATCTGCGACGACGTACTCTCCTGCGAAAACAGCAACGCCGATTTCATCTGTTCGCGCCCGCGCAGAAATTCGTCCTCCGTAATTCCGCCGTCTTTCAATTCGCGGATACATTTCGAAATCGCTCCGAGCGCCTGTTCCGCCTTTTCGGGATTCACCCCCGCGTACACAATCAAATTTCCGCAATCCTCATACGCCGAAACGTACGAATATACCGAGTACGCCAGCCCCGCTTTTTCCCGCACTTCCTGAAACAGTCGCGAGCTCATTCCTCCGCCGAAAATGCCGTTGAACGTCTGCAACGCGTCGCACAACGGATCGTCCCGTTTCAGCGAAGGGAACGCCGCGGCGATATGCGTCTGTTCGATTTTTTTCGCTTTTTTCAAAATTTTGCAGCCGAATTCCGTATTCCGTTGCGGCGCGGGCGTCCCGCCCCGCTTCAATACCGAAAAATACTTGTCCGTCAATGCTTCGGCAAGCGCGAAATCCACGCCGCCCGCAAACACCACCACCATGTTTTCAGGGTGATAATACTTCTCTTTGTATTTTTCAATATCGCTTTTCGTGAACCCTTTCACGTTCGCCGCAGGACCGAGAATATTTCTGCCGTACCCGCTTTTCCCGTAAATCGCGTTGTACAACACGTCGAAACACAAATCGTCCGGCGTATCCTCGTTCATATTGATTTCTTCGCACACCACCCCTTTTTCTTTCTCCGCTTCGTCCTCCGGATACGATGCGTTCAGAAACATATCGAACAACAGTTCGCACGTCTCTTTCGTATGGTCGGATGTGCATTTCGCATAGTAACAGGTCAGTTCTTTCGCCGTAAACGCGTTCACCTGCGCGCCGATTCTGTCAAACGCGTCGGAAATTTCGAACGCCGTCTTATCGGGCGTGCCCTTAAATTGCATGTGTTCGATGAAATGCGAAATTCCGTCCTCTTCGTCCGTTTCGTTCGCCGCGCCCGTTTTCACCATCACGCCCGCGGAAACGGAAAGCAACCCTTCCATTTTTTTCACTACAAGCTTCAGCCCGTTTTCGTAAGTTTTTACTTTCAGCATATTTCGTTTTTCTCCCGTTTGTTTTTTCTCGTTTTTACTGCGGCGCCGCCGTTGCCGACAAACATTCCGAAACCGTTACCGCTTTCAAAGAATGCGTTCTGTAATACGCAAGCACGTCTTTCAGCGCCGCCGCCGTCTGCTTCGTGGGGTGCATCAGAATAAAATCCCCGTCCGTCGTCTTTTCCGTCGCCCGACGAAAAATCAGCGAAGCGTCATGATCCCGCCAGTCGATGGTATCGCGGGACCATAAAATGACTTTCATTTTCAATGCCGCCGCGGCTATCAGCGTATTCTTTCCGTACGCGCCGGAGGGCGGCGCAAACAGCGTCGGTTTGGTTCCCGTCAGCTTTTCCGTAATCAGATTGCAATTTTCTATTTCTTCTTTATTCTGTTTCAAAGAAAGCGCGGCGTGATCTTTATGAAAATAGCCGTGATTTCCCGTTTCGTGCCCCGCCGCCTTGATGTCGTTCAGACACTTCTCGTTATCGTCCGCCCAGCACCCGCCCACAAAAAACGTGGCTTTCGCGTTTTCCTCGCGCAGGATTTCGAGAATTTCATACACGACCGGCGTGTTTTCGTACACGTTGAACATCAGACACACCGCCCCGGTTCCCGCGTCGCCGCGGCGATACACGTTTTCCTCCGCCTCTGCGGAAACGGTTCCGCCGTCCTCGTAAAAACACGCGACGCCCACCGCAAGCAGAATCAATGTCAGCGCGAAATTCGTAAGAGCGGTTGCCATACCGCACCGGTTTGCGCTTCTTTTCCGCGTTTTTCTTTTCATGCTTTCACCGCCTTTTTCCGTTCTCATAATATTTTATGGCGGAAAAAAATCGGTTATGCCCGAAACTCCGTACGGAAAAGCGGCAGAATTTACTTGAATTTTACGATGGTAACGCCTCCCTCGCCTTCGCCGTAAACGCCGAGGCGGTATTCCTTCACGCGCTTATCCTTTCGCAACAGCTCGTGAATCGCAGCCCGCAGCTTTCCCGTTCCCACACCGTGCACGATACGCACTTCTTCCAGGTTGGATACAATCGCGGAATCCAGAAACGTTTCCACGTCAGCCACGGCTTCTAAAACCGTTTCGCCGATCACGTTGATTTCCAGCGCGGGCGCAAGCCTCGGCGCAAGATTTTTCGTGATTTTTACGTCTCCACGACCGATTCCCGGCTTTCCCTTTTTCTTCCCGTTTCCCGCAAAAGAGCCCGCCGCAGTATTAGTTTGCCCGTTCCAGCCGTTTATAAGCGTGGAAAGCGAGGAAATTTTCACGCGCAGCTTAATTTCGCCGCAAACGACTTCCGCTTCGTTTTTTCCCTTGCGCACGGAAAGCACTTCTCCCACCTTTCCCACGGTATCTATCAGCACTTTATCGCCGGGTTTCAGCTTGTTTTTATCCGCCGGCGCGTATTGCGGCTTGCTTTCTTCCTCCGCTTCCGCTTCGTACGCCTTGGAAATCAGCTTGTTTTTCAGCGTGCGCGCCTTAATCAGGTCTCCTTCGGTAAGTTCCGTTTTTTCGAACAACGCTTCCATTTCGGAAAGCAATTCTTCCGCCTGCGCGGCTTTTTCCGCCACTTTGCGCCGAAGTTCCGCTTTTGCGCCCGCCTGCAGTTTTTCGCGTTCCGCGGCAAGCTTTTTTCTCTCTTCGTCCGCCTCGGTGATTTTTTCTTTCAGTTCGGCTACTTCGCGCGCGCTTTCTTTCGTCAGTTCTTCCGCTTTCAGACGGCTTTCTTCCGCACGCCGCACAATGTTTTCCAGCTTCTGCGAATCCTCCGATAAATACGATGCCGCAGCCGTTAAAATCTCTTCTTTCAGCCCCCATTTCCTTGCAATCGCCAGAGCGTTACTCGAACCCGCCAGCCCCAGCCGGATTACGTACAGCGGCTGCAACGTTTTCGAATCGAACTGCATGGAAGCGTTTTCGATGTCTTTTGCCGTAAACGCAAACTCTTTCAGCGAAGAATAATGCGTGGTAACGATGCCCGTACAGCCCGTTTTCAGTAAATATTCCACCACCGCGCGGGCAAGCGCCTGTCCTTCTTCGGGGTCCGTTCCTCCGCCGAGCTCGTCCAGAAGCACCAGAGAATTTTTATCCGCTTTCTCCACGATTTCCGAAAGATTCTTCACGTGCGACGAAAACGTGGAAAGGCTTTCTTCTATGCTCTGCGCGTCTCCTACGTCGCAATAAATTTCTTTGAATACGGCAACGTTCGCGCGCCTTGCGGGAATGAACAACCCGCATGCCGCCATCAGGCAGAACAGCCCCACCATTTTTAACGTAACCGTCTTGCCGCCCGTGTTTGGTCCGCTCACCAGCAGCCAGCGATACTCCGCCCCCAGCGCAAGCGTAACCGGCACCACTTTCTTTTTATCGATCAACGGATGCCTGCCTCCGTCGATTTCAATCACGCCTTTATCGTTCGTTTCCGGACGCACGGCGGCAAGCGAATACGCGTATTCCGCCCGCGCGTAACACCCGTCTATCTCTTCCAGAATCTCCTGCGCCGCCGTCAGCTCCTCTTTCATCCGCCCCAGCCGCACAGACATATCCTTGAGAATCCGCTCCACTTCTTCCCGTTCGTCAAGGTGCAGCGAACGCAGTTCGTTATTCATTTCCAACACTTCTTCCGGTTCGATGAAAAACGTCGCGCCCGAAGCCGAACGGTCGTGAATAAACCCTTTCACGTTGCGTTTGTATTCCGCGCGCACGGGAAGCACGTAACGGTTGTCGCGCATCGTTACGATGCCGTCCTGCAGATACTTTCCCTCCGCGCCCGTCAGATACTCGCCGAGGCGCGCTTTGATACGCTCGTTCAGCGCGCGGATATCCCGTCTCAGTGCAAACAGCTTTTCGCTGGCGTGGTCGGAAAGCTCGTCCTCGCTCACGATTTTTTCGAAAATATCGTCCTCCAGATTCCTGTCGTAATACAATCTGTCGGCATACGCTTTCATCAGCGTGATTTCTTCGTCGGAAACGCCCGCAATCGAATCCCGCGCAATCCGTACCGAACGAAGCAGCCGCCCCGCCGCCAGCAATTCCGCGCAGGACAAAGCCGCGCCTTTCTGCGCCCGTTCCAGACTGTCGCCCAGAGGTTCGAAAAATTCCACCTTGGAAAGCCCGTAGGTAAACAGCAGCTTCACGCATTCGCCCGTAAGCGCCAGCCGCCGCTTCGTTTCCGCTATCGTATCGGCGGGCATACAGTTTTTCAAACGTTCTTTTCCGCCCTCCAGCGTGGCGAACCCCGCCGCGGATTCCAGAATTTTATTCAGTTCCGTTTTTTCAATCGCTTTCAGATTCATAATTTATTCGTCTTTTCCTTCAGAGCACGCTGTTTTTCGCATGCCCGTACGTATAATTTTTAAATTTGTTTTTCTGTTCTTCTTCGTCGCCGCAAAGCGCTGTCGTTCCCGCAACGTCCCGTTCGCACGTACAATCGATCAGCGGCGTCGCCCCTTCCGGCGCCCCGCTCACAAGATTCGCGCAGTTAAAAATTTCAAACCGACACTCTCCCAACCCGTCTTTATATCTCCGCACGGGAAAAGCCCTGCCCGTTTCGTCCGTCAGCGTATAAAACTCCCGCTTATCGCACGCGCCGCACGTTTTCCCGAACGGACAGTAACAAAGATCCATCGTTTTTATATCGCCCGAATCCAACGCCGCCACCGCAACGCCGGGCGCGATTTTCTGCGCCGCCCGCATTATTTTCCGCTGTTCCGCCGCAGAAATTTCTTTGGATAAAACAATCGCCGTCAACCCTTCCGTCTGCAGCATTTCCCGCGCCGCCGCCACATTCGTGAGGTTTGCGCCCGTACCGAAAATCAGTTTTGTACGGTACTTTTTCGCAAATTCCGCCCCAGAATAGTTTTCCGCGTAAATTCCCTCGATGCAACCGCTTTTTACGGCTTCCGCAATCGCTTTTTCCGTCTCCGCGGCAGCATACGCGGGATAGTAAATGTATTTTCCCGCTTTTTCGTCCGTCGGAATCTCACCGAAAAGCTCTTTAAGATACGCTTTAACGCCGTCCGCGCCGCCGAAAAACCGCGTATAATCGTCCGGTTTCGCTATCCTGAATCGCACGTTCTCTTCTTTTCCGGTAAACCGCCGCGCCATCGCCGCAACGCCCAAACAGGTTTCCGCAACCGCACCGTCGTCGCTTTCCGTAAGTTCCGCGCCATAACGCTCAAAAAACGCCGCGGCGTCAAGTTTTCCGCGCTCTTCGTCCGTTTTCGCATAAGCGTCCGCCAGCGCGGCGTAAAACTCCCTTCGGAAGGCGTTTAAAAGCGACTTCGGCAAAAACGCGTTTTTCGTTTCGATTTTCGAAAAATTAACTTCGAACGGCAGCCCGTCCGTTTTTCTGAAACACTCCGCAATTTCTCCTCCCGTCAACGCCCGATTTTCCGCTTTACCGAGAACGTCCGCCGTTTTCACGATAATTTTGCCGCATTTTGCGACGCCGTGCTCGCCTTCGTTCATGGAAACGTCGATAAAAATCGCCCGTTTTTTCTGCACGGAAAGCACGCGCGCAAGCGACTTCGTATCGGTGGTAACAAAAACTCCGTCGCCGTTTTTCAGTCTTTCTTTCGACGAAATAAACATTCCCCGCGCGGCAAATCCGCCTTTTCCCGCACCAAGCGACGCCTTTCCCGCAAACGTCGCCCCGCCGATTTCTTTTTTCTCCCGCAGAATTTTAAACGCGTCTCCCGCGGAAAATTCTTCGCGCGTATCCACGAAATATTTCCCGTTCACCACTTTCACAACGCCCGCTTTTTCGCCGATATGCCCCTGCACGTACGGCGAAAGCAACCGCTTATCCTGCCCGAATCCAAGCCCCTGCGTATAATTTCCGCGGTTGTACGCACGTTTCAGATCGGAAAGCGCGCGCGTTTTTTCCGCTTCGCCCGCCCCGCCGAAAATCTTTCCGTAGTACAAAGCGGCTGCCGCAACGTATTCTTTCCGCCGCATCCGCCCCTCTGTTTTAAACGACTTCACGCCCGCTTCCGCCAGTTTCAGCGCCGCCTCGCCTAAGCACAAATCGGAAAGCGACAACGCGTAATACTTCCCGTCGCTTCCGCGCGCTTCGCAGCTTCCGGCTTTCCCGTTTGCTCCCGCATAAGCCTTTTCCGCGCAGTTTTTTTCTCCGTTTTCCGCCCCAGCAACGCCCGCGCGGTCGTACGCATACTTTTTACGGCAAGGCTGTTTGCATCTGCCCCGGTTTCCGCTTTGTCCGCCCGCAAACGACGAAAAATAGCATTGTCCCGAAAAGCACGTGCACAGCGCCCCCTGCACAAACGCTTCCGTTTCGATAATCTTCGTAATTTTTTCTATTTCTTCGAATTTTGTCTCGCGGGCAAGAATCACGCGCGAAAATCCGCACTCTTTCGCAAACAAAGCCCCGTTTTCGTTGCACACGCCCGCCTGCGTGCTCAGATGCAGTACGATTGCGGGATAAACTTTCTTTATCGCCCGCCCCAGAAAAATATCCTGCATGATAATCGCGTCCGCACCGAAGCTCCACACTTTTAAAAGCGCGACAACAAATTCCCGCAACTCTTCGTCTTTCGCCAGCGTGTTCATAGCCACGTACACTTTCGCGCCGTAAAGATGCGCCTCGCGGATAATTTCTTTCAGGCTTTCGTCGTCGAAATTTTCCGCCCCCGCCCGCGCCGAAAAACTGCTGTAACCAAGATATATCGCGTCCGAGCCCGCGCCGAGAGCCGCGCGCGCGCATTCGATATTCCCCGCGGGGGATAAAATTTCCACCGATTCTCTTTCCATGCGTACGTTATCTTCCTATGCTTTTCGAAATCAATTCTTCCGCTGCGTCGTACCCCATACTCTTCAGTCGGAAATTTCTCGCCGCCACTTCGATGATGATGGCAAGATTCCGCCCCGGCGATACGGGAATCACGATTTTTGGAATCTTCACGCCCAGAATTTCTTCCGTGCTCCCCTCGTCGCCCACGCGGTCGTATTCCTTACCTTCCTGCCAGCGCTCCATTTCGATTTCCATATCGATTTTCTTCTCGTCCAGCACCGAACCGGAACCGTACATGCTCTTCACGTTGATAATGCCGATGCCGCGAAGCTCCATAAAATAGCGGATCATATCGGGCGCCGAACCGTACAATTCGTTGGTGATTTCCCTGATCAACACGCTGTCGTCCGCAATCAGCCGATGTCCGCGCTTGATAAGCTCCATCGCGGTTTCGCTCTTTCCTACGCCGCTTTTTCCCGTCAGCAGCACGCCCACGCCGAAAACTTCCATCAGCACGCCGTGGCTTCTCGTCGTCGGCGCCAGAACGCGGTTTAAATGAATATATAAATCGCTCATCAGATCGGTCGTCGGCTTCGGACTTCTGAAAATCGGGCATTTTACCTTTCTCGCCTCTTCGGCAAGTTCGGGCAGAACCGGCAAATCGCGGCTGAGAATGATACACGGAATTTCTCCCTGCGCCAGCAAATCGGCAATCTTTTTGCGGCGGACGTCCTCCGGGAACGAGCGGAGATATTCGTGTTCCGCAAATCCCAGAACCTCCACGCGGCTCGTATCGAAATAATCGAAGAACCCGGCAAGCGCCAGTCCGGGGCGTTCCACGCTCTTGCTCGAAAGCGTTATTTCGCCTCTGCCCGCGTATACGATTTCAAGATGCAGATCTCCCGCGAATTTATCCAGTTTCAGGTTTTCCGTTACATGTTGCGTCATTTGTGTTTTTCCTCCGGCGGCTTAAAGCCGCACTCTTTTTCCTCTGCGTTTTTCCGCGCGCTCAATCGTGCGAAAATCCGTATTCTTCGATGATTTTCCCTACGGCGTTTTCGTTGTTCGTCGCGGGGAACACGCTCACTCTTTTTTTCATTTCCTCGTTGCCGTTCTTTACGCAAAATCCTTTTCCCGCCGCTTTCAGCATCTCTTCGTCGTTCAGCTGATCGCCCGCGGCAATCGTTTTTTCTATCGGAATATGATAATAATCCGCCATAAATTTCAGCGCCGTGCCCTTATTGCACGATTTCGATAAAATTTCGATATATCTCAGCGTGCTCCTCGTTACCCAGAATCTCTCTCCGAATTCCGCCTGATATTTTTCCAGCAAATCACGGTGTTTATCCAAATCTTCCACGATAATCAGCAGCTTGTTTACTTTCTCGTTCTTTTCGTGTATCAGCGCGGAAAGCGGCGTATCGAGCACGGGAATCGCCTTCACTCTGCAGCTTGATTCATATCTTGCCAGCGTTTCGTCGTCGCGGTTCACGTAGTATGTTCTGCCCGTATAAAATTGCAGATGCACGCCGTCCTTTTCCACAAATTCCGCAATTTCCGCCGCGTCCTCCGCCGAAAGCGAATTTTCATAGAGAATTTCTCCCGTATCGAGATCGGATACCAGAGCGCCCGCATACGAAGTCGCTATTCCTTTCACGCCGAGTTCCGCCGCGATTTTTTCCACGGACGGCAGCATGCGCCCCGTGCAGATACAGAATTTCCCGCCCGCCGCCATATATTTTTGTATCGCTTCGTACGTATCGGGCGCCACCGATTTGTCGTCTCTCAATAAAGTTCCGTCCAGATCGGATGCAATCAGTCGGTAATCGAGTCTTTCTTTCATTTGTATTTTTCCTTGCGTTTCTTACGTAATCCTCAAAAATTTTCTTCGAAATACTTTTTGATGTTTTTTGCCAGTTTTTCGCCGATTCCGGGCACCGCCGCAAGCTCTTCTTCGCTTGCCTGCGCCACGTTTTCCACGCTTCTGAACGTTTCTAAAAGCGCCTTTCTCTTCTCTTTCCCCACGCCTTCGATTTCTTCGAATCGCGACGTCAGATTCCGCTTGTCGTGCAGCGTGCGGAAATAGGTAATCGCAAATCTGTGCGCCTCGTCGCGGAGCCGTTGCAGCATTTTCAGCGCGTAATCCCTGTGATCTATCTTTACGCTTTCTTCGCTTTGCAGCGTAAACACTTCCTCTTCCCGCTTGGCAAGCGAAACGAGGTCTATCCCCGTAACGTTCATTTCTTCGAAAATCTCTTTTACGGAAGATAACTGCCCTTTGCCGCCGTCGATAACGATTAAATCGGGTTTTTGAAACCGCTCCTCTTCCTCCGTGCCCAGCTTTGCAAGCCTGCGCCTTAAAACTTCCTGCAACGAAGCGAAATCGTTTGCGCCCTCCACCGTTTTTATGCGGAATCTGCGGTAGGAATTTCTGTCCGGCTCCCCGTCGGAAAACACCACCATCGAACCCACTTTATCCACGCCGCTGATATTCGAAATATCGTAACATTCCATGCGTTTGGGGTAGCGGGAAAGGGAAAGCAGCGATTTCAGCCGCTCGCACGCCGCCGTCGTCATGTCGTCCTTGTGCTTTATCCTGTCCACCGATTTTAAAAGATAATCTTCGGCGTTTTTTGCGGACATATCCAGAAGCGCGCGTTTCACGCCCGATTTCGGCGTAACGAATTTTACCTTCTTTCCCTGCGTCTTTTCGAAGTATTCTTCCAGAAGTTCCTGCCCTTCCACGGGTTCGGAAACAATTTCTTCCGGCAATTCGTGGCTCTGATAATACCTTGAAATAAACGCGGCGATCGCCTCTCCGTCCGTTTCGTACGCCTCTTCCAGCGCAAAATTGCTGCCGCCCTGCATAATGCCTTTTCTGGTTACAAGCAGCGAAATCGCGGAATATAACCGGTTGGTTTTATACGCGATGATATCCGCGTCGATATAACGGTTGAGCGAAGTGATCCGTTTGAGTTTCAGCTTGTCCAGCATCTGCAATTTTTCGCGGTAATTCATCGCCAGTTCGAATTCTTCCTCTTCGGCGAATTTCATCATCTTTTCCCGCAGAATCGTTTCCGCTTCTTCCAGATCCCCGTCCAGAAAAGCAAGCGCCCGCTTCGCCGCGTCTGCGTATTGCTTTTCGAACGCTTCTCCCTCCGCCGCATGCGCGCACGGCGCCAGACAGCGGTGCAGATGCGCCGCAAGGCACGGCTTTTTCGGCTTATCGCCTATCGCCACGGCGCAGATTCTCACGTTGAACACCAGCGAAAGAATTTCCAGCACGTCTTTACAGCGGATGCCGCCCATAAACGGACCGAAATATTTCCCGTCTTTCGTCAGTTTCCGCGTAATCGAAAAGCGTGGAAACTTTTCGTTCGTGTGCGCTTTGATATACGGGTACGTTTTGTCGTCCTTTAAAAGAATGTTGTATTTCGGCTTGTATTTTTTGATGAGATTGTTTTCCAGCGCCAGCGCGTCGATTTCCGTCGCCGTGATAATGTACGAAAAATCAACGATTCTCGCCACCATCGCCGCCACTTTTTCCGGCTTATAGCTGTTCTGAAAATACTGGCGCACGCGGTTTTTCAGAATACGCGCCTTGCCCACGTAAATCACCACGTCGCTTTCGTCGCGCATGATATACACGCCCGGTCGTTCGGGCAGCATTTTCAGTTTTTCGGCGATGATTTCGTTCATTTCGGCGTTTCAAACTCTCCCGCTTATCATTATACACCAAATACGGAAATTTTGCAAGAATACAAACGCGCTTAAACGGAAAAATCCGTCCGCGCACGCGCAAAAACTCCGCCGGAATCGTTCAGCAGCCGAGAAATTCCACGCTTTTCAAAAGCACGTCGTTAATCGAATCGTCGCACAGCGAATAAAACACGATTTTTCCCAGCCGTCGGCTCTTCACGATTCCCGCGCTTTTTAAAAATCTCAGCTGATGCGATACCGTCGTCTGATTGATTTCAAGCAATCTCGACATATCCGTTACGCAAAGCTCGCTGATTGCCAGCGCCGATAAAATTTTCACGCGCGTATAATCCGAAAAAACAGAAAAAAAGCACACGATTCCCTCCAGAACGTCGCCTTTCGGCACATAGTCCTCAATCAGGTTCTTCGTGCGCTTATCCAGTAAAAGCATCTCTTCCATATTCTTCCTCCCGCATCGATATATGCTTGTTTGGCTATATGATAACATATACCGCGCGGAAGAAAATGAAAGAATATGTCAGAAAAAATCGTCAGTCGTCGATTTTCTTCAATTCGTAGCCGGCGTCGGCAATCGCCTTTTTCAGCGTTTCGCCGCTCACTTCTTTTTCAAGCGAAACTTCGGCGATTTTCTTCTTTAAATCCACCGTAAGCACGTTCACGCCGTCCAGTGCGTTCAGCGCGTCCGTTACGTGTTTCACGCAATGCGCGCACATCATTCCTTCGATATGCAAAACCTTTTTCATTTCCGTATTCTCCTTCGGCAATATATTTTCTTTTCCGGTTTCCGCAGCGTTTTTCGCGCCCTGAAAACCGCTTTTGAATCTTGTTAAACGCAGCGCGTTTCCCACCACAAACAGCGAGCTTAAACTCATGCACGCCGACGCAATCATCGGGTTTAACGAAAGCCCCGCAAACGCAAACACGCCCGCCGCCACGGGAATCGCAATCACGTTGTAGAAAAACGCCCAGAACAGATTTTCTTTGATGTTTTTCACCGTTTTGCGGCTTAAATTCACCGCGTCCGCCACCGAGCGGATATCCCCGCTCACCAGCACCACGTCGGCGCTGTCAATCGCCACGTCCGTGCCCGTACCCACGGCAATGCCCACGTCCGCCTGCTTCAGCGCGGGCGAATCGTTGATGCCGTCGCCCACCATCGCCACATAGCCGCCGGCGCTCTGCACGCGCTTCACGGCGTCCGCCTTGTCTTTCGGCAACGCTTCGGCAAACACGTCGGAAATCCCCACGCTCTCCGCAATCGCGTGCGCTACGCGTTCGTTGTCGCCCGTTACCATCGCCACGCGGATTTTTTCTTTTTTCAGCGCGGCAATCGCCTCTTTGCTCGTTTCTTTCAGCGTATCCGCCACGGCAAACACGGCAACCAGCCCGCTTTCGCCCGCCAGAAACACGGCGGTTTTTCCCTGTTTCGAAAGCCGTTTTTCCTCTTCGAACGCAAGTTTGTTTTCCGCATCCGTCAGAAGTTTTCTGTTGCCGAGCCGATAAACTTTTCCACCGACTTCCGCACGCGCGCCCTTACCCGTTTCATACGCGTAATTTTCCGCCGCAACCGTCGGTTCACCCGCTTTTTCCACGGCATATTCGTAAATGCAATCGGCAATCGGATGATTCGATTTCGCCTCGATCGCCGCCGCGATGCGCAAAATTCCCAGCGTTTTCTCCTCGTTTGCAACATTCTCGCCGCCCGGAATCGCCTCGAAATCGGTGGTTTTCATATTCCCTTCCGTCAACGTCGCCGTCTTGTCCAGAAGTACGCAGTTCACTTTTTCCGCTCTCTGCAACGTCTCCGCGTTTTTAAACAATATTCCCAGCGACATTCCCTTTCCCGTCGCAGCCATCACCGCCACGGGCGTCGCCAGTCCCAGCGAACACGGGCAGGAAATCACCAGCACGCTGATCGCGTAATTCGCCGCCGTAGAAACGTCGCCCTTTACCAGCAGCCAGACAAGAAACGTAACCAGCGCAATCAGCGTAACGGCAGGCACGAAAATCCCCGCAATCACGTCGGCGGTGTGCTGAATGGGCGCCTTGCTCTCGCCCGCTTCCTTCACCATACGCACGATCTGCGAAATCGTGGTATCCTTTCCCACTTTTTCCGCCCGCACGCGCATATATCCGCTTTTCACGATGTCCGCACCGGTTACCTGCGAACCGACTTCCGCTTCCACGGGCACGCTTTCGCCCGTTACCGCCGCGCGGTCCACAAATCCTCCGCCGCTTACCACAACGCCGTCCACGGGAATATAATCCCCTTGCTTTACGGCAAGAATATCTCCTTCTTTCAGCGAAGAAAACGGCACCGTCTTTTCCTCGTCGTTCTCCACGACGCGCACCGTATCGGGCATCATCCGCAGCAATTTTTCCACTTCTCTGCCCGTTTTCCCCGTCGCCGCCGATTCCAGCCATTTTCCCAGCGTAACCAGCGTTAAAATCATCGCCGCCGACTCAAAAAACAGGTGTCCCGCGTGTTCTCCGCCCATCGCGCCCATTTTTATCGCCAGATACGTCGAATACAAAAACGAAACGCCGGAGCCGAGCGATACCAGCGTATCCATATTCGGCACGCGTTTTACCAGCGCGGAAAATCCGTTTTTGAAAAATCTGAAATTCACCGCCATCGTGGCGCCCGCAAGAATAAATTGCAGAATATAATTCGCTACGGCAGGCGGTTCCGGAAACGAAAACATCCCGCCCATTGCCAGATACATCAGCGGCACCAGCAGAATAATCGAAACGATAAACCGTTTTTTCAACGCCTCCGTTTTTCCTTTCTGCCGCTCCTCTTTACCTTCGCGGTATTCGCCTATCCCGTATCCGAGCGCCGTTACCGCCGCGAAAATATCTTCGCGCTTCACCTGCGTTTCGTCGTATTCCACCGAAAGGCTTTCGCCCAGCAGCGATACTTCCGCCGATTTCACGCCGTTCAATTTTTTCGTAACGCGCTCCACGCCCGCGGAACACGCCGAACAGCTCATTCCCGTTACCGTAAACTTTTCTTTCGTCATTTTACGATCGCTCCTTGCCACTTTTCTTTTCGGCTTGAATTATACCACTAACTTAGTAGGTTTGTCAAGCAAACACACGCAGAAAATTACCAGACGCGCGATTTTTTCCGCAAAAACGGGCGTAATCGCCGCTTTTCTCCTCCTGCTTCACCGCCGCATCAATCGCCGCCGTTATCTCCGCCGCAAATCTCCTCTCGACACAGCCTTTCGCATCTTCTCAAAACACCACGCCGAAACAGATATAATGCCGCCGCAAAAGCCGCGACGGATAGAAATTATGCGCGAAAAAACATCGAAACACACTTGCCGCAGCCATACGTTCGTACGCAAACGTCCGCATCGCCGAAAGCAAAAATACGGAAAACGCAAAAAAGCGGGGGCATAACGCGCCCCGCCGGATTGCAGAAACCGAAAACAAATAAAACTTACTTCGCTTCTTTCTGAGCTACAACTTCTTTGCCGTCGTAGTAGCCGCAGTTCTTGCACACTCTGTGCGCTTCCGTCAGTTCGTGGCAATGAGGGCATTCCACAAGGGTAGCCGCCGTTGCTTTATAGTTTGCAAAACGCTTGTTGGTTCTGCTTTTGGATTGTTTACTTTTAGGTACTGCCATTTTAACACCTCATTTAATCTTTTTCGTAATTTTCCGTCGTTTTAATCAGCCTTTTCAACGCCTTCGTCGTCCGCCGTCAAAGCTTCCGTGCCGTCGGGCACGCCTTTGCAGCCGTCCCCGCAAGAAAGAACTCCGGGCATTCCGAACACAATCGTATCCTTGAAAAGTTCGCTCAGATCGATTTTATTCCCGTCGTACGCGTAATCTTCGCCGTTGTCCTCGGTAAGAAACACCGCGTCCACACGGCTCTTCACGTCCGTCGCCGTTTCTTTCAGGCATCTTGAGCACAGCCCTTTCAGCCGATACGAAACGTCGCCTTTCACTTCCACCGCGCCGTCCTCGAAAATCTCGTACGAAATCCTCGCCACGGCGTTTCCGTCAAAAGAAACGTACGGAATATCAATCAGCGCCGCCTCAGGCTCAAACGTAAATTCCGCCGTCCCGGTATACTCTTTCAACCCGTTAAGTTTTTTTACGTCAAGTATCATCATAAAGCCGACTTTAAAATTATAGTATATTTATCGCCGTTTGTCAATGCTTTTTCGCGTGTTTTTCCTTTCTTTTTCAAAGAATTCGCACGAAATTGCGGTATTTCTTCGCCGTTTCCGCAATTTTCCGCCCGAAGCATTCAAATCGGCAGCTTTACACCAGCGCCAGCGTTTCCCGCGCAATCACCAGTTCTTCGTTGGTAGGAATAATCAGCACGCGCACTTTCGAATTTTTGCTCGTGATATCGCGGATGCTTCCGTCGTTTTTCAGAAGGTTTTTCTCTTCGTCGATTTCCAGTCCGAGATACTGCATATCCTTGCAAATCGCGCTGCGCACCGAAGGCGTGTTTTCCCCTACGCCCGCCGTAAACACAAGGCAATCCAGCCCGTTCATCGCCGCCGCGTATGCGCCCACATATTTCTTGCAGGCATACGAGAACATATCCAGAGCCAGTTTCGAACGCTTGTCGCCCGCCTCTTCGCGCGAAGTCAGATCGCGGAAGTCGCTGTAACCGCCCGAAATCCCTTTCATGCCGCATTCCTTATTCAGGTACGTAAGCATTTCGGTAACGTTCATGCCCTCTTTTCTTGCGATATATTCCGCCGCCGCGTAATCGATATCGCCGCTGCGCGTTCCCATCGGCACGCCGGCAAGAGGAGTGAATCCCATCGAAGTATCGATGCACTTTCCGCCTTTCACCGCCGTAATCGAAGAACCGTTTCCGAGGTGGCACGTAACGATTTTCATATCTTCGATATTTTTTCCCACGTACTTCGCCGCTTCCTGCGAAACAAACTTGTGGCTGGTGCCGTGCGCGCCGTAACGGCGAATTTTGTACTTTTCGTAATGTTCGTACTTCACCGCATACATATAAGCGTATTCGGGCATCGTGAAATGGAATCCCGTATCGAACACCAGAACCATCGGGGTTTCCGGCATTGCCGCGCGGCACGCGTTCACGCCCACAATCGCCGCGGGGTTATGAAGCGGCGCAAGGTCTTTGATTTCTTCCATCTTCACCATCGCGTCCTCGGTAACCAGCGTAGGCTGCTTGAATGCTTCGCCGGAAGCAACCACGCGGTGCCCCACCGCACCGATTTCGTCCATCGAAGAAATCACGCCGATTTTCTTATCGGTAAGCGCGTCGAGAACGATTTTCACCGCCACGTTGTGGTTTTCCATCGGAATTTCTTTTTCGGTGGTTTCGCCCTTTGCCTTATGAATCAGCCGGGAATGGTCGATGCCGATTCTCTCGCAGTTGCCTTTCGCAAGCACGCTCTCCGTTTCCATATCGATCAGCTGATACTTCAAAGAAGAGCTGCCCGAATTGATGACTAAAATTTTCATGTTATACCTCTTCGCGTAAGTTTTCTCTTAAAGCTGCGTCTGAAGCGCGGTAATCGCCACCGCCGCCACGATATCCTCGGATTTGCACCCGCGGGAAAGATCGTTCAGAGGTTTTGCAAACCCTTGGCAGATAGGTCCTACCGCCATGAATCCGCCGAGGCGCTCCGCAATTTTGTAGCCGATATTGCCCGCCTGCAGGTCGGGGAAAATAAACACGTTCGCCTTGCCCGCCACGTCGGAACTGGGCGCTTTGAGCGCCGCCACCGAAGGAACGATCGCCGCGTCGAACTGCAGTTCGCCGTCCAGTTTTAAATCGGGAGCTTTCTCTTTCGCGATTTTCGCGGCTTCCGCCACCATCGTAACGTTATCGTGCTTGGCGCTGCCTTTCGTAGAGAAAGAAAGCATCGCCACTTTCGGGTCGATTCCCGCAATCGCTTTCGCGGAATTTGCCGTAGCGATCGCGCAGTCCGCAAGCCCTTCGGAAGTATAAGTGGGGTTAAGTCCGCAATCGGCAAACACCACCAGACCGTCCGGGCAGTACTGATTCCCCTGCGGCGGGCAGATCATAAGGTTGAACGAAGAAACCGAAGAAACGCCGGGCGCCGTTTTGATAATCTGAAGTCCGGGGCGCAGCGTGTTCGCCGTAGAATGGCACGCGCCGGAAACAAGTCCGTCCACGTCGCCCTCTTTCAGCATCATCGCGCCGAAATACGTGCCGTCTTTCAGAAGTTTTTCCGCCTGATCGGGCGTCATTCCCTTGGAAGCGCGCAATTCGCAAAGGCGCGCGTTGTAAGCGGCAAGTTTTTCGGAAGTCAGCGGGTTTACGACGGTAACGCCCGTAAGGTCCACGTCGGGGTTCGCCTTTTTAATCTCTTCCTCGTTGCCGAGAAGCACGATTTTCGCAATCCCTTCTTTCGTCGCGTCCGCCGCGGCTTTCACCACGCGGGAATCTTCGCCCTCGCAAAGCACGATGGTCTTTTTCAGGGCTTTCGCTTTTTCTTTAATCTGTTCGAGTACGTTTTTCATTGAAAATTATCTCCCGTAAACGCTTTATTTTTTTTACGATTTGTTGTATAATCGTTGCGTGAAGCGCAAAACGCGCTTTTTGCGCAACAAAAATATTATAACACAATCAAAAACGAAAGTAAAGGAAAAAAACGCCGAAATCGGCTTGAATTTAAAAATTCCGTCCCGGAGAACTTCTATGAAAATATGCGGCGTCATCTGCGAATACAACCCCTTCCACCTCGGACACGAATACCAGCTGCGCGAAGCGAAAAAGCGTTCGGGCGCCGACGCCGTCGTCTGCGTGATGAGCGGGTGCTTCACCCAGCGCGACGAAGCGGCAATTCTGCCCCCTGCGCTCCGCGCAAAACACGCGGTGTTATGCGGAGCGGACGCGGTCATCGCCCTGCCCGTCGTTTTTTCGGCGGCTTCCGCGGAAATTTTCGCGCGCGGCGCCGTCCGTCTGCTTTCCTCTTTACCGGGCTTTTCTTATCTTTCGTTCGGCGCCGAACACGCGGACGGCGATTTTTATGCCGCGGCGGAAATTTTAAACGACGAAAGCGGATATATTCAAAAAACGAAAGCTTTGCTTGACGGCGGCTTATCGTTTGCCGCCGCGCGCGCCGAATCGCTGAAAGATACGGCGGCTTTCTCCCTTTTATCTTCGCCGAACGATATTCTCGGTCTGGAATACGCGCGCGCGCTTTTAAAAGAAAATCGCAAAAAAAACGTAACGCTTCTGCCCGTTCCGCGACGCGGCGACTATAAAAAACAAACGCTTGCGACAAGCGGCGCGGCGGAATATTCTTCCGCTTCGGCTATCCGCCTTGCGATAGAAAAAGGCGATTTTTCATCGCTTTCCGCCGAACTTCCCCCTTGCGTTTCCGCAGATATCCAAGGCGCTGAAATCGCTGCGAAAAAGCTGAAAACGGCGGAAAGAATCGCCGTGCTGAAAACGCAGACAAGCGAACTTGCGCGCACGGCGGATATTTCCGAGGGGTTGGAAAACGCCCTGAAAAAAGCCGCGCTGCAGCCCAAAGACATCGTAACGCAACTCACTTCGAAGCGTTACACTGCTTCCCGCATCAACCGGATTCTGCTGCAAAATCTCCTGAACATCCGCAAAGATCTTCTTGCGGACTGTCTTTCGGCACCGCTGTACATTCAGCCGCTTGCTCTCGGAAAAGAACGGAAAGATTTGCTTTCCGTTCTTTCCGAGGGGGAGTTCCCCTGCGTGATGAGATACGCCGACGAACAGAAACTGACGGGTACGGCACGGCGCTGTTTTCAGGCGGACAAACTGGCGGAAAATATTTATTCCGCCGTAACGGGATTTTACGGCGGAACAAAAAACGTTTTTTATTGAAAACAAATCGATTTTTTACTTGCGGCGCGGAACGTTCCGCGCCCGTTTTTTAAGCTTTCACTTCGTTGGGCGCCGAACCGTCTTTAAAATACGCGCTTAAATTTTCGCACGTGGTTTCGGCGATGTTTTCGAGGGCTTCGTTCGTGAGGTACGCCTGATGCGAAGTTATCAGAACGTTCGGCATGGAAATCAGCCGCGCCAGCGTATCGTCCTCTAAAATATGCCCCGAAATATCGCGGAAGAACACGTCGCCCTCTTCCTCGTATACGTCAAGACAGGCGGCGCCCACTTTTCTTTCCTTGATGCCCTGCAAAAGCGCCTCGGCGTCGATTAAACCGCCGCGCGAGGTATTTACGATCACCACGCCTTTTTTCATTTCGGAAATCGTCTTTTCGTTGATCATATGATGCGTTTCTTCCGTCAGCGGACAATGCAGCGAAATCACGTCGCTTTTTTGTATCAGTTCGTCCAGCGGCACGTAGTAATCTTCTTTGCCGGGGAATTTATCGTAAGCGAGTATTTTCATGCCGAAGCCTTTGCAGATATCGATGAACACTCTGCCGATTTTTCCCGTGCCCACTACGCCCACCGTTTTGCCGTGCAAATCGAATCCGCACAGACGGTTCAGGCTGAAATTGAAATCGCGCGTACGGATATACGCCTTATGCGTACGGCGCACGGAAGTTAAAAGCATCGCCATCGCGTGTTCCGCCACGGCGTACGGCGAATATGCGGGAACGCGCATTACGGTGAGCCTGCCTTTCGCATGCTTTACATCCACATTGTTGAAGCCTGCGCAACGAAGCGCCGCCACGGGAATTTTCAGTTCGTTGAGTTTATCGATGACGGGCGCGCCGAGATCGTCGTTCACGAAAACGCAAACGCCGTCGCAGCCTCTGGCAAGGTCGGCGGTGTCTTCGGAAAGTTTCGTTTCGAAATATTTGAATCTGAATCCGTATTTTTCCGCGCACTTTTCAAAGGACGGTTTATCGTATTCTTTCGCGTCGAAAAAAGCTATTTTTTTCATAAAAATCTCCTTAAAAATATGATTTTAGCAGTGTTTTTTGCGTATTTTTTGCGGTTTTTCATAGTCAATATACCCGTTTTTCGCCTGTTTTACACGCTTTTTTAAGCGTTTTTAAACATTATTTCTTTGCATTTTCGCAATTTTTACCCGTTTTTTCGGGCTTTTTACTCATAAAATCGCACAAAAAACAGATACTATCGGGCGATGAAAACGGCTAAAAAAATTCTGCTTACAATCGTAATTTTATTTTTCGCTTTCTTTTTCGCGGCGGGCATCGCGTATACCGTAATTACGAAAAACGCGCGCCTGAACGAAAGTCGGCTGGCGCTGCCGCAGGGCGAATTTACCGTACTGGATAAAAACGACGAGGCGGTGCCCGTTTTTGCCCGCGGCGCCGCAAACGGCTATTTTTCTCTTAATTCGCTGCCCGAAAAGGTGAAATTCGCTTTCGTGGATACGGAGGACAAACGGTTTTATTCGCATAACGGCGTGGATTACAAAAGAATGCTCCGCGCGGCGTGGAACAATCTCCGCGCGCGTTCGTTCAAAGAAGGCGCTTCCACCATTTCGCAGCAGCTGATTAAAAACACGCACCTCTCGCAGGAAAAAACAATCAGAAGAAAACTGCTTGAATTAAAACTGACGAGCGAGCTGGAAGCGCGGTATAATAAAGACGAGATTCTGGAAAAATACTTAAATTCCATTTACTTCGGGCATCATTGTTTCGGCTTGAAAAGCGCGGCGGAATTTTATTTTTCGAAGCAGCCGGAAAATCTTACCCTTGCCGAAGGCGCGCTGCTTGCGGGACTCGTAAAATCTCCCAACAATTACTCGCCGTTCAGAAACCCCGAAAAATGCGCGACGAGACGCGCGCTTGTGCTTCGCGTTATGAAGCAGAACGGACACATTTCCGCCGAAGAACGACGGGAAGCGGAAAACACGCCTTTGCCCGTTCAGCCCGCGGATTCCGCGGAAGATTCTCCGTACGTTGCGCGGTGTTTCGACGAACTGGAACGGCTTGCGGACGAAAAGCATCTGCGCCTTAGCGGCAGCATACGCGTTTTTACCTACCTTAACCAACCGTTGCAGCACGCGCTGACGGAAATCTGCGCGCCGGAAGCGGCGGAGAAGCGGTGCGACGTAATTGCCGCCGCGACGGATATTTCCGCCTGCGGATTTACAGCTTATTATTCGGATTGCGGGAATCTTACGCGTTCGCCCGCTTCGCTTTTCAAACCGCTGTGCGCGTACGCGCCCGCTTTCGAAGAAGGCATTTTGTCCCCCGCGACGCCGATAGACGATTCGCCCGTCTGTTTCGACGGTTACAGTCCTAAGAATTACGGCGGCGGTTACGGCGGGTATCTTTCCGCGCGGGAATGCCTTGCGCGCAGTCTGAACGTGCCGGCTGTGAAAATTTTAAACGCACTGACCGTGCAAAAAAGCCGCGGATACCTTGAAAAATTGGGACTTCGCACCGACGAGAACGACTTTTCGCTTGCCGCCGCTCTGGGCGGCGTCGGACACGGTTATACGCTGCCCGAACTGCTCTCCGCTTATTCCGTGTTTGCGCGGAACGGAAACTATCGCCCCGCGGGATTTATCCGCCGTTTAGAAATCGACGGCGAAACGGTATATGACGCCGCGAGAGATAAAAACGGCGACGAAAAGCGCGTGTTTTCGGCGCAAACCGCGGCGCTGATTACCGACGTATTGAAAACGTGCGCGCGGGAAGGCACGGCGAAAAAGCTGCGCACTCTCCCTTTCGACGTTGCCGCAAAGACGGGCACGAACGGCGACAAAAGCGGAAATTTCGACGCGTATGCGCTTGGCTATACGCCGGAAATTTCCGCCGCCGTGTGGCTTGGCAACGCGGACAGAACGAGAATTTCGGCGACGGGCGGCGGCTTGCCCTGCAACAAGCTGTACCGTATTCTGAACGAAGCGCAACAAAACCGTGAAAACAAAAGTTTTTCGTTGCCCGACGGCATAAAAAAAATCGCGCTGGATAAAACCGACTACGAGCGCGACCATAAACTGACGATTGCGGACGAACTTTCGCCCGAAAACTATAAATTATACGAATTGTTTGACGAAAGCAAACTGCCGCCGACCCGTTCCACGAAATTTTCGCACCCGCAAATTTCCGCCGCGGAAATAAAATACGAAAACGGTACCGTGAAAATTTCGATTCCGGGCGATTATCCCGATTGCTACGAATACCTGCTGGAACGCGAAGAAAACGGCATAAAACGCGTGGTTTACCGCGGGAAACGGCAGGAAGTTTTTGCGGATACCGTGGAAGAAGGAAAAACGTACGAATATTCCGTAACGCCTTGTTATAAAGACATTCTCGGCGATACGGTGTTTCTGCCCGCGGTTTCCACGAAAAACAATTCCCCCGCCAGCCCGTCGGAACCGCCCGGAATTATCGGAAAAGACTGGTGGAATTACTGATTTTGCGATTGTTTCCGTTATTTTCGTTGCGGGTTATTCTTCTTCCGGAACGTCGATAAACGAATCGCGGTGCTCGACGGACGTGGAAAACACGATCATCGTCTTTGTTCTGCCGAAGTGCTGCAGTTCGTTGATGAACAAATCCAGATCGGACGTGGTGGGAAACAGCACTTCCACGAGCATGGAAAAATCGCCCGTAACGCAGTTGCATTCCACCACGTTCAGCAGACTTTTAATATACGGATAAAATTCTTTTTTGCGGACGGGATCCACTTCCACGCTGATGAACGCTTTGACGCGGAAGCCGAGAAGTTCGGGGTTGAGATGGGCGTGATAACCTGTGATATATCCAGCTTCTTCCAGCCGCTCCACGCGCGCGGCGATTGCCGTAGGCGATAAAAACGTTTTTTCGGCGATATGCTTTACGGGCAGGCGCGCGTTATCTTTTAAAAACGATAAAATCTGTTTATCCGTTTCGTCGATTACGTAAGTACGGCTGTCTTTTTTCATTTTATCCGCTCCTTTTTCCGTGCGTTTTCTCGGCTTTCTGCCACAAACGGCGCGTATTTTTACGCCTGTTCGTAATTTTTTACGGTTTTCGGCTGATTTTTGCCCCGAAAACGATTGACGGAAAGTAAATTATCTGTTACAATATCAAAGTAGTTACGAGATTTTGCATAAACTTGTAACCGGACGGAGGCGTAGCTCAGCTGGTCAGAGCGCTACCTTGACATGGTAGAGGTCGAAGGTTCGAGCCCTTTCGCGTCCACCATCCGCCGGCAACGATTTTATTCGTTGCCGGTTTTTTGTTTGGTTTTTTGTTTTTCGACGCGCTTTCGCCGTACAGCCCGCGAAAGCCTATATTTTTATATCAGCTTGGCGAGCATTTTTTTCAGCGCGTACTTGCAGTGTTCGTACGTTAAGCCGCCCTGAAAATACGCGGTATACGGTTCGCGGATGGGCGCATCGGCGGAAAGTTCGATGGAAGCCCCTTCCACGAAGCACCCCGCCGCCATGATGACGCGGGCTTCGTAGCCCGGCATTTCGCACGGTTCGCATACGGCGAACGCATCGACGGGAGAAGCTGCCTGCACGGAAGAAATAAAATCGCACAGCTGCTTTTCGGTATCGAAACGGATGGCGCGCGTAATATCGGAAATGGTTCTGCCGAATTTCGGGAAGTTTTCGTAACCGAGCTTTTCCATACATTTTCCGATAAGAAGGCTGCCTTTTACCGCCTGATTGACGACGTGCGGCGCAAGGAAAAGCCCCTGAAAGAACAGTCTGTAACCGTAAGCGTACGAGCCGACTTCGTCGCCGAGCGACGGCGCCGTAAGGCGGTTGCCGATTCTTTCGATATATTGCTTTTTGCCGACGATGTATCCGCCCGTGGGTGCGAGACCGCCGCCGGGATTTTTGATGAGCGAGCCCGCGGCGACATCCGCCCCCACGTTGCAGGGTTCTTCTTTTTCGACGAATTCGCCGTAGCAATTATCGACGAAAATAATCCCTTTGAAGCCGTGCGCGCGGACGAACGAACAGATTTCGCCGATTTCCGCCACGGTGAGCGCGTTTCTGAGTTCGTACCCGCGGGAACGCTGGATATAAATCATTTTAAGATCTTCCCCCGCGTTTTGCAGGCGGTTTTCAAGCGCGGGAAAATCTACGGCGCCTTCGGCGTTTAAATCGAGCAGATCGAATTTTACGCCGAGTTCGGTGAGGGAACCGTTGTCTTTTCCGAAAATCACGCCGCGAAGCGTATCGTACGGAAGCCCCGTAACCGCAAGCGCCCTGTCGCCGGGGCGAAGAAGCCCGAACAGCGCCACCGCAAGCGTATGCGTGCCGCTTAAAAGCGCTGGAGAAACGATTCCGCTTTCCGCGCCCATCGCGTCGGCGAACGTCTGCCCCAGCACGTGCCTGCCCTCGTCGCCGATGCCGTAGCCGCTGGAGCCGTTGAAGTGGCGGAGCGCCACGCCGTTTTTCGCGAAAGCATCGATGACTTTTTCCTGATTGCATTCGCTGATTTCGTCGGCGAACGCAAAATCTTCTTTCAGTTCGCTTTCCGCTTCGCGGATAAGCGCTTTGATTTTTTCTTCTTTATCGGTTGTAATTTGCATATTCATCCTCTCGTTTTTTGCAGTACTATGCGTGGCACAATAATTATGTGTGGCATAGTAGTTATACTAAATTCTCCATAAATTGCAGTTTTTCGTCGTTTTCAAGTACTTCGTGTGGTATAATTGTAAGATTTTGCATGCGTCTGAAGTAAGTGAGCTGACGTTTTGCGTAGTTTCTGGTGTGCTGTTTGACGGTTTCTTTCACCACTTCCCACGGGACGCCGTTTAAAATTCCGTCAAGCACTTCTTTGTAGCCGATGCCTTGCATACACTGCGCCGCAGGCGATACCCCGCTGTTTAAAAGCCCCTCTACTTCGCCGACGAGGCCGCGGGAAAACATATCGTCTACCCGTGCGTCGATCCTTTGGTATAATTCTTCCCGCGGGAAGCCGACGGCAAATGCCCGGAACGGAAAACGAGGCGTTTTCGTATCGTTCTGTTCCGATTTCTTTTTGCCCGTCAGTTCGTATATTTCAAGCGCGCGGATAACCCGCTTTACGTCGTTGACGTGCAGAATCGCCGCGCTTTCCGGATCGACCGTTGCAAGAAGGCGATGCAGATACGCCGCCCCCGCCTCTTTGCCCATGTCGTTTAACACGGCGGCATATTTTGCGCGGATTTCTTCGCTGGCGCCCGCCGAGCCGAAAGCGCTTTCGTACAAAAGCGAATCGATATAAAAGCCCGTTCCGCCGCAGATAATCGGCTGTTTGCCCTCGGCGAGGAGCCTTTCCGTTACGGGCAGCGCCGCCGTGCGGTAATCGCCGACGGAAAAGCCCTCGTTCGGCGCAGCCACGTCGATTAAATGATGCGGCACGCCGCGCATTTCTTCTTTCGTAGGCTTTGCCGTGCCGATATCAAGACCGCGATACACAAGCATACAATCGGCGGAAACGACTTCCGTATTCAGTTTTTCGGCAAGAGCGACGGCGAATTTCGTTTTGGAAGTTGCCGTTGCCCCGCAAATCACGATTACGTTTTTCATACCACCCTTTTGAAAAGCTTTTCGAGTTCCGTCTTTCCGATACGGGCGACGACGGGTCTGCCGTGCGGACAGCGGAGACCGAGGTTGCCGTCGATTAAACGGAACAATTCGTCTATTTCCGCCTGTGAAAGATCGTCTCCGCCTTTCACCGCGGCTTTGCATGCCGCCGTGGCAAGCTTATCGCGCAGCAATTCTTCTAATCTGATGCCGCGGTAGCCATCCGCCTCGGCGACGATTTCGCCGAAGAACGCCGCCATATCGATATTCATCAAATCGGTGGGCACGCCGGAAACGGAAAACGTATTTTCGGAAGTTTCTTCGATTTCGAAGCCCATCGCGCGGATATTTCCGAGGTTTTCGCGCAGAAACGCGCCTTCGTATGCGTTCAGCCTGATTTCGTACGGCACCAGCATTGCTTGACATGCCGTCTGACGGGATTGCATTTTTGCTTTCAGGCGATTGAAAATCAGGCGTTCGTGCGCCGCATGCTGATCGATGAGATACACTTCGTCGCCGTGCTCGTAAATAAGATACGTGTTGAACAGTTTCCCCGCGTATACGAACGAAGAAACGTCGACATATTGTTGTTTCGAACGCTCCGATTTTTCTTTTTCGAGCAGGAATTTTTTATTTTCGGCAAAAATATCGACGGGCGCATCGGTCGGCGCGGACGAAGTTTCCGGCGCCGCGGGGGCTTCGGGATAATTTTCTGATTTTTCGCCATCGGAGGGCGCGCCGCTCTCCCAGCCCTCTTTTACGGCGGCGGCATAGGCTTCGCGCGCCGTCTGAATTTTCTTTTCGTCGTTCTTTTCCGAAGCGGGCGAAGGAGCATGCAACGACACTTTCGACGCGCCGAGCGTTAAATCGGGAAATAAATCGTAAACGGCGCCGCGTTTTGTCTCTTCCGCATTTTTAAAAATCTGCCCGGAAGTTTGTTGTTGCGCGCCGGGAAGCGCGGATTTCGGAACATAAGGCGCATATTCTTCCTCGTCGTTCAGACGGAAAGGAAGGTCGTTTTCCTTCGGCTTCGGCGCGGTTTTCGGCTTTTCGTTCATCTCCGCCATAGCTTTTCTCGCTTCGTCGTAAGAAAGGCGCGGCGGCTCGGCTGCCGTTACCGCGGTTTCAATCTGCGGCAACGAATCGACGGCGCGCGGCGGGACGGGTGCGGAAGTGTTTTTCGAAGGCACGACGTAATCGAGCGCGCTTGCGTTGCCGTCAAGCACATCGGAAATGACGCGATAAACGCAGCCGTAAATGATTTTGTTATCGGAAAAACGCACGTCCGATTTGTTCGGATGCACGTTGACGTCTACGATTTCGGGCGGGACGGTGATGTGAAGCACGTAAAACGGATACTGGCGCTTCATGAGATAGTTCGCATAGGCGTTTGTAATGGCGGCGGAAATCGTCTGATTGCAGATATACCTGCCGTTTAAAAACACCGTCTGATAGGATTTTGTGGCTTTCGTGTAGTTCTGATTGCCGATAAAGCCGCGGATTTTTACGCCGTGTTTGTCGGCGTCGATACGATAGCAATTTTCAAGGACGTTTGCGCCGTAAACGCAGGCGAACGCTTCTTCTTCACCCTCGCCGAACGATTGCAGAACGCTTTTGCCGTTGACAAAATAGCGGAACGAAATATCGGGGCGAGAAAGAATGAAGCGGGAGACAAACGCGCCGATGTCGGTTTCTTCGCCGCGGTCGGTTTTTAAAAATTTCAAGCGCACGGGCGCGTTGAAAAACAGCCCGGATACGGTAACCTCGGTGCCGTGAGCGAAGGCTTCGGACGTTTCTTCGATTTCGCCGAGCGTGCCGCCGACCGCCGAAAGCGAATAGCACTTCGCGCCTTCCGTGCGGGATTTTACGGTAAGTTCGGAAACGGAAGCGATGGACGCCACGGCTTCGCCGCGGAAACCGAGCGTTAAAATATTTTCGAGATCTTCCGCTTTGGAAAGTTTGCTGGTGGCGTGCGGCAGGAATACCGACGGCAAATCTTCGCGAAGAATCCCCGACCCGTTATCGAGCACGCGGATCAGGCTTTTGCCGCCCTCTTCCACATCGATTTCGATTTCCGTGGCGCCTGCGTCGATGGCGTTTTCCACCAGTTCTTTCACGACGGAATACGGACGTTCGATTACCTCGCCCGCCGCGATTCTGTTGTATACGCTTGAAGGTAGTATGTTGATTTTACCCATAATTCTTTTTCCGTGATTTTAATTTGCGAGCTTTTCTTTCAGATCGTTCAATAGTAAAAGCGCCTGCATCGGGGAAAGCGAGTTTACGTCGGTTTCCGCGATGATTTCTTCCACTTCGCTGCGTTTTCTTTCTTCCGCCTGCTCTTTTTCGGACGGTTCTTCCGCTTCGGCGGCGGCGACTTCGGATAGCGAAACCGCGCTTTTTTTGGCGACGTCGTTCTTTTCGAGGACTTTCAGAATTCCCTTTGCTCTGGCGGTAACTTCTTTCGGCACGCCCGCAAGCGAAGCGACTTCGATACCGAACGAACGGTTGGCGCCGCCGCGCTGGATTTTTCGAAGGAATACCACCCCGCCGCCGAGCTCGCGTACGGTTACTTTATAATTTTTCACGCCGTCGATGGTGTTTTCCAGCTCGGTAAGTTCGTGATAATGCGTTGCGAACAGCGTTTTGGCGCGTACTTTTTCGGCAAGGTATTCCACGACCGCCCACGCGATGGAAAGCCCGTCGTAAGTGCTGGTGCCGCGCCCGACTTCGTCCAGTACGAGAAGGCTGTTTTTGGTGGCGTTGAGAAGAATGGCGGCGACTTCCGTCATTTCCACCATAAAGGTAGACTGATCGTATACGAGATTATCGCTGGCGCCCACCCGCGTGAACACACGATCGATCAGCGGAATCTGCGCCGACTTTGCGGGAACGAAACTGCCGATATGCGCCATGATCGCGATTAAAGCTACCTGCCGCATATACGTGCTTTTGCCCGCCATGTTCGGTCCCGTGATAATCAGGCTGCGGTTTTCGTCCTCATCCATCAGCGTATCGTTGGGAACGAAACGTTCTTTGGAAAGCGCTTCCACCACGGGATGCCTGCCCTCGGATATTTTTAATTCGCCGTTGGCGGGAACAATCTGCGGGCGGACGTATTTTCGGTTTTTGGCTACCGTCGCCAAAGCGGTGAGACAATCGAGATTGGCGATAATTTCCGCGATTTTAAGCAAATCTTCCAGCCGTGCGGAAAGCTGTTTAAGCACGTAATCGAGAATACGGGCTTCGAGCGCAAGCGCGCGTTCTTCGCTGGTTAAAATTTTTTCTTCGAGCTGTTTCAGCTCTTCCGTGATATATCTTTCGCCGTTTGCCAGCGTTTGTTTGCGGATATATTCCGGCGGCACCTTATCTTTGAAAGAATTGGAAACTTCAATATAATAACCGAAAACGCGGTTGAACCCGATTTTCAGAGTGCGGATATCCGTACGATCTTTTTCGCGCGTTTCCATATCTTTGAGAAGCGACGCGGCGTGTTCGCGCATGCCGCGAAGTTCGTCCAGTTCGGCATCGTAGCCTTCGCGGATATAGCCGCCGTCTTTGACGAGCGCGGGCGCGTTTTCCGCGATGGCGGACGTTAAAAGCGACGCGAGATCATCGACATTTGGAAGCGAAGATAAAAGCCCCGTTAAAATCGGGGAAGTGAACCCGGAGAGGCGAAAACGAAGCGACGGAAGCATTTCAAGCGATTTTTTCAGCGCTTCGAGATCTTTCGGCGTGGCGTTGCCGTAAGAAATTTTTCCCGCAAGTCTGCCGACATCCTTTACTTCGCCGAGCGTTTCCTGCAGACCTACCCGAAGCACGGACGCGTTATACAATTCTTCCACGCCGTTTAAACGGGCGTTGATTTTATCCTCACTTTTTAACGGCGACAACAGCCATTGCCGCATCAGACGGGCACCCATCGCCGTTTTCGTCTGATCGAGCACCCAGAGAAGCGATCCGTATTTTTTGCCATCGGCGTTGTTTTTTACCAGTTCCAGATTTCTTACGGCGATGGAATCGAGCGTTAAAAATTCGTTTCTGTCGTACAGTTCGACGGAAGAAACATTATCGAGCGAACGTTTCTGCGTTTCTTTCAGGTATTCGATGAGCGCGCCCGCGGCGGAAATGCAGTTTTCTTTGCCAGCGATTCCGTACGGCGCCAGCGTGGCGGCTTTGAATTGTTCCAGAAGGTTTTTTTCCGCGTGTTTCACGTTGAACGCCCACGGAACATAACAGGAAAACGGCGGCAACGCGCCGTGCCGGATTTCTTTGATGTTACGGGAACAAAGCGCCATGTCGTCGTTACAGATGACTTCCGCCACGGAATAACGAAGAAGCAGACTGACCGTTTCCGTAAGCGCTTTTTCTCCGTCTCCCTTGAACTCGGTAACGAAAAACTCGCCCGTGGTGATATCCGCCCAGGCGACGGCGATGCTTTCCTCCGTTTTGGAAACGCAGGCGATATAATTGTTCTTCGTTTCGTCGAGCAGCGTATCTTCCACGAGCGTGCCCGCCGAAACGACGCGGACGACGTCGCGTTCCACCAGTCCGCCCCCCGCCGCTTTCGGATCGGAAAGCTGTTCGCAGATAGCCACCTTTTCGCCCAGAGAAACCAATTTTGCGATGTAGGTATCGACGGCGTGATACGGAACGCCGCACATCGGCGCGCGTTCCTCAAGCCCGCTGTCGCGCGCGGTGAGCGTTAAATCGAGCAGTTCCGACGCTTTGATTGCGTCGTCGTAAAACATCTCGTAAAAATCGCCCAGACGGTAAAAAACGAAACAGTCTTTATATTTTTCCTTGACGGCAAGATAATGCTGCATCATCTCGGACGGTTTTTTCTGCTTTTTGTTTTTTTCTTCTTTGGAATTTTCCATGTGATCGTTTTCCTTGCCTGCTGCGCCCCGTAATTTCGTATTTTACGCCCCTTGCTTTAATCTTCGACGGCAACGACGTCGCCCGTGAGCGAAATGCCGTTGGCGGAATTTACGTGCACGGATACGAATTTGCCGATAAGATTGTGCGGATAGGGAAAATATGCCATTCTGCCGAATTCGTCTCTGCCGAGATACGTCTTTTTCTTTTCGTCGTAATCTTCGCAGAGAATTTCCACCGTTTTGCCGACGTATTTTTCCGATTTTTCGCGCGTTTTGGAATTGACGAGTTCCACAAGGCGCATAATGCGGTTCTTCGAGACCTCTTCGGGTATTTGATTTTCCATTTCCGCGGCTTTCGTGCCGCTGCGTCTGGAATACACGAACGTGAACGCCGAAGCGAAATCCGCTTCTTTTACAAGCGCTTCCGTCTGCAGATAGTCCTCTTCCGTTTCGCCCGGAAAACCGACGATGATATCGGTGGTAACTTCCGCTTCGGGAATCAGCGTTTTTAACATTCTGACTTCGCCGAGATATTTTTCGGCGGTGTAGCGGCGGTTCATCTGTTTTAAAATTTCGTTCGAACCTGACTGAACGGGCAGATGCACGAGGCGGCAGATTTTGCCCTCGTGTTTCTTCATGACCCGCACGACGTCCTCGGTGAAATCTTTAGGGTGATTCGTCATGAAACGAAGGCGGAATTTGCCTTCGACGGACGCGGCTTTATCGAGAAGATCGGCGAAATTCGAACCGCCCGACAAATCGTTGCCGTAAGAATTGACGTTCTGACCGAGCAGCGTGATTTCTTTATACCCCTGCTTTACGAGCGATTCGACTTCGGCTAAAATGTTTTCCGCTTTTCTGGAACGCTCTCTGCCGCGGACATAAGGCACGATGCAGTACGAGCAGAAATTGTTGCAGCCGTACGCGATATTTACCCATGCGTTGGGAAAGCTGGTGCGGAACGGCGTAACCGTTTCTACGATTTCGCCCTCTTTTTCGCGGATTTTCACAACGCGCTTTTTCGCGCGGCGTTTTTCTTCGAGCAATACGGGCAATTCTTCCAGATTGAGCGTGCCGAAAATGACGTCGATAAACGGAAATTTTTCTTTCAGAACGTCGGTTTTGCCTTTTTCCTGCGTCATGCAGCCGCCGACGGCGATGATTAAATCTTTTTTCTGCTTTTTCAGCTTTTTCAACGCGCCGATGTTGCCGAAAGCATGATTTTCGGCGTTTTCGCGGATGCAGCAGGTATTGAAAACGATAACGTCTGCATCTTCCTGCGAATTTGCGGATTCGTAGCCTGCCGTGCGGAGAAGCCCCGCGATTTTTTCGGATTCGTGTACGTTCATCTGACAACCGTACGTTACGATAAAGTATTTTCCCTGCATGTACAACCTCTGAGCGATTCCGGAGAAGTTCCGCCGCATAAATTTCCGGCGGTTCCGGTATGATTTCCGATTTTTATTTACGGAAAATAAGTAAATTTTTACAGGTATTATTATACACTTTTTTTCGGATTTTATCAAGTCTTTTGGCTCTGTGATTTTCAAAATCTGCAAAATAAAAATCGTTTCGGCCGCGAATGTGCCGGAACGACGTAATATATTCCGTTGTATAAAAAGAAAAGCACGCGTTTTTTACCCCGATACTTCAAGATTTCGGTTATCGCTTAATGAAAGCGATACTGCAACGCATAAAAAATCCCCTCCTCCAAAAAACTCGGAAAAGGGAACTGTTTTTACTTGACTATAATGAATTATAAGCCAAGCCTGTCCCGTATTTCCTCGTTTTTTTTTATTACGGGACTGACCTCTTTATTTTTTTATTTTTATTACCGACTGCACCTCGCGGCACTTATGAATAAACCGATTTTATAATTATTTTTCTCGACTCAATCTAATTCTTCGCAGAAATTCACGTATTCGAGCGCGGAAATCGCCGCAATAATATCGTCGTGCCGCACCGCCTTTTTAAATTCGCCCGATACAATCGTCAGGGCGATCGAATACACATACAGTCCCGAATTCATATACGCCGTGTTCAGCTCGATATCGTCGATTTTCAAACCGAGCTTCCGCACCGCCGCGATAAAATCCTGCAACGAATTTTTGCTCGTCAATTCCAAATGGATTTCAAAGTGATTCGAACGCCGTTTCAACGCATATTCGGGCTTCATAAAACCGGTTAAACACAACATAAACGCCGCAAACGCAATCAGAGCCGCCGTGTATAAATCAAGTCCGATCAGTATCGAAATCAGGCACATTCCCCACAGTGCAACCGAAGTCGTCAAGCCTTTCAGCTGACTTTTCGAACTATACAAAATGGTATTCGAACTGACGATCGCAAGTCCGATAATCGTTGCGCCGATCGCAAACGAAAATTTCGCGCCGAGCGTGCCGATCATATAACCGTCCACCGCCGCCGCAAGCATAGAAATCAGAGATACGAGCATAAACGTGCGCAAGCCCGCCGCGTGCCGTTTCGTGGCGCGTTCGCACCCCACGATTGCGGACATAACCACCACGATAGCCACTTTGAATACCACGCCCCATACATTGAAACCTATGCACCATTCGCCTAAAAATTCCGCGATTATATCTTTCATTTTCTACCTCCGATTGATAAATTTTCTGTTCCGCTCACTGTTCAAAACAAGCTCTTCCGTTTCGTCGCCTTCCGCAGCTTCGGTAAACGCCCGCTCTTCTTCGCTTCGGGCGTAATTGTTCCTGTCAATCTCCGCTTGTATTTCGCGCATACGCTCGATTAAAAGCTCTCGTTCGTTTTTCAGCGGCTGTTCTTCGGCGGCGTTCGTTTCGCTCGTTTCGCCGACTTCCCCCGCTTTCGGTATCGCGCCCGAAAGCGTTAAAGCAAGCTTCGCCATCGCAGGACCGATCAATTCGTATAAAATGCTCGACGACATTATCACGGTTTGAATCACCGCGCCAGTATCGCCGCCGATCGTCCGCGCGGCAAGTTCCGAAAGACCGATCGCCACGCCCGCCTGCGGTATCAACG
>ERZ808270.237-NODE-237-length-34935-cov-3.477609_pt1 | contig 34935 bp, 56 predicted proteins | sample MGYA00521082_ERZ808270 | MGnify/ENA primary metagenome ERZ808270 (study PRJEB31516, sample SAMN03275594) | gut metagenome | biome: mammalia-associated habitat; material: feces | host: Papio cynocephalus | place: Kenya | collected 2012-07-27 ... | reverse complement strand
GGCTGAACCGCAGTTCCATCTCTGAGCTGAACTGCAGCTGAATTGGGAATCCATATCAATCGTAAGAAAACCAGAATCGTTAAGATTTCAAGCAAATACAAATTCCTGCAAATTAAGTACACACTTACTGATACGGGTAAAGTCATCAAACGCATAAACCCGAATCGAGTTACTGCTATGCGTAGAAAACTCAAGAAACTTGCCGTTAAGGTGGTAAATAGTGAAGCAGATTACGACAATGTCGAGAATATGTTTCGCGGTTGGATGGGAGGACATTACAAACTCTTATCCAGAGAACAACGAAAGAATTTAATACAGCTTTACGAAGACCTATTTAGTAAGGAGATCACGATAGTCAACAAGAAGCTGATTGTTTCTGATAGGTCTGCATGATTGCACATAAAGAAGGAGGAAAACGATGGAACCATGGTTTCAGGTTGTACTTACGATCTTTAGCTCAGTTCTTGCATCTTCTGGGCTGTGGGCCTATTTGCAAAAGAGAAGCGAGCAAAAAGATGTCAAAACAGAGATGCTTATTGGATTGGCACATGACAGGATTATGTATCTTGGAATGTCGTATATTGACCGTGGGTATGTAACCCAGGATGAATATGAAAATCTGAGAGTGTATCTCTATGAACCCTACGAACGTATGGGCGGGAATGGTTCAGCGAAGCGAATTATGCAGGAGGTGGACAAACTCCCGATTCATAAATTTATAGAGAAGGAGGAAGAACACAATGAGCATGAGTAACAAGACATACGACATCCTTAAGTGGATTGCTATGTATTTACTTCCGGCTGCTGGTACATTATATTTTGCACTGGCTGGAATCTGGGGTCTCCCGTATGGAGAACAGGTAGTCGGAACCATCACTGCGGTTGATACTTTCCTTGGTGTTATCCTTGGAATCAGTACATCCCAGTACAACAAGACTGCTGATAAAGAAAAATAATGAAAGTGTCATGGAGGACTAAACATTATGGCAAATCTGAATGTAAACAAAGTCATTTACGGGGGGGATGTCCTTATCGATCTTACCGGCGATTCCGTCAGTGCAGATAAGGTCCTCAAAGGTATTACTGCTCATGATAAGAGCGGTGCGAAGATCACAGGTACCTGTACATACGACAGCGATACTTCTGAAGATACTGCGGCCGTCGCTGAGATTCTTGAAGGAAAAACTGCACACGCTCGTGGTAGCAAACTTACAGGTACAATGGCAAATAATGGTGCTGTCAAAGGTACTATCTCAACCGTAGCAGGTGTGTACACCGTACCGCAGGGCTATCATGATGGTTCTGGTAAGGTATCTATCGATGCCACTGAGCAGGCAAAGCTTATTGCTACGAACATTCGTGAGGGTGTAACTATCCTTGGCGTAGAGGGTACTATGTCTGGTTCTGAGGATATGAAGCCGCAGAGCAAAGAGGTGACCCCGTCTAAAGAAGCTCAGACGATCATGCCGGATGAAGAGTATAACTGCTTATCCCAAGTTACCGTTAAGGCGATTCCGTACGTAGAAACCGACAACTCTGCCGGAGGAAAGACCGTTACGATCGGATAAGGAGGTCTCGTTGAATGGCTGCGAATAAAGTCGTATTCGGCAATAAAGTTTTGATCGACCTTACCGGCGATACTGTTACGGAAGAAGCTTTGTTAAATGGCTATACAGCACACAAAGCAGATGGTACAATTATTACTGGAACGGCTTTCGCAGGATATCCTAATGAGTTCGTGTTCTTGGATAACATCGAAGACTCAAGTGGAAACCCAATCAAAGACAGTTCCGGTAAAACAATTCAAGGACAAACCATCTATCGCAAAGCCCGCAACTCGGTTCTTTTGGATTCTACGGGCGATGTGATTGAAGATGGTTTTGAACAGTAGATAGAGGTAGTTAAGTTCGTGTGGGTGTCGTTTATTTCTTGATTATTCCTACATTCGAACCCTCTAGGTACTGTAAATGCTGGATAGTTTGTTTCTATATGATAGAAACTTGTTAGATGGTCTATACCGAGAAAATCCAGTAAAATCAAGGAATTATGAAGCGGTTAAGAGTAGTAAAAAGTGGGAAAATGTAGGTAATTCATACATTATTCCTGCACTACTCCTATACCGCTATTCCTATATTTGAGCGTCAAATACAAGTCATTTTATTTTTTCGATTTCGGTTCTGAGCCATTCGAATTCTCTGGCTGTATACACCTTTTCTGTGATGTCTGAAATCTTATGTCCGACCATATATTTGATAGCATATTCATCAACCTTGGCATCTTTACATTTGGTTACGAAATGCTTTCTGCCGTCGTGAGGTCTATGATCCGGATTGAGTTTAAGCTCATCCCGAATACGATTGAATATTTTGCTATACCGATTGTATGTCAACTTGGTACTCTTGCCGCGGCGATCTTCGTCTGTATAATTGAAAAGATATTTGCTCCCAAGTTGCTCAGCTTCTTCGTACGATTTGGAAACCAAGTCCCTTATCCGAGGATGAATCGGTACAACTCTGTTTTCACCAGCATCGGTTTTAATTCCGCCCTTAAATGTCCAGTTCGATAAATCAACATCTGCTAATTCTATTAGACCTAATTCTTGCGGTCTCCATCCGGAATAGCATTGAATAATCATGAACTCAATCCCATATTTATGTCCAAGGTTCTCCCACAGAAGAGTCATCTCATCGTCAGAAAATGGAATGTGTTCTTTCTTGACAGTCTGTATTTCTTTTATGGTATCATCTGTAAGCTTGAATGTTCTCGAATAATTCCGATCTACAAGTTCGTATTCAACCGCATAATCGAGCATCTGGTTGAAGAGAGTCTTTATCTTATTCTTCATTGATGCGCTCGGTGTCTGTTCTTGTCCTCTTACAGTCGCAACACCTTCTTCCATGCAGCCTTTTATATGCCTTGCTCGAACATCCATGACTCGCATGTCGTAAACAGCAGAGCAGTATTGCCAAGCTGATGTAGTGGCTCTGGTACTATCCTCGCTCTTTAGAGTTTTGAAGTATTCTGGTGTCCATTTTTCGTAGAGTTCCTTGACAGTGATGGATGGCTCCAAATCGTATGGATTCTTATTAAATTCCACAAGAGCTGTATACGCGTCGTTGTATGTAGGAAAGTACGATTCCGGCTTCAATGGCTTACATATCGGTTTACCATTCTTGTCCTTTCCAACCGTAATCATTGCTCGGAAAGGGTTCCTTAAATTTCTACCTTTAATCTCACTTATTTGACCAAAACCGTTTGGAAGCCGCCTGCGCTTATTAGGTTTACGAGACGATTTTGGCTTTGCGTCTGGTTTCAGTGGGTATCCACAATGCGGACAGGTATTTGCTTTATCGCTTACCTGTAAGTCGCACTCTGGGCATTGTATCAGCATATTAAATCCCTCCTCATGATAATGAACCGAGATTTTATGTTGGATTGTTGATTTATCGTTAGTAATCATATATCATGGTGTAGGAATTGTCAACTCCTACACTAAACTTTTTATATTTTAACCTAGGATAGAAAGGGTTAGGTATATGGTCAGTAACAATACATCAACCTGCCAGGACTGTGGCGGAAAATTGAAATACTACGATAAAGTTAGAAGAATTGTACGGACGAAAGGGCGTGTGAGCAAATGGGTGAATGTCCCGAGGTACCAATGCTCTGAATGTGGATGTATACGTCGGTATCTACCGGATTATATTTACCCATACAAACAATATGAATCGGAAATAATAGCCGGTGTTATAGAGGGGTTCATCACATGCGAAACTTTTGGATACGAAGATTACCCCTGCGAGATGACTATGATACGTTGGAAAGCGCATAAATCGCAACTGCTTTTATGAAAGGAGTGATAAGTATGTTACTATTTGAAAATTGCAGCTTTTATTATAATGAGGAGGCTAAAAGTGATCGCCCGTTTATTGTTGGAATTAAGGATCGGGAACATTCCGACGGTTCTACGGAACGATGGGATTTAGCGTCCTTAACAGAAGAAGACGCAAGATCTGTATATGAAATACTTAAGCAACATTTTAAAGATTGAGTCCCAACAAGGGCTCTTTCTTTTTGTAGAACAATTTTTAAAGGACTGGAGAATGGCAAAAAAAAGAAGCTGCTGCGAACAACTTCTTTTGATTGAATTACTTTGTATAGCATTGCCTGTAATTCGTAGGCTTTTTATCGTCTTTATTCTTTAGCAAGAAACTCAGATATTCGGGAAAATGACTGGTTTCTCCTTTCGGCTTAAAGCACTTGGAATAAGAGATATGCTGTTTTTCTGTCAAATGTCCATCACCTCCAGTCCTTTAAAAATTATTCTCCTTCGTTGATCTATATTCTAACTTCAAATATGTATTCAGTCAATCTGCCACCGAGGTTGTTTTTACTAAATGTCGTTCCTAACCTAGAATAGCCGTTGAAAGGAGGTAGCAGCCAATGAATGAAAATGAATTTGCAACGGGCTCAGTTCCGGTAATGGTTGCAGCAAGAATTTATGGTAAAGATGCATCCTGGGTTAGGGCTGGCATTATATCTGGATGGTTGCCAATCGGAAAAGCTACAAGGAATGGTCAACTGGTGACAAAAATCGAGGACATGAATTCTAAGTACGGACGCATCAATTTTTATATTTCACCAAAGCGTTTGTACGAAGAGACAGGTTATGTATGGAAAGGGGAGAAGCGCTGATGGGAACAACAATACGTCCGGAGCTATCTGAAAAGAATCCTTATTGGATAGAGAAACACCGTTACTACGAACTGAAACATTTCTGTCTTCAGTATCCAATCTGGAGAAAAGCTTATTCGGTTCTTGACGGATACGCTAATCCGCCGAAAGATTTGGCGTCGTTCGTAGTAACCAGTACACTTGGTGATCCAACTGCAAAATGTGCTATGGCGAAGACATATTATTCTGAGCGAACGGACATGGTTGAGAGGGTCGCAGAGCAGACTGATCGAGAACTGGCAGAGTATATTTTAAAAGCTGTAACAGAGGGATGGTCTTATGACATTCTTAAAGCTAGATTAGAAATTCCGTGCTGCAAGGATGTCTACTACGAATTGTACAGACGATTCTTCTGGTTACTTAATAAGGAGCGGAAATGATATGAAGATTGTTGATAGAGCTGTGAAGAAGGTATACCGATTTAACTGCCCGAATTGTCAAAGCAGACTCGAAGGCGAGAGTAAGGAATTTGAGGATATCGGAGGCAAGATTAGCAAATTCTTTTGCCCCGTATGCAAGAAAGATCGTTATATTACCTGGTCCGATCTTAGAAAGAAAACGGTCTATGAGGGCGAGAATACGCAATAATTACAACTCTCTTTATGAAAGGAGAGTGGATTAAGTTATGAAATATATACTTAAATGTACAAAAACAGGGAGCGAATGGAAATCGTTCACATCTGGAATGGAATTCTTAGACGATAATAAGAAATACAGACTGGAATGGGAGCTTGATACATTTATCAATTATGTACGTGCTTGGTATGGCATTATTAAAAAACATCCACACACACTTACTAAATTAGATTGAGCCAGCAATGGCTCTTTCTTTTTATCCTAGGTTAAATACCGTACGTAGGTTACCGTAAAACATGCTATTTTGATATTTGAAAAATTGCCGGGTGGTAATTTTCAGAAAAACATTTTGGAAGGAGGGGCGGAAGTGAGCTTAGCGATTGGATTACTGATCGGAATCACGGTCGGGGTATTATTGTCACGATTTATATTTAAAGAAAAGCCAGTGGGTTCACTTAGGGTCGATGAATCAGATCCGGATAGCGGACCTTATTTATTTCTTGAATTGGATCGATCTGGTGCGGACGCAATCTATAAACAGCGTTACGTACGTCTGCGAGTGGAGCTTAAAAATTATATCTCGCATAAATAACACTCTCTATTATGGAATGAACCTAATAATTATTTGAAAGGAGAACGAAATGGAAGAGAAAAACATTGACGAATTATTAAGTGAGGAGATTGCAGCACAGATTAAGGCTTTATCTGATTTGCAGTCCGGAACCAAAGAAAAATCAACAGCGATTGATGATTTGACGAAGCTTTACAAGCTGAGAATCGAAGAGAACAAGAGCGTGTGGGATGCTGATGAGAAGTACAATCGGCGTATTATGGACGGAGAGTCCGTTACGAAAGATAGTGACTTCAAAGAGCGGCAGATCGCAGAGCAGGTTAAGGATCGATATTTCAGAGTTGGCATTGCAGCAGCAGAATTATTGATTCCGTTGATGTGTTATGGCATCTGGATGAATAAAGGATTTAAGTTTGAAGAAACTGGAACCTTCACATCTTCAACATTCAAAGGGTTAATCAACCGTTTTAGACCTACGAAGAAGTAGCGAGGGAATTCTGAAACGTTGGGGACGTGTGTAATGCATGTCCTCTTCGTTTTTCTCGTGAAAAATGCAAGGGCTATTATGAGAGAATAAAGCTTTATCTCTTGAACTACAGACAACAGCTTGTATACTATTATGTATAGGAGCTGGACAGTACGAAAGGAGATATTTAGCTATGAGTATTTTTAACGAGGAGCAGATTAAAGCAATGTTCAGCAGAGAGTATATCTGTCATGAGTGTGGGCATTTAATGGAGTTCGAGGATGAGTGGGAAGATACACTGGTGTGTCCCCACTGCGGCCACAGTATAGATTTAGATGATTACGGCCGTGAAGGCAATGAAGAATATGAGAACTTATACCCAACAAGAGAAGAAGTATTGGGCATTGCAGATGATGATTCCGAGGAAGATTCAGACGATTAAAACATAAGCTAAGTGGGAGAGGGTCTTAGAGAAATCTAAGGCTCTTTTCTTTTTGCTATGAGGAGATAGAAATGCGGTACCATTACCAAAAGCCAGACATCTATTTATCGATGTATGGGGAACTTTATATTTGCAATCATCCCGTATATGATCGCTGCACTTTATTTACGATAGGAGATAAAGGGTTGGCGGTGATCCAGCAACGATTTAATGCGGACACAAAAAGTACATATTGGACAGAGGTCGATTCGTGGCTGACGGACTCTTTATATTTACATCCAAAGTTCAAGGAATATTTTGATAGCCGATCTGGAGAGTGTACGGACGGATTATATCCAACCGTAACTATAAGACAAATAATGTGGGCGTTAAAAATGAAACCAATACAACGTCAGCGGTGGGAAACTTGCTTTGATAGGCGAGATATTTAGCGATTTTTACAATTCCTTTTATGAAAAACTGAAGCTTTGAAAGGAGTAAAAGGAGCATGGATGAAATGAGAATAGTATCGAAATTCACGAGGGGAATCATTTCCAAAGCAATAAAGATGGTAATACGTAAGAAGACAGGATACAACATTGATATTCAGTTGAACGAGGCTATTACTACTATAAACGATGGGAAGACTCATCTTCACCTGGATGTAGATGCAGAACTCGATAAAGATGAGCTGGTGAACATCTTAAAGAGCGTTGGTTTAAATTAACCGAGAGGGGCGCATACAACGCCTCTTTCCTTTTACTTCGCAAAATTTACAAGGCATATTATGAGAGACAGTAGCTCAGTTGAGAGAGCGCGAGACGATTAAAGTCCCGAAGTCGATGGTTCGAGTCCATCCTGTTTCTCTTTTATTTTTGCAGAAAGGAGAGAACGGATGTCTATCGAACAACTTGACCTATTGTTATGCGATACGTATCAGATGGATGCGTGGTTTCCATTCGGTTGGAAATGGAAGAAAGAGCTTGAAAAATCGAGCTATTCGGTATGGGCTATTGATGAGTTGAAAAGATACATCGTCGGTAGACTTTATCCAAAGAAATCTGGATCGGTTGAAGATTTTATCATATTTGTTGGTGACTTCCGGCGAATGATGAATCGGTTTTCAAAAATCAATCCGGATAACAATTTTATGTTTTCAGTAGCAGTGGGCATATCCACAGATGTCCTGGATTTATTACATGCTATGAAATAAAAACGAAAGGAGAACATGATGAAGAAACCAAATCTTCAAAGACTCGCTCAGAGGTCGAAAATTTATCTGAGAAAAGCATCGCCGACCATATTGTCCGGTCTTGGTGCGGCTGGTGTTATTGTAACGTCGGTATTAGCTGTACGTGCGACACCAAAAGCTCTTCGTAAAATCAGAGCTGACAGTAAGGAAAATCACGATGGCGATCCGGAGGCTTATAGCAAGCTTGAAGCTGTTAAATCGGCATGGGTCTGCTATATTCCGGCAGCAATTAGCGGTACGGCAACGATATTCTGTATTTTCGGTGCCAATGTGTTGAGTAAACGCCAACAGGCGGCACTTACAAGTGCGTATGCGTTGCTGAACGATTCCTATAACAACTATAAGGATAAGCTGAAGGAATTGTACGGCGAAGAGGCTCACCAGAAGATAGTTGATGCTATCGCAGCGGAAAAGGCTAAAGATGTGTATATTACAGCTGACGGCATTTGCGAATCAACCTCGCTGTCTTTTGACGAGCGCAATCCGGATGATGTTCGCCTATTTTATGACGCTTTTTCAAGGAGATATTTTGAGAGTACGATTGCTCAGGTGTTAGAAGCCGAGTATCACTTGAATCGAAATTGGAGTCTTGGCGGCGATGTTTGCGTAAATGACTTCTATAATTTCCTTGGAATTGAACCCATAGATGGCGGCGATTATTTAAGCTGGTTTTATGAAGATGGAATCAGCTGGATAGATTTCAACCATCGAAAAACTGTACTGGAAGACGGTCTTGAGGTTTATGTAGTGGATATTGTATATACGCCAAGATTAGATGATGAACCATTCGCATAAATTACAAGCTGTATTATGAAAGGAGAGTGTCATTATGAACAATAAAAGTAAATGGATTAAGGCTATTGGAGTAGCAGCAACCGTGATTGGTGTAGGTGTAAACCTTATTACCGATTGGGTGAACGAACAGAAAATGGACGAAAAAATTGAAGAAAAGGTCAGTGAAGCACTTGCCCGGAGAGACAAAGATGAAGTGGAGGAGTCCTAACAAGGCTCTTTCGCTTTTTCTTTTGGAGGATACAAATGGAATCACCGACTGAAAGAGCTATTTATACTGTCCGTTATGCTATTGCAATAATGCCCGTAGTTCAGCGTGGATATGACTTTGAGCAGGCGAGTTATATGAGATGGGCTGGAAGAGAAGTATTAGTACGACTCTGCAAAAATCCAGAAATACCACCGCTGATAGTGATTGAATCATTTCGAGATGAATGTGATTCGTATTCATGTGTGAATCCACGAACAAGTTATGTTTTTTCTTGTGCGAAAGACATGCTGGAGTGGATTATTGACCTGTTAATTTCGTAGTTACCAAATAAAATTTTATATTCTGAAAGGAGAACGTACTATGTGTACAAGAGAAATGACATTAGGAGAAGAGATTATTAACCTGGCTGGAAAGGGGATCGATATTCCGACAGTAGAGAGGATGTATAGAAAATACATCGATCTTGATGAAAAAGGAAAATCAGAGGGTGCTTATGCAATCGATTTTGGATTGTTATCTGATATTGGGGATATAGTCAGCTATTGCCGAGCTGATGTTGAGGCGACTCTGAATTTATTTAGAGACACGGTACATAATCCGTATTCAATCCTTCCGGCAGACGTTAAAGTTGGCGATAAAATGATGGTTCCTTTAGGAAAGCTCGGAAACTTTACAGCAACGGTTCAGAAAGTTACGAACGATAAAGTGTTATTCATTTTCGACGATTATGTTGCAAAACGCCCGATGAATGAAGATGGTGGCAATGTTGGCGGATATTCTCAGTCTGATCTGAAAAAGTGGATTGATACCGAACTGTACAATATGTTCCCTGCGGTTCTTAAGCAGAGAATGACCGGTTTATCAATCCCGACTCTCGGAGAGATTTGTGGCTGGGATGACGAATGGGATCGAAACCATATCGAAGTGGACGGAGATGAACAGCTTCCTCTTATGAAACAGAGACGAAACCGCGTTGCTTATTACCAGAATGATTGCGAGTGGGGATGGCTCAGAAATGCTACAAAGAGGAAATTTTCTTCGGCTTCCTTTGCCGGTGTGGGCAGCATTGGCAATACGTACTACGACGACGCTTCGGACTCTTATGGAGTTCGTCCGGAGTTCTGGTTGGTTAGATAAATCGCGGGGCCTTGTGCCCCGTTTATATTTTATGGAGGATAGACTGAAATGCAGAAACCAAATTTAACAAAAATCTGTAGAAGTGTAAAAACAGCTACAGTAAAGCATAGTCCCGAAATCCTCACTGGAATTGGAATTGCTGGGATGGTTACAACTACCGTAATGGCAGTGCGGGCGACACCGAAAGCAATCCAATTATTAGATGAGGAAAAGCAGCGTCAGCAAGCAGACAAACTGGAGCCGATGGATGTCGTTAAAACTGCTTGGAAATGTTATATTCCTGCGGCAGTTACTGGAACAGTCTCAGTAGCGTGTCTTATCGGGGCAAGTTCTGTTAATGCCAGAAGAAATGCGGCACTGACAGCAGCGTATACCATTTCCGAATCGACATTGAGAGATTACCAGAAAAAGGTGGTAGAGACAATCGGTGAGAAGAAAGAGCAGACTGTGAGAGATGCTGTTGCTAAGGAACGTCTTGAGAAAAATCCAGTTGAAAATAAAGAGGTTATCATTACAGCAAAAGGCGATACCTTGTGCTTCGATGCTGTATCTGGAAGATATTTTAAGTCAGACATTGACAAATTGAAAAAAGCTGAGAATGAATTAAATCGTCAAATGCGAGATGAAATGTATATTTCGCTTAATGATTTCTATTATGAGGTCGGATTAGAGCCTATTAAGCTTGGGGATGATCTTGGCTGGAATATTGATAATGGGTATATCGATCTGAGATTTAGTTCCCAGCTTGCTACGGACGGAACACCTTGTTTGGTTATCGACTATGGCTATGGCCCAAGATACGATTTCCGCAAACTAATGTAAGGTTCGCAGAATTTACAAACACTATTATGGAAGAACCACATATTTCAAATCTGAAAGGAGAACATATTATGGAGAACAACGAAATCATGAACAACAACGAAGAGGTTATCGAAACAACTACTGAGGAAATCGTGAAAGCGGCTTCTAACGGCGGTATGAAGAAAGCGACAACTATCGGATTGGCTATGATCGCAGGTGCATTAACCTACAAATTCGTAGTCGTTCCGGCAGCAGCAAAATTCAAGAACTGGCGTGAGAATCGTAAAATGGTTGTAACTCAGCCGAAGGACGATATCGTCGACGGAGAGTTTATGGATCTCGATGAAGAGACCGAAGAGGATTCTGAATAAGAATTGAATCGATGATTCAGACAGAGGGAGAGTACCTATAACAGGGTGCTTTCCCTTTTGCTTTTTAAGGGAGGTGTCCTATGAATCAGTATATGTATGACGGACCGGTTATGGAGTTTGATACCTGTGTTGCGAATAGATGGCAGGGTTCTACATACGCGGCATCCGAAAAGAAAGCCCGGAGTAATCTGGCTTATCAATTTAAAAAGAAAACAAACCGTATTCCAAGTACGAGGATAACCCTCCCTGGAAAAGTAGTAACGGTTAATTGAAAGGAGATTTAGAGATGGAGGAATACAAATCCAATTCCCATAAATCACGACAGAACCAGAATGATGATATTCCGGAGAAGAAAGTGGAGAAGGTTGTCAGCGGTTCTGTCAAATCGAAGAAAAAGAATGGTCTTCAGAAGATTACGAACGTGTTTGTTCCGGAAGATGTAGACGATGTGAAAAGCTATATTTTCGAAGATATTGTGGTTCCGGCGGTAAAGGATATTATCTTGGATGCGGTCAGAGCATTCCTGGGTGTTAGCGGAAGCTCAAGAGGAGGACGATCGTCAACATCATCCAAGGTTTCATACCGTAAGTATTATGACGATCGGGATCGAAGAGATACTGGACATACAACCAGAACACGAACCGGATATGATTATGATGATATCATTCTGGAATCCCGCGGTGAGGCAGAAGATGTTCTGGAAAGAATGGATGAGCTTATTGCTACATATCAGGTGGTCAGTGTTGCTGATTTCTATGATCTTGTCGGCGTGTCTGGCAACTATACGGATAATAAGTATGGCTGGACTGATATTCGGAATGCATCGGTAATTCGTGTAAGAGACGGATACATGATCAAACTTCCGAAAGCATTACCGCTGAATTAGGAGGGATATTTATGTATGAATCAGATGATAAAATGGTCTCTCATCCGAGCCACTATCAGTCAGAAACAGGTTTGGAAGTGATTGATGTTATTGAGGCATTCACTTTCGATTTAAAAGGTATCGAAGCTACCGATACAGGTAACATTATCAAGTATGCGTGCCGCTGGAAGAATAAAAATGGAATCCAGGATTTGAAAAAAATCATGTGGTACACACAGCACTTGATTGATCATTTAGAGAAGAAAGAAAAAATGGAAGAGGAGAATAACTGATATGAAGAAAGAAGAAATCATGAAGAGCGTTTCCACGACTTTCGGAAAAGTAAGTGTGAAACTTAAGAAACACAGCCCGGAGATTCTGGTGGTGGCTGGCGTTGTCGGTACTGTTGCAAGCGCTGTTATGGCTTGTCATGCAACCACTAAGCTGGACAGCGTATTAGAGAAGTCCAAGAAGGATATTGATGCCATTCATAAATGTGCAGAAAATGAGGAGCTGGCGGATGAGTATTCTAAGGACGACGCAAAAAAAGATCTGGCTATCGTCTATGTGCAGGCTGGTGTAAAAGTCGCAAAACTTTATGCTCCATCCGTAGCACTTGGAACATTATCCATTGCGAGCATCGTTGCATCCCACAACATTCTCAAGAAGAGAAATGTAGCGTTGGCAGCAGCTTATGCAACTGTTGATAAGACTTTCAAGGAGTACAGAAATCGAGTTGTTGAGCGCTTTGGTGCAGAGGTCGATAAAGAGCTTCGCTACAACATCAAGGCAAAGAAATTTGAGGAAACGGTAACCGATCCGGACAGCGGTAAAGAGAAAAAGGTAAAGTCTACCGTGGATGTGGCTGCGCCTTCCACGAATGATTATGCCCGTTTCTTTGATGAGTCTTGTGAGGCATATGAATCTAATATGGATTACAACCTTATGTATTTGCGCTCTCAGCAGAATCTGGCAAATGACAAGCTTAAAGCTAATGGATATTTATTCCTCAGCGATGTATATGATCAGCTTGGCATTAAGCGTACTAAGATGAGCCAGACTGTCGGTTGGATTTATAAACCCGAAGGAAATGAAAACGGCGATAACTTTGTTGATTTCGGTATTCTGGAAACTAACCGTGAAACTGAAAATGGTGGTTATGAGAAGGCCATTCTGATGGAGTTTAATGTGGATGGACCGATTCTGGATCTGATCTAATTTTGTGAGGAGGATACATATGCGAAATTATATTCGTATGGTGGTCCTTCCTGCTCTTTGCGTATTTGCGATTATTTGTACAGGCTTTGTTTGCTCAGCAGAACAGGTAAACCGGTATGAATACATCGAAATACAGCCGACTTTAAAAGCTGAACCTATTGATCCTATTGTAATTATTTCTGAGCAACCCTTAGAGGAAACAGTGTCGGCAGTTGAAATCGAAGAGTATGTGGAGGACACACTATTGCCACGGGAAGATATTGAGCTGATTGCTCTTGTAACTATGGCAGAAGCTGAGGGTGAATGCGAGGAAGGAAAACGATTAGTGATCGACACCATATTAAATCGTGTTGATTCCGTATATTTCCCGGATACAGTGTATGACGTCGTATATCAAGCGAATCAATTTTCATCTATGTGGAATGGGAGAGTTGATAAGTGCTTTGTGAACGATGATATTTGCCAGCTGGTTGAAGAGGAGCTGCAATCCAGAACCAATATGGATACGATATTCTTCACGGCTGGCGGATATGGAAAATACGGAACACCCATGTTTCAAGTAGGTAACCATTATTTTTCAAGCTATGAATAGAAAGGAGTCCTGAATTATGACAGGTTTTATGGGATTAACATTTTCAGCATTTGCTGGTATTTGCTTTGTTAGTGGTCTGGCCGTTCTTATGGGCGGAAAGGAGCATCACTGATGGATGGCATTGGAAACTTTATATCCATGATGGATTACATATTGGATACTAAAAGAAAAAGACATATCACAGGGGGCATTCTGTTGAGTGCCTCTTTACTTTTTGGTGGGCTTGCTCTCACCGTTATGACAATTCAGAACGAGGAGGACGAAGATGAGTAACAAATCTCTGTTTTCTTTGGCATTTATCATTGGCGCGGCGACTGGATCAGCAGTGACATGGTATCTGCTTAAGAACAAATACGAAGCTCTCGCTCAGGAAGAAATCGACTCTGTAAAAGAGGTTCTCTTAAGACGTGAGCAGGAATTAAAAGATCAGTCTGTAAAGAAAACTGTTGCCGAAGGCATTAAAGACGCAGATAAAGAAAAACCGGATCTTAAAGAGTACGCTAGGCGCTTGGAAAAAGAAGGATACACCAGATATTCTGATTTCGGATCAGATGAGGAAGAAAAGCCTGTTTCTGAAGCCGGTCCGTATGTGATTCCGCCGGAGCAGTTTGGTGACGATGAAGAGTATGAGCAGATCAGTCTTACCTACTATGCGGACGGTGTGCTGGCTGATGAAAATGATGAAGTAATCGAGGATGTGGAAGATACTGTTGGGATTGATTCTTTGAATCATTTTGGAGAGTATGAGGACGACTCCGTCTTTGTCCGTAATGACGCAAGAAAATGCGATTATGAGATTCTCCTTGATCAGAGAACCTATTCTGAAGTAGCTGAAGATATGCCGCATCAGATGGAGGTATGATGACACGGGATGAGCTGAACAATGCATATTTTGACTGGATGTACCAGCTCGTATGTGACGATGAGTATTCACGAGGTTTATCGTATCGTAAGCTGTTATATTTGCTTCATGATACGGATTTCACGTATACGATTGCACTTGACAGTAATCGATATGACGATGGAATCGATCTTCGATACAGATTCGGAAACGAGCAGGGATACCGGGATAGTATGATTGCAAGTTATTTGGATAATCGTCCGTGCAGTGTTTTAGAAATGATTATTGCCCTTGCTATACGCTTAGAAGAGCACATCATGGATGATCCGGACATCGGTAATCGAACCGGTCAGTGGTTTTGGGATATGATTGTGAGCCTTGGGTTAGGTTCTATGGATGATTCCAAATTTGACAAGGCTTATGCCATCGATGTTATTCGGCGATTCCTTAATCGTGACTACGAACGGGATGGCAAGGGTGGTTTATTCACAATCGAGCATTGCCGATATGATATGAGAGATATTGAGATTTGGTATCAGGCCAACTGGTATCTTGACAATATCAGATAGGAGGGTGTTATGAGCCATAGCGAAGTATACAAGTGGTTCGAGTTATATTTTCCTCAGTATGCTGGGGATAAAGTAGAGACCTGGTTTCAGAACGGAAAGAACAGTATTCGCATCCGTCAGAAGAACCATCAGGAATTTATATTTACATTCAACAATGAAGGAAATTGGCGGTTTGAGACTGTTGAAAGCTTCATGAATGGATTAAGAGGAGGTAAGAAATAATGGGCGAAATGCTTACTTATATTTTCAGCAGTTTACGGTCATCGGAGAAAAGGCTGGATGTTGTTACAAGAGCAGTCAGTAAACAGCGGAGCTTTAATAAGCAGCTTACAATCTTTGCCGCTCTGACAACTGCAAACTTGGTTGTTATGAAAATCGAGCAGAAAGACCAGGCACTACGAATCAGAAAACTGGAAAAAGAAATCGAGGAACTTAAGCGTCCGGAAGGAGAGTAAAAAATGCGATGATCGACTTTATGGTGATTTCAACACGTTCAACGAAACGTGGAGTAATAGAAATCTATCCAAAGTTCATTATTAAAAAAAGCACCGATCTAATGATTCGAGGTGGTGATTTCTATGCTATCTGGATTGAGGAACGTGGTTTATGGTCTACGGACGAGCAAGATGCCTTGCAGCTCATTGACCGCGAACTGGATAGATATGCTGAGGAGAACCGCCAGCGTTTTAACTCCGATATTAAAGTCCTGCATATGTGGGATGCCGAGTCGGGTATGATCGACTCATGGCATAAGTATTGTCAGAAGCAGATGAGGGATAGCTTTCATACGTTGGATGACAAACTTATATTTTCCAATACAGAAACTAATAAAAAAGACTACGCCAGCAAAAAGTTGAATTATCCGCTTGAAGCTGGCGATTTGTCTGCCTATGAGAAATTGATGTCTACTTTATATTCAGAAGAAGAGCGGACAAAAATCGAGTGGGCTATAGGGTCAATCGTATCTGGAGAATCTAAAAAACTGCAAAAATTTATGGTTTTATACGGAGCTGCTGGAACAGGTAAATCAACAGTTCTTAACATTATTCAGCAGCTTTTCGACGGATACTATTCTGTATTTGACGCAAAAGCACTTGGATCTTCCAGCAATTCATTTGCATTGGAAGCATTTAAAACAAACCCTCTGGTCGCCATTCAGCACGATGGCGATTTATCGAGAATTGAGGACAACACCAGATTGAACAGTTTGGTATCTCATGAGCTGATGACTGTGAACGAAAAGTTCAAGTCTACATATTCGAACCGGTTCAAATGTTTCCTGTTCATGGGAACAAACAAGCCGGTTAAGATTACAGATGCGAAGTCTGGTCTGATTCGAAGATTGATTGATGTATCACCTTCGGGAAATAAGCTGAATCCAAAAGAGTACAAAACGATTGTGAAGCAGGTGGAATTTGAGTTGGGAGCTATCGCTTATCACTGCCAGGAAGTATATTTGGATAATCCTAGTCGTTATGACGATTATATTCCGATTACGATGCTTGGTGCATCTAACGATTTCTATAACTTCATTATTGATTCGTACCATGTGTTTAAGAAAGAAAACGGGACAACCCTTAAAGCCGCATGGGAGATGTACAAAACCTATTGCGACGATGCCAAGGTCGGGTTCCCGTTCTCGCAGAGGGTGTTCAAAGAGGAACTTAAAAACTATTTTCATGATTTTCAGGAACGCTTTAATCTGGATGATGGAACTCGTGTTAGAAGCTATTACATCGGGTTCAGGACAGAAAAATTTGAAGAAGAAACTGTAGAGGAAAAGGCAGAAGTAGTCAAACCGGCACTTATCCAATTCGATAGCACTGAATCTATATTTGATAATGTGTGTTCGGAATGCCCTGCGCAGTATGCTTCGGAAAACGAAACACCTCAGAAAAAATGGGATTCTGTTCGCACGAAATTATCTGGAATTGATACGAAAAAACTTCATTATGTGAAGGTTCCGGAGAACCATATCGTAATTGACTTTGATATTCCGGATGAATCTGGAAATAAGTCATTTGAAAAAAATTTAGCAGAAGCAAGTAAGTGGCCGCCGACTTATGCTGAGCTTAGTAAATCGGGACAAGGTATACATCTTCATTATATTTATACCGGCGATCCGACACAGCTTAGCAGAGTGTATGACGACCATATTGAAGTTAAGGTGTTCACAGGCAAAAGCTCTTTACGGCGTATGCTGTCAAAGTGTAACAATTTGCCTATCGCAACAATTAGCTCCGGTTTACCGCTGAAAGGAAAACAAAAAATGGTAAATTTTGAAGCGATTAAGAGCGAGAAAGGGCTTAGAACACTGATTAAACGGAATCTTAATAAAGAGATACATCCGGGAACTAAGCCCAGTATCGATTTTATCTACAAGATACTGGAAGATGCGTATGGAAGTGATTTGAAGTACGACGTCACGGATATGCGCAATGCAGTATTGGCATTTGCAGCGAATAGCACTCATCAGGCAGATTACTGTATTAAATTGGTCAACAAAATGCAGTTTAAATCCGCAGATCCGTCCACAGCGGTGAAAAACGATGATGCGAAGCTGGTATTCTATGATATTGAGGTTTTCCCAAACTTATTCCTTGTAAACTGGAAAATCGAGGGTGAGGGAAAGCCTGTTGTAAGAATGATTAACCCGTCTCCGAGTGAAATCGAGGAGTTGATGCGGTTCAGATTGGTTGGCTTCAACTGTCGGAGATATGATAACCATATTCTGTACGCAAGGTTGATGGGTTATACAAACGAACAGCTCTATAACCTTTCGCAGAAGATTATTAACGGAAGTCCGAACTGTTTCTTTGGAGAGGCGTACAACGTATCCTATACGGATGTGTATGATTTCGCTTCAGCTGGTAATAAGAAGAGTCTTAAGAAATTGGAAATCGAGATGGGAAACCTCACCGATGACGATCTCAAGAAAAAAGGATTCTCCGATGAAAAAATAAGAATCATCAAGGCAGGAACGCATCACCAGGAGCTTGGTCTTCCATGGGATCAACCGGTTCCGGAAGAGCTTTGGATTAAGGTCGCTGAGTATTGTGATAACGATGTTATTGCTACTGAGGCGGCCTTTAATTATCTTGAGGCTGACTGGACGGCGCGACAGATTCTGGCAGATTTAGCAGGGATGACCGTTAATGATACTACGAACTCCCTCACAACCAGAATTATATTTGGAAACAACAGGAAACCACAATCAGAGTTCCATTACAGAAATCTGGCAGAGCCGGTGGAATCGCTGGATAAAGAGAGTATGGACTTCCTTAAGGAAGCCTGCCCGAAGATGATGGAAGAGCCTCACTATGGTTGGAAGTACAACGACAAGGACGAAGTTCCATTCGAAGCTCACAGCATTCTTCCATATTTCCCTGGGTATGTATTCGACCATGGAAAATCTACATATCGTGGAGAAGAAGTAGGCGAGGGTGGATTTGCACAGGGCGTTCCAGGAATGTATGGAAATGCAGCACTTCTGGATATTTCTTCAATGCATCCTCATAGTGCTATTGCTGAGGTTCTGTTTGGACCGAGATTTACGAAAGCGTTCCGTGATATTGTTGAGGGCCGTGTAAGCATTAAGCATGAGGCTTGGGATATTGTTAATACCATGCTGGATGGCAAACTTACTCCGTATATTCAGAGGGTTATCGATGGCGAGATGACATCAAAGGATCTTGCCAATGCACTGAAGACGGCTATCAATTCTGTATACGGTCTTACATCCGCATCCTTTGATAATCCATTCCGTGATCCGAGAAACATTGACAACATTGTGGCGAAACGTGGAGCATTGTTCATGATTGACCTTAAGAATGAGGTTCTGAAGCGTGGATTCCAGGTTGCGCACATTAAGACGGACTCTATTAAGATCCCAGATGCTACACCAGAGATCATTCAGTTTGTTATGGACTTTGGCGAGAGATACGGATACACATTTGAACACGAGGCTACGTACGATCGTATGTGCTTGGTAAATGATGCCGTATATATTGCAAAGTATAAATCGGCAGAAGAATGCCAGAAGATGTATGGTTATGTCCCTGGCGACAACAAAAAGAAAGGCGGAAAATGGACGGCAACAGGTACTCAGTTCCAGATTCCATATGTATTTAAGAAGCTGTTCAGCAGAGAAGACATCGCATTTGAAGATATGTGCGAGACTAAATCTGTGAGCAGCTCTTTATATTTAGATCTGAATGAGGGGTTACCGGATGTCAGCAAGGAAGAAAAAGAATTCAGCAAGGCAGAGAGTGACTATAAGAAGGGACTGTTATCTGACACTACTTTTGAGTCCACATGTCAGAGGCTTACTCCGTTGATCGAAAAAGGACACGACTATCACTTTATTGGAAAGGTCGGTCAGTTCTGTCCGATGAAAGATGGATACGGAGCCGGACTTCTGATGAGAGAAAAAGATGGTCGTTACTATGCTGCAACCGGCTCCAAAGGTTATCGCTGGATGGAATCAGAGATGGTCAAAGAACTTGGCAAGGAAGACGGCATTGATCGTTCCTATTATGACAAGTTGGTTGACGAGGCCGTAAAGACCATTTCTCAGTACGGAGACTTCGAGTGGTTTGTATCTGATGATCCGTATATTCCAGAGCTTGGTGCCAATGACGCTGATGTAGATTGCGTTGTTCCATGGGCAATGCCTTGCGGAGAGGATAAATATCGGACATGCTTCGACTGCCCGCATTTCAACAACGATAACTTCCACATGGATTGCGACCTTGATTATGATATTTCAGATATTGTGATGAAGCACGCAATGAATCCACCGGAAAATTAGAAAAAAATAAAGGAGAATTTAATCATGGCAAGAGCAAATGTAAATGAGCTGATTATTGAGAATGCTCGTATTATGTTCAGAAATTTCAGAGGAGAAGAGACAAAGTACAACAGAGCAGGTAACCGTAACTTCTGCGTTGTAATCCCGGATGCAGACAAGGCACAGAAACTCGGTGAAGACGGATGGAATGTAAGAATCCTTCCGCCGAGAGATGAGGATGAAGAACCTCTTCACTATATCCAGGTAGCTGTTCGCTTCGACAACATTCCGCCAAATGTATATATGGTTACCAGAAGAGCTAAAACAAAGCTGGATGAGGAATCTGTATCTTCTCTTGACTATGCCGAAATCAGAAATGTTGATCTGGTTATCAGCCCGTCAAAGTGGGAAGTGAATGGAAAATCTGGTATCAAAGCATATCTGAAGACTATGTACGTCACGATTGAAGAGGATGTGTTTGCTGAGAAATATGCGGATGAAGAGGAGCCTCCATTCGCATAAATCATATTTTGAGGGTGTCGGTGTCAAAGCCGGCACTCTTACTTTATGAAAGGAGAAAAATTATGTTTTGGAATAAGAAAAAACCGAAGTCAAAACCACAGATTAAGACTACGGTACCTAAAACATTCAAAGCAAAAGAACCGCGACCTAAGTGGCAACCAACTTTCGGGGAAACGAAAAAGAAGGATGAGAAACCACCGGAAGTAACTACGAAATCTGAACCGAAAATCGACTGGGAGGATAAATTCTTAAAATCTTTTCAGAAACTTACATACAGACATCGAGCATGGGATGTGTGGAGAGATTATATTTTACTTCATGCATGTTCAATCTCGAATGTTTTGGACAAGGAAAACTATGACCAAAGAGAGAAGCGGTATCTGAAAATCATTCATCAGTATTCAAAAGAAGAGCAGGCTATATTTCCAGAATTAGCAGCGTACACAACCATGGCACTGAACCAGAACCAGGAACAGGATTTTCTTGGAAAAATGTTTATGCGGCTAGATCTTGGAAATCGTTCAACAGGTCAATTCTTCACACCATATCATGTATGCGAACTTATGGCTGAAGTGGTAGCAACCGACGCTTTAGAGAAGATAGAGCAACATGGTTATATTTCGATTAACGATCCCTGCTGTGGTGCTGGAGCAACTTTGATTGCCGGTGTGCATGTAATACGAAAGCAGCTTGAACATTGTGATCCGCCGAGAAACTACCAGAATCATATTTTAGTAGTTGCACAGGACATTGATGAAATTGTTGGATTGATGTGTTATATCCAAATCTCGCTTCTTGGATTGGCTGGATTTATAAAAATAGGTAACTCGATAACTGACCCAATGTCTACGGACGATTCATCTGAAAATTATTGGTATACGCCTATGTATTTCTCAGATGTATGGAGCACAAGGAGAATGATTGGTCAGATTAACAAATTGTTTGGAAAGGGCGATGACGAATGAAAAAAAGATATTCTATTCCGAAAGAGCAGTGTACGTGCGGCATCAGCGAGCTTTACGATAATGTTGCTAAAATCATTGGTGTCTCTGATGTAAGCAAAGTTGTGTACGATTGTCGTAAATTATCTATCACTAAAAAGGTGTTGGACTGTATGTACGAGTTTTATCATTCAGAGAATCAGAGCGATGAAACAATCACAACTTGTATGCTCTTGTATGGACCAAAAGCAGATCTGGATGGCGATGGCTATGAAGTCGAGGTAGAAGATGGATTCGTCACCGAAGGTGTGTAATGGCTGGCGTAGAATTACGGGACTATCAGGAAGATGCTGTACGGCGAATGCGAAATGGCTGCATACTTTGTGGTGGTGTTGGCAGTGGAAAATCCAGAACTTCGCTGGCTTACTATTATATTAGAAATGGTGGGGAGCTTGGTACGGATGAGTATGTTCCTATGGACGATGTGAGTATTAAAGATTTGTACATCATTACAACCGCCAGAAAACGGGATACTTTTGAATGGGAAGCGGAACTATCTCCATTCCTGTTGTCTACCGATAAGGAAGAAAATCTATATACCAATAAGGTCGTGATTGATTCCTGGAACAATATCAAGAAATATGCAGATGTTAAGGATGCTTTCTTTATATTTGACGAGCAGCGTGTTATAGGCTCTGGAACATGGGTTAAAGCATTCTTGAAAATTGCTAAGGTAAATGAGTGGATACTGTTATCTGCAACGCCTGGTGATACATGGCAGGATTATATACCGGTGTTTGTTGCTAACGGATTTTATAAAAACCGAAGCGAATTTACAAGAGAGCATATAGTCTATAGTCGTTTCAGCAAATTCCCAAAAGTTGACCGATATTTGAATACTGGTAGATTGATTCGATTGCGGAATAAGATCTTGGTGAATATGGACTTTAAGCGCCAGACGGTTTCGCACCATGAGGATATTTATGTCAAGTACAATATCGAAAGATATAAAGATGTCGGAAAAACCAGATGGGACCCGTTTAAAAAAGAACCGATTATCAATGCTGCCGGTCTGTGCTATGTGTGGAGAAAAATTGTAAACACTGATCAGTCCAGACAAATAGCTTTACTTGAAATTGTGGAGAAGCATCCGAAAGCGATTATATTCTACAATTTTGATTATGAGCTTGAGCTTCTGAAAGAGATATTCTCTGGATATGAAGTCGGAGAGTGGAACGGCCACAAACATCAGCCAGTGCCGACTAGCGATGCATGGGTATATTTAGTTCAGTACAATGCCGGAGCTGAAGGATGGAACTGTATTACGACGGACACGATTATATTCTATTCTCAGAATTATTCGTATAAGATCATGGCACAGTCTGCTGGCCGGATAGATCGAATGAATACGCCATATACGGATTTGTATTATTATTATTTGAAATCTCGGTCTGGCATTGACCTAGCTATCAGCAAAGCATTGAAAGACAAAAAAACATTTAATGAAATCAAATATGTAAAGTGGGAGTGAGGTGCTATATGGAAAACGTTTACAAAGAGGTCGATTTCAAAACTTATTGTAAGACCTGCGAGCATAAGGATCTTGGTGAGAAATTTGATCCGTGTAATGACTGTTTGGCAGAACCTATGAATGCCAATTCGGATAAACCAGTTTACTGGAAGGAGGCTGAAAATGGTAGATAGTATCTTAGTTAGTGTTGATTTCTCGAACAAAGATGGTACAGGAGTTCTAATTGTTGGAAGAAAACGGATGAACCAGTCTGTCGAGATTATCAATGCTTTCCAGGGAGATGAAGCGAGAGAACTTTATGAAAAACTGATAACAAAGAAAAAGAAGGGGGAACAGAAGTGAGCTTTCAGTATGATCAATACTTAGCTAGACATCGAGCAAATGTAAAAAGAGGGTTTGACTGGCTTTCTGAAAATTTACCGGAACTTATGACCAATACGCTAACCGCTGGGTGGAATACAGAATTTGCTCATGATCAGTCTAAGAACGAGCCGGATGAGTATGAGGCATACGATGCATATTTCTATGGAAATAATCGCTCTTATGAGGTTGTACAGCGATATCAGCGAGCATGGTTGCTTCATATTCACAGGAATCCGCACCATTGGCAGCACTGGATTCTTATCCATGATGATATGGAAGACGGTGAACTGGAGACCGTTTTGGAAATGCCGTATGACTATATTATTGAGATGATTTGTGACTGGTGGTCATTCAGTTGGCAGAGTGAAAATCTCTATGAGATATTCAAGTGGTATGAGGAACATTCTAAGTATATAAAACTGGCGCAGACAACGAAAATCACAGTCGAATATATTTTAGACAACATGAAGAAAAAACTTCAGACATTGCAGTATGCGGATCAATCAGCCATGCAACCTGGAGCTTGATATTTGGAGGAACTATGAACAGAACGACAAAAATAAATATCTTGGCGTATGCTTCAGAGCCAGACAAGAACTATAAGTATGAGGGCGACATCGTAGATTACAAAGGGAAAAGATATTTTGTAAGTCTGGCAGAAGAGCGGGTAGAATTTATCGGGATTATTAAGGAGGATAAGTAAAGATGAAAGCAATTAAAGAAAATTGGAAACTGGTACTTATCGTGACCGCTGGGATTGTAGCGGTTATTTTTATGTGTATTTTTGGAATTCAGGGAGCACAAAACAAAGCATTTGCACTGGAGGAACAGGTCAACACTGCTGATTCAGACATTAAAGTGCAGGAAAAAAGACGAGTCGATCTTGTTTATAATCTTGCGGATTGTGTCAAACAATATGATAAGCATGAGGCCGAAACACTTACCGCTATTGTTGAAGGCAGAGGAAAAGCAACCAGTATTGAAAATGTAACCACCGCAATAGCTGCTGTTACAGAGGCATATCCGGAATTAAAATCCAATGAAAATTACAAGGAACTGATGAATGAATTATCCATTACAGAAAATTTAATTGCTGAGTATAGGGAGAATTATAACAAGCAGATTAAAGAATACAATCGCTATGTTAGAAAATTTCCGACTAGATTCTTTTTAAATATTTTGGGATATGAGATGCAGCAGTATCAGTACCTTGATTATGGTGCTCCTGTAGATGCGCCTCAAAATTTATTTGGAGATTGATGTCATGAGAAATAGAGGCTTTGATTTTGGAGATTTTGAAATTACTAAGCGTGAGATCCTGGCAAGTATATCCATAATCGCAATGATGCTTCTTATTGGTTTTGTAATTTCTGGGAGAATTTCAAACTATATTCTGGATCGGAATGAAAAGTACAATAAAGCTATTAAAATCGAAAGCTCTGATCTGTTTGAATATGGGATGAGAACCAACGTCGGTTATGCGTTCGTTTATGGAGATTTGAAGGCTGTGGATACGGTTTCATATCCAGAAATTAACGGGGAGTATATGTATATAGAAAAAATAGAGGAACATTACAATATGCATACACGAACCGTTACCACAACCGATTCTAAAGGAAAGACGCATACAAAAACAGAAACTTATTGGTCTTGGGATTATGCTGGCAGCGAAGAACAAAGATGTTCGGAAATTACATTTTTAGGACATGTGTTCCCCTCGAATAAGGTGGAGTTTCCAAGTAGCGAACATATTGACACTATAAAAGAATCAAGTCATGTCCGGCATAAGTATTATGGAGTCGGCACGGAATATACCGGAACCATATTTACCGAATTACGGGATAAAACCATATCTGATAATTCTTCATTTTATGAAAATAGCACCATTGACGAAACTGTTGATTATTTGGAAAGTGATTGGAAGCTATGGTTATTCTGGGTGATTTGGATAATCATTATTGGACTATGTGTATTTGGTTTTTACTATATCGATAATGAATGGCTTGAAAATTGAAAGGAGGCTGCCGATGGATCGAAATAGATTTATTCAGTGCATGAAAAGCGGCATCGAATTGTCGGATAAAGAGCGGCGGAGAATTATCAGAAAAAGTGTTGAGAGTCAGCCGTGGAAATTAAAGTGTACGATTGCTATGGAAGAGTTTGCAGAACTTACGCAGGCAATTAGTAAACAGATTCGAGGGTATGATAACAGAATTGGACTTTTGGAAGAGATGGCAGATGCTTATATTTGCTTGGAATTCCTTAAGTCCATTTTTAATATTACACCGGAAGAATTACAGAAGGCTATGGACGTTAAATTACAAAGAGAAAGGAACAAACAGAGATGAGTAAAGAGATTAAAATTGCTGGAAGTATTTCATTTGGAGGAAAGCGCCTTAATGTATACGGAGACCTGGACGCTCCGCTGTTTAAGGCGAAAGATATTAGCCATGCCATCGGCTACAGTAGCGGTAACGAGTGGAGAATGCTCGAAATGTGCGAGGAGGACGAAAAGCTGAAACTACCTTTGGTAGTAGCAGGCCAGAGACGTTCCGTCAATTTTGTAACTGAAAATGGTCTGTACAATATCCTTGCTCAGAGCCGCATGGAAATTGCTAGATCCTGGAGACGCGTGGTCCATGATGAGCTTATCAATATGCGTAAAGAAAAAGGCAGAAACATCGTTGAGCAGTTTGAAGAGTGGGATCACGCCATGGATAACATTTACTTCGATGAGGAAACCGGTCAGCTTATGCAGTCAGTCACAGTTCCCGGAGGAGATGTAATTCAGATTCCGTACGAGAAGGAAGAAGAGTAATTGAAAACGTGGGCTATGCAGAACGTAGGAGCATAATAGTTCAGATTGGTGGGGATCTGGATATTCTGAAAGGAGAACAGGAAATGATTAAATTAGAGCATATGGTTCTGGCAAGCCCGGAACAGATGAAATTCGTCATCGAAGGCATGAGAAACCCGATGAATTCATGGAATAAAACTGATAGCGAATTATGTAAAGGAGCATCAGAACTTTGTGATCGATGCATATACAATCCTGGAAGGGATAACCCTTGTTATTTAGCAATTAAAAATAAGGAAAATTATTTGGTTGTTGGAAGTGATGATTTCTCTTTGATGAATCAATTAAGTATTGCGGGTACAGATCATAGAAAATTTATGAGGATGTTGCCGGTGTACGTACGGATAACAGCACCTTTATATTGGTGGAAAGAATTTGACACATACAAGGTGGGGACAGTTGCCAACAGCTGTAGCACCATGCACAAGATTCAGGCTAAAGAGTTTACACTGGACGATTTCAGTTGCGAACATTTAATGAATGTTCCAGGTGAAGGTGTGTTACCGCCATTAGCTGTATTGAAAACGACTATCGACACATTAAATGCTTATAGAAACTTGTACCTTGGTACATTGTCGCCGGATGGTTCTATCGGTATCCCTGAAAACAGAAAAGATATTTGGTGGCAGATGATCCAGCTCCTTCCGAGCAGTTACAACCAGACACGTAATGTCATGATGAATTACGAAGTTCTAGCAAATATCTATAAATCCCGTAAAGATCATAAACTGGACGAATGGCGGAGCTTCTGTAAATGGATCGAAGAGCTTCCGTATTCGGAGTTGATTACTGGAGGTAAAAGATGAACAATAAGTATCTCAGCGTGATAACAAATTTTGGTTGTCATTATTCCTGCCCATATTGCATCGTTAAGAATAATCATCTGAATATTCCCAAAACTACAATTCGTGGTTTAAATAATTTGTTTTCAGAAATAGTGAAAAATCATTGTAATTGGGTATCTTTATCTGGCGGAGGAGATCCTCTATGGAAGTATGAGCAACACAAAGATTGGTACGAAAAATTCTTTGAAATTGCTGATGCGGTTCATGTAAACACAGAATTGCATACCAGCTTACCCGGTGTTCAAGGAGTACCTTATGGTCATTTTGACAGGGTTGTTTATCACTTACATAGTTTAGAGCAGTTATATAACATCAAACGTGAAAACTGTTCTGTCGTCAGAATTGTATTTGTGGTTACAGAGGATTTTACAGAGGATATGATAAATCGTATTGCTGTGTTCTGCGCCAATTCGGAGGATATCGATGAACTAAGTTTTCGCCAGATGGTGGATAATCATTATCGAGAAACATACTATTGCTATGACTATTTGAAAGCCGGTCATAAAAAGTTGTGGTGGTATATAGAGCAAAATGACTACAATCTATATTACTGCCAAAATCATGTTTATACAGAATATAAAAATATTGGGAGGAACGACAGCAATGGTTAAAGTAAAAGATATTCTACCGCTTATTCAGTGGAATGATGCTCAGATCATAAAAGACCTAGATGAGGAAATCTGTTTACTCAGAAACGACTTTATGGTCGGAAGCCTATCAGAAGAAATTCTGAATATGACAGTCACAGGTATTGAAAATGATGAAAATATCGAAAATACCATCGTCGTTTATGTTACGGACAAGGAGGATTAAATTTATGCATTTTACAGTTATTCAGATTATTATCATGTTTCTTATTGGCTACGTGTGCCTGTATTCTCTGATTGACCGGGTTATGAAGTGCATCGAACACTGCGCTACAGCCAGAGCATACGGACGGTTTAGAGAAGCCGGAATTATGACAAAAATGGATGATGTTGCGGAAGGCATCACAAAGTCAAAAGAGGAGAAAAGTAATGTTGAGAAGAGACTTAATTAAGAACAAGATCTACGGAATCATATTCATCGTACTTGGAGCGTTGACAATCCCGATCGAGTGGGATGCAACGTTCTTTTTATTTGCCTTGATGGTTGGCATTTTGCTCTTTGCATCAAGAGAAAACTGCATTATGGATTAAGGAGGCGGCTGTATGAGCCGGGCTGAAAGGAGAAGGGCACAGAAGTGCGAGCAAAAAGCTAAGACCGCTACATACAATCTGACAAGAGCTCAGTTAGATGCCCTGGTTCGAGAAAAGATATCTGGTGAACTGGATAGGGTTAAGCAGGAGGCTACGAATGATGCTATCAATCAGGCGATGATTCTTCTGCTTACTCTGCCGCTTGAAGTGCTGATGGATCACTATTGGCCGAAGGCATACGCAAAGCGGATTCCAGAGTTCACAGAGCATGTTCTCGAATATTATGAGAAATGGCAAAACGATGAGCTGGATATGGACAAGCTCAAAGAAGATCTTTGGGTGTACGGCGGTATAAGATTAGAAGAGGTGGAGGGAAAGTAAGATGGGATATTTAATTTTAGGAATTATCGTTCTGGCAGCGATTCTTATTTTCGGCGGATATATAGTTCTGTCCGTTATGAATGCTGCAATGTGGATGGACGATTCTATGAGATGGGGAGGTAGAGATGACAGCTAAGGACGACAGAAAAAATGCAGAGGGTTACAACGATCCGACAGCTTACAATGCGATTAAAAATGTGGAGCAGGAACAGGACAAGGATGACGTGAGATTTCATCAGTTACTGAACACTCTGTTTTCGATTTGTGAGTTGGCGGATTTCCACATTGAGGGGCGAGTTGTACTTAAAGACAAAAGAACTGGAAAGGTTTGGAGGTAGGTGCGATGATGACTATGGAAGAATTACCGAAGGCATGTGAAACCTTAGTGGAAGCGTGGAATAAAGCTTTGGAGCCGATGTAGAAACTGGCTAAAGCTTTGAGCGAAGCCTTCGGACGTATGTATGCTTCTGAGGAAGAGAATCGTAAAATTCGCACCGGCCGGAAGCTCAAATCTGTAAAGCGTGTGCCGGATTCTAAGATGTCTACGTACAATTATAAGCCTGTTGTGAAGCGCAATTTGCCGTATCAGAGACGGAATTTCTGACCGATTTCAGCTAATCTAGGTTAAAAATCTTTGTAGTAGCAGGTCATTTTTCTGCCCACTTTTGGGTTTTAGGATTTGACCAAAGCCCGGATATTTTTGACCAGAACTGAAAAATTGGTGTCGATTTGGAGAAAATTTATGAATTTTGGTCAAATTTCTGGCCATTTGCCCGGTTTTGCCCACTTTCAAAAACCAGGATTTGACCAGTAAAAACCCAGTATTTATGCGGGTTTGCGGGCTTTCTGCCCACTTTCCCACTTTTAATACTAAACTATTATGATAGAAAGTTTAAAAATATATAGTAATAGGCGAATAAAAGTGGGTTTTTGACCAGAAGCAAGAAAGAGGTGATTTTCACGAATGTAAAGCGTAAAGTAACATGGAAAGATATTTTCAATAATTTCAAATCGGTGTATCCGCGGCTGTCAAAAGAAGCTCAGGATTATCGTCCGTACAATTACATGAGCATTGTCGTATATCTAGCAGACGGAACCAAGGTGGTTTATGATGATATGGCAAAGCGTGCTAAGATGTTTGCAGCCTAGGATCTGGCTACAGAATCTGCTTTCAATTTCGTGTGCCTCATGCTATACTATAAGAGCCACACAATCTAATAATGAAATCGCGTTCGAGGGAATAACTTTGGTAAAAAGTGTATTCTCTTTTACTCGTACCCTTGAACGGCGAAGAGATTGTGTGGCAACAATAAGAGATGCGCTTTTTCGGTGCGTCTCTCAAATTGGGGCGCACTTTTTATTTGCCCTAAATTCCTACTTGAGTATGGAAAGGGTGATTGTATGGGAGAAAAATCGAATAAAAATATTGCTGGTATCATCGGAGCTATCGGAGCTGTTGGTGGCTTGATAAATGCTGCCACACCACTGGTTGAAAAGGCGATAGACAATGCTCAGAATAATTTGGAGAAAATGGACAGTAAGGTTGTCATTCCCGAATTATATCGTAAAGGCTTTCCAATAGACTTGGCACAGGCAGAAGAATTATTGACAGAACGTGGATTGAAAGTTTCAAAGAGTAAGCTTCGTATGAAAGAAGCAGATCCAAAATATCGTGACTACGAAGATACTCAAGTTATAGACTCAAATCCTAAGCAAGGAACAAAGGTGAAAACTGGGACAACTGTTTGTCTTCGGTATATAACTGCTGATGTTATCGAGGAGAGCCAAAAGATATTTGATGATGGTATCCGTATTAAACAAGAAGCTAAAGAACAGAAGGCCGCTGAGAGGCAGGAAAAGAAAGAACGCTTGAAGGAAAGCGTTTCTGAAACTATGGATTCTGCTAAGAGCGGTTTAGGAAAGATATTCAAAAAAGATCGAAAAGCTATAGAAGCTGAGAAAGGAGAAATACTAGATGAGTAAAGGTGGAAAGAAAAAGCGTAGCACAGCGGGGTTAATTCTGGATGTTGTTTTGACATTATGCACCGGCGGGTTATGGTTGATTTGGATACTGATCCGGTACCTGAGAAACAACAGCTGACAACTACATATCTGGACAGAGATGCTTAATCGTGTCTCTGTCTTTTTTTTTATGCTCTTTTTTGCGCGCGAAAAAAACATGCCCTTTTATGAAGAGAGAGGATAAATAGGCATTTTTATTAAATACCACATCCTCTTTTGTGTTTTTAGAAAATTGAAGGGAGGTACCACTTATGTTGGAAAATAAGTTCCAGGCAAATTTGATTAAGGAATTGAAAGAAAGATTTCCAGGTTGTATCGTGATGAAAAATGACCCGACCTACATTCAGGGAATTCCAGATTTGCTGGTTCTACACAAAGACAAATGGGCTTCCTTAGAATGTAAAAAAAGTGCTGGCGCAAAGAAGCAGCCGAATCAGGAATATTATGTGGATCGTATGAATCAGATGTCATTTTCAAGATTTATATGTCCAGAGAATAAAGAGGAGGTACTGGATGAACTTCAACAATCATTCGAACCTTGAAGGACAACACGCCTTTCTTGGTGCCAGTAAATATCACTGGATAAATTATGGTGAGGATAAAGTGGCGGAAGCATATCGAAATTTCCTTGCCACACAAAAAGGAACTGTATTACATGCATTTGCAGCACAGTGCATTATGCTTAACCAGAAATTGCCAAAGTCAAAGCAGACATTGAATATGTATGTGAATGATGCCATTGGATTTAAAATGACACCGGAACAGATTCTTTACTATTCCGATAATTGTTTTGGTACAGCGGATGCGATTTTGTTTCGGAATAATTTTTTAAGAATTCACGATTTGAAGACCGGAAAGATTCCGGCACACATGGAGCAGCTTGAAATATATGCGGCTCTTTTTTGTTTGGAATATAAAGTGAAGCCTGCGGATATTGAAATGGAATTGCGAATTTATCAGAACAATGAAATTCTGTACCATAATCCAACGGCTGAGGACATCGTTCCAATCATGGACAGAATCATTACTTTTGATAAGGTGATTAAAAGAATCAGAGAACAGGAGGGGTAAGCTATGAATTCCATTGTGGAAGATATTTTAATGCATTATGGTATGCCACGGCGTTCTGGACGTTACCCTTATGGTTCTGGAGAAAATCCGTATCAGCATAGTGGTGATTTCCTTAGTCGTGTTCAGGAATTGAAAAAATCTGGAATGAGCGAAACCGACATTGCTAAGAATATGGGGCTGACTACCACACAGCTCCGTACTCAGATGAGCCTCGCTAAAGATGAGCGTCGTGCTCTTCAGGTGGCAACCGCAAAAGGTCTTCGTGAGAAGGGTTACAGTTTAAATGAAATTGCCGATAAGATGGGATTCGCTAATGACTCATCTGTCCGCTCTTTATTGAACGAATCTTCTGAAAACAGAATGAACCAGGCTAAGGCTACTGCGGATGTTCTGCGGAAACTTATCGAAGAAAAAGGAATGATCGATGTTGGAACTGGTGTGGAAAGAGAACTTGGCGTGTCAAAAGAAAAACTTAACCAGGCTCTTTACATGTTGGAACTGGAAGGCTATCCGATTTATGGTGGCGGAGTTCCGCAGGTTACCAATCCTGGAAAGCAGACCAATATCAAGGTCATTTGTCCACCAGGTACCGAGCATAAAGATATTTATGACTTTGAGAATGTCCATTCTGTAAGAGACTACATCTCCTACGACAATGGTGAGTCTTTCAGAAAATCGTTTGAGTATCCGGCCAGTATGGATTCGAAGCGTTTGCAGATCCGATATGCAGATCAGGGCGGTGTCGATAAGGATGGCGTAATTGAACTTCGTAGAGGTGTGAAAGATCTGTCTTTAGGCGATTCCCACTATGCGCAGGTTCGTATTATGGTAGATGGAACTCATTATCTTAAAGGTATGGCTGTCTATTCTGATGATATGCCGGATGGTGTTGATGTAATTTTCAACACTAATAAAAAGTCTGGCACTCCGACCAAAGATGTTCTTAAGAAAATTAAGGATGATCCGGATAATCCGTTTGGCTCCTTGATTAAGGAACATGGCGGTCAGAGTTATTATGATGATCCAAATGGTAAGTATACAGATCCTGTAACCGGAAAGAAACAGTCCCTTTCTCTGATCAATAAGAGAGCAGAAGAAGGCGATTGGGGTGAATGGAGTAAGACCCTTCCGTCACAGTTTCTTTCTAAACAAAGTTTGACACTCATAAAAAAACAGTTAGGGTTGGCGCAAGCCGATAAGCAGGCAGAATATGATGAAATCTGTTCACTGACAAATCCTACCGTGAAAAAGGCTCTGTTGAAATCATTTGCCGATGATTGTGATGCGGCAGCCGTACATTTACAGGCAGCAGCGTTACCTCGTCAGAAGTATCAGGTAATTCTCCCATTAACAACAATTAAAGACAACGAGGTGTATGCTCCGAACTACAAAGATGGAGAAACAGTTGCTTTGATTCGATACCCGCACGGTGGAACTTTTGAGATTCCTATTCTGAAAGTCAACAATAAGCTGGCTGAAGGAAAGAGTGTTCTGGGAAACACACCGGCAGATGCAATCGGCATCAATAAAAAGAATGCAGATCGTTTATCAGGAGCTGACTTTGACGGTGATACTGTAATGGTAATTCCTTGCAACTCTACAAAGAGTAAGGTAAAGATTACTTCTACTTCCCCATTGAAAGGCTTGGAAGGTTTCGATACCAAGGATGCTTATGGTGGAACTGTTAAGAAGGATGCCGATGGTGTGGATCACTATTACCGTAATGGTAAAGAGTATAAGATTATGAGAAACACCCAGACAGAAATGGGGAAAGTATCGAATTTGATTACTGACATGACTTTGAAGGGGGCTACACAGGACGAATTAGCAAGGGCAGTTCGGCACAGTATGGTTGTAATTGATGCTGAGAAACACAAACTGGATTATAAGCAGAGTGAAATCGATAATGGTATCGCTTCTCTTAAAAAGAAGTATCAAGGTCGTGTCGATTCCGAAGGAAATTACCATGAAGGAGCATCCACTCTTATCTCACAGGCAAAATCTGAAACTCAGGTTCTTAAGAGAAAGGGTTCCCCAACAATCAATGAGGACGGATCTCTATCGTACAAATCTGTTAAAGAAGAGTATGTCGACAAGAATGGAAAACTTCAGTTCAGAACTCAGAAGAGTACGAAGATGGCTGAAACAAAAGATGCCCGTACACTTTCTTCAGGTACCCCCCAGGAAGAAGCTTATGCCGATTATGCAAATTCTATGAAGTCTTTAGCTAACCAGGCTCGTAGAGAGATGATGAGTACCGGTAAAATTGCTTATTCTGCTTCTGCTAAAGCAACTTATTCTGAAGAAGTAAAGTCTTTAAATGCTAAGCTGGATTTGGCTTTGGCGAATGCTCCTAGAGAGAGACAGGCTCAGACAATGGCGAATGCTACTGTTGCGGCTAAGAGAAAAGACAATCCAGATATGACAAAAGCCGAAGTTAAGAAGGCAAGTCAGCAGGCTCTGGCACAGGCAAGGAGTTCTGTTGGTGCTAAGAGATCTAACATCGAAATTACGGAGAAAGAATGGGAAGCCATCCAGGCTGGAGCAATTTCTGAGAACAAGCTTACGCAAATTCTGAATAACACGAATACTGATACTATTCGTCAGAGAGCGACTCCTCGTGCAAGCACTGCTCTGAGCACAGCTAAACAGAATCGTATCGCTGCTCTTAGCGCATCTGGCTACAGCACTTCGGAGATTGCAGAAGCTCTTGGGGTTTCTTCTTCGACTGTTTCTAAGTATTTGAATGGAAAGGAGTGAATTAAGTAAGATGAGATTTGCGCTTACAACTTTTGATAATCCTTATGATCCGTTTGAACAGTTCACTCAATGGTTCATGTTCGATGAAGAAAAAGGTTATCACACAACTGCTTACCTTGGCCGAATCGCTCGAACATCGGATCAGTTGTCGGATGAAGAGAACAACAAGGAAGTAGAGCGAGCTATTGATGAGATAATCCGTTATGATTTCCAGAACATCTATCGAAAGGTTACAAGTAAATCAGAAACAAATGAACA